>Ga0307378_10007868_pt1 | contig 14279 bp, 9 predicted proteins | sample UN1MG_FD_202238 | JGI IMG/M metagenome (GOLD analysis project Ga0307378, IMG submission 202238) | Soil microbial communities from Risofladan, Vaasa, Finland - UN-1 | ecosystem: Environmental > Terrestrial > Soil > Coastal area > Acid sulfate soil | place: Finland: Risofladan, Vaasa | collected...
AGAAAAAATGATCTTATTATAAAAATATAATTAAGAATGGAATTGAATCTCTATTTTAAATAATTTACTCGATATTTAATGAAATATCTATGTGAGATACTTCTTTTTTTTCTGATATAAAAATCTTTTCAACATTACAACTTACTCTTTTATTAAGATTAACTAAATATATTCCTTCAGTAATACCACAAGCAATGTAAAAGAAATAAATGAATTCATCACTATCTTTTAGATATTCTGAATTGCTTAACCGAAAAATAGCTTTATTTTGGGAGAGTTCTTGAATCGAAATCTTAAGATCATCTTGAAAAAAATCATAAGAGTTATAGAATTTTTCAAATAATTTTAACTGAGCAATGGAATCCTTTGTTTTTCTTGCATTCTTAAATTCCTCAATATAAGCATCTCCAATAGGAAATTGAAATTTTTTAAGAATTTCATGACCAATTTCTTTAAAAACTTTTTCTTTATTTGGAAATTTATTTTTTAAACTTATTAATAGAGCTTGAAGGAAAGAATTAACTAGTCTTTTACTTATATATTCTCTTCTTTTACTAAAGTATAAATGTGCTGAGCCAATCTCTTTCTTAGATACGAGCCCTAGACTTTCTAGTGATCTCAAATGAGTTGATATTGTATTCCGATGAGCCCCAGTTTTGTCAGAGAGCTCTGTTATTGTCAGTCCAAATTGAAAATCATCTAATGTTTCTAATATTTCTGATTTATAATGATTTTTTTTTATTGAGGTCATAATGAAAATTGTGATTATTTACATTCTCTGATCAATTGTTGTGTATTGCACAATATTTATATATTGGTCCCAACACAAATATAAATTAACACAATTTCTTATTTTATAGGTTAAAAATGATCGATAAACGTATTTTATTAACTACCCCTACTTATCCCTATCCAACACTACCTGCAAATGATTCCTTAACTGATGCTACCGGGCAACGTTTTACTCATGGAGATGATATTTTTACTATTATTTCTCATACGCATTGTTTTGGAAATCATATCTTGGCGCAAAATATAAATACCCCCTCTGTTTTGCTTGAATATCCTAGATGGGAGCATTTTAAAAAGGAAGTTGATAAGGGTTATGATTACATTGGAATCAGTTGTTTTCCGGTACACTTGGATAATGTATTAAAAATGTGTGAATATATTCGGAAAAATTCTCCTGAAACTAAAATTCTTATAGGATCATATGGGGCACAAGCCTTTAAAGCAAAGTATGATGAAGAAACTCAAAAAAAGTATGTAGATTTCGCGGTAAAAGGTGAGGGTGTGAAATTTCTTCGTGAATTGCTTGGCGAAGACGTTAATCGCCCAATTGAGCAAAAACTTATGCCTAAATGTGGGGGTTCGCTTTGGTTTATTGATAAGTATCCCAGGGGTACCATTGGGTTCCTAGTCTCAGGTTTAGGATGTCCTGGTGCTTGTGATTTTTGTTCTACCACTGAAATGTTTGGTTATAAAAGAATTCAATTACTATCGCCGGAAGAATTAGTAAAACACATGCATTTATATCATAAATATTTCCCTGATGTATCTCAGATTTTTGTAATTGAAGAAGATCATTTCCGATATCCTGAATACTTAATAAAAACAAAGCAATATTGGGAAAGTAATCCCAAAGTTGTGGAATCCCTTGATTGGTTCGCATTTGGTTCAGTAGATCATATATGGAATTTTGCTGATAAGTATGGATGGGACGCTATAGCTGAAATTGGAATAGGTGCGATTTTTATAGGTGTTGAATCAAAATTTGCAGGAGAACACGGTTATACTAAAGTAAAAGAAGCAGATGCTCGAGAGGTATTTAACAAACTTCATAATATGGGAATTCGTACTATTGGTGCTTGGATATGTGGTTGGGATTTTCATGATCATTCAAATATTTATGAGGATCTTAATTATTTTGTGGCGTGTTATCCAACCTATGAACAGCTAACTCGCTTATCTCCATTCCCTGGCACTGCATTGTATAACAAAATGAAAAAATGTGGGCGTTTAAAAGATGTGCCATGGGAAGATGTACATTTTTGGAGTGGCTCTCAAGAAAACGTTGCATTAGAAATTCATGAAACTCTAAATTTAACTGAATACGGGTATGATTTGATTTATAAAACATGGGGCCCCTCTATCCTAAGAAAGCTTGATGTAATGTTAAGGGGTTATGAATTTTGCTTGGATTCGGATAATTCAATAATGCGGGATCATAAATCAAATTTCTTTAAACGACAAGCTGCTGTGCTACAGAGCATGTGTGGTGCTATGGATCGCTTTGCACCTAATGGGGTTGTAAGACGGAGAGTTAATAAAATAGATCAAAAATATCGTGAATTGATTGGTGAACCTACAGCAATCCAACGAGTTTTATCACGTAACATGGAGGAACGTGCTAAAAAATTCAAGATTCAAAACTTCCTTGATCCTATTAATCGATATCCTAAACAAGAACCAGCAAAACGATATCTATATCTTAAAAATAAAAAATTAGCAGAAGGTGATATTCCTTATAAAACTGAATTGCTTTCAAAACGTCCATTTGATCTGAAATGGAATAAATTCAAATTCAAACAAAGGTCCAGCCTTCTAAGCTTCCTATCTAAATTACAGTCCAGTCGAGGTGACAGTGGATTGGATAACCATATTATAAAGGGTTTGAAAAAGCAGACTATCGCATCTGCTTTTTAAAAATTTTCAGAAAATATTAATCTTTTAAGGTATTCAAATGGAATCAGAATTAAAGATAACACAGACTTCTGGAAATACGCCTATTAAAAAAATACCTAGAGATTATTTCCCTGAAGGATGCGGTTTCTGGTTTAAACTATCAGACGGATTAGATAATAAAAAAAAAATGTTTTTTAGGGATAGCAAACACGGTAATGGAATTCCAGAAAGTAATATTGTTTTTATCCATGGTAACCCCGAAAATTCATATACATATAGGAAAGTCATAAAGAATATTATCGATTACGCAAAAAAGCCATTCAGAATCGTTGCAATGGATCATATTGGGTTTGGTTTATCAGATCAAGCCACTTATGAAATGGTATGCATGGATCATGCTAATAATTTATTACAACTCGTAAAATTCTTAGATTTGAGAGATGTAACTCTTATTGTGCATGATTGGGGTGGACCTATAGGAATTGGTGCTTTCTTGAAAGATCCCGAACGAGTTTCTAATCTTGTAATATTGAATAGTACTGTTTTTCCAATGCCACAAACGGGTATAACCTATCAAAATTATCCGGGTTCATGGGTTAATTGGGCCATGGGACCAAAAATAATTCCTAATAGCTTATGGGGCGCTTTTGCGGCTTTTTCGGTTTTTTGTAAGCCAATGAATCAAACCAAATTATTTATAAAAATGATTTCTTCAATTTTAACAAAAGAGTTAGGATTTTATAGAAAAAATGAGAAAATTGCCCAAAAGATATTTAGAAAACAGTTTAAATCGAAATTAAATACAATGAGCTCAAAGCGTTTAGTACGTCAAACACCTGTATGGGGATACGGAAACACATATATTGAACCTCAATATGGAAAACGAGACACTTCATCCTTTTATCGCTTCATTCAAGGTAATATCAGCGATCTTTGGGGACTCAATGGTCAAAAAATTGGAGTTAGAGCAATCTGTGGTCTTTGGGACCCTTCAGCTAAATCTGAAGTCATTGAGCAATGGATAGCAAATCTACCTCAGCTTAAAGGGCATGTCAAAATTTTTAAAGGTGTAGGTCATTTTATTGAAGAAGCAAAACCAAAAGTAATTGCTAATGAAATTATTAATGTTGCGGGATTAGTTTAAATTTTTAAATAAATTTGCAAGTTTATATTAAGATTATTATTTAATTATTTGTTAAATTTTCATGAAACTATCTCCTAATCTAATTTATAAAGAATTTAAAGATGGAAATTTAGAAAGACAATCAGCTATAAATCATTTATTTACCTTAATTAATAATTCAGATGATCCTGAAATAAGAGTAGAAAGTATTGAAATTTTAGTAAAAATTGGTTCAAAGAATGAAGAAATTTTTAAATTGTTTGAAAATCTTTTATTATCCGATTCACATGAAAAAGTCAGAAACACCGCAATAAAAGCTATTAGAAATAATTATATCGAAAAAGCATTTAACCCAATGAAATGGGCGCTTCAACATGAAACATCTATAATTTGTCTTATTACAATAGTATCTACATTAGGTGAATTAAATAGCGAAAAAGCTAAATCATTCCTCATTGAAAAGATTAGAAACATTGACATTTATGAGTTTAACGAAAGTCTTCAAAATTTAATTAATACTGGAGTAATCAATAATCTTAGAAATGATAAACTTTCAGACATATTAAATAATTATTATATTATTAAATATTTTAAAAAAGAATTTAAAGACATTGACTACAGAGTAAATGATGGCTTAGTTATATCATTAGATTTATCAGGGATTAGTACTCATGTATTTGGATGGAAAATTTTAAGAAAGTTACCTGAATTCATTGGAGTTCTAAAGTACCTCAAAGAGTTTAACTTAAAAATTAATAGATTAGCGAAATTACCTAATTCTATTGGTAACCTTGAGTATCTTAGATATTTAGATCTAAGTAATAATAATCTCAAGAAATTACCAGAATCTATTTGTCTTTTAAAGTCACTGGAATTCCTAAATCTTAAATATAATAAGATATCAGAGATTCCAATTTCCATTGGTAAATTAAAAAACTTAAAGATTTTAGATTTAAGACATAATAATTTAAAAACTCTTCCTAATGAAATTTATGATTTAAAATCGTTAGAAATTCTTGATTTACATGGAAATCAGTTAAAAAATTTACCATTATCAATAGAAGGATTAGAATCTTTAAAATCTTTAGAATTGGGGTTAAATAATATTAAAGAACTTCCGAATGGATTAAGAAATCTTCAATCTTTAAAGAAATTAGGCTTAGGGGGGAATAAAATATCAATCGATTTTATTCTTTTGAGTAAACTTCACTCTCTTAATGAATTAGATCTATATGACAATAATCTTGGCTTACTTCCCCATGAAATTGGATTATTAAAGTCTCTAGATACCTTAATTTTAAGGAATAATAAACTTAGTGACCTTCCAGAATCGATTAAAAACTTGAAGTCTCTCCAAAAACTAGACTTAAGTTGGAATAATCTCACAACTCTTCCAGAATGGGTCGATTCTTTAACCTCATTAACAGAATTAAATCTTTGGGGAAATAATCTAAGATCTCTTCCATCCTCAGTGGGAAACCTCGAATCATTAAGAATTCTTAATCTTAACTTTAACAAATATATTAGAAAAATTCCTGATTCTCTTAAAATTTTACAGAATAAAGGATTAAAAATTTATAAATAATTTTTTTCTTATTGAGTTTCATATAATTCTTTAATCTCCTCTACTGTTGTGATATCTTTCGGGTTCTTATCAGGGCGTAATCTTAAAAAGACAGGGAACCTCATAGAATATCCAAGAGTAGCAAATTTATCACTCACTGTTATCTCATCTCCTGTAATCTCCATTACTACCTTTGGTTTTAACCAAATATCCGGATTATCTTCACATATAACATTTTGTGGTTTTTTAACAACATTATATTTATCCATATCTCTAGTTAAAGTCTCAGATAACTCATCTGTCAATCCAGAAAAGAAACGTGTAAAAGCTATATAATTATCGTTCTCGGGGTCATAAACGGCACCGATATATGTTCCATATACTCCCGTTCTTCGACCTTTCCCATAAAAGGTACCAACTAATACTACATCAATAGTATCTTTTAGTTTACCTCCTTCCAAACTTTTTAACTTAAGCCATTTATAACCACGATTTCCTGCTTGATAAATTGAATCATCCTTAATTGATTTTGCCATAATTCCTTCCATTCCTTCCTCTCTAGCTTTATTAAAGAATTCAAGTAATTCTTCAGTGGTATTTATTTTTATTGATTCAACTAATCTTAATTCATCTCTTTCTTCGACAATTTTCTCAAGTTTTTTCCTCCGTTCTGGAAGAGATTTATCAACATAAGATTCATCACCTAATTTTAACAGATCAAATACAAATAAACTTACTGGAACTTCCTTAGTAATATCCTCAATATCATATTTTCTTCTTCTTTGGCTTAAAACTTGAAAAGGAAGCATCTTTTCATAAAAGGGGTCCATAGCTACAACTTCTCCTTCAAATATCACATTTTTAGTTTTTATGCTTTCTCTAATAACTTGACAAACATCTGGATATTGTTCTGATATATCTAATAAACGTCGTGAAAATAGTATTATATTATTACCCTTCTTATGAATTTGAAGTCTTTCTCCATCTAATTTGTATTCGGCTACGAAAGGAGAGCCTAATCGATTAATGAATTCGGTATAAACCTCTCGTGAAGCTAACATACTAAGGATTGGTGTTCCATATTGTATTTCAATTTTACTTACTTGCTCTAAATCTTTTTCTGCTAAAAGCTTAGCTATTTCACCTAGATCGGGATGTAAAGTATAAGCTCTTTCAATTAACACTTTATTTTCTTTTTTACCCGTAAAAGCAAGAGCTAAACCCTCTATTATAGTCGGTGATTGAACTCCAACTCTCAAGGTTGATGTTATAACTCGTAATAAATATTTTGTTTCTAAAGGAGAACATTTTCTTATTAATCCTCTTAAAATCCCAAGTTTAGCATCGTGTGAACCAGCACCCTCAGATAATGCTATTTTTTTTAATTCAGAGTATAATTCAGAAATGTTTAAAGAAATTTCTGAACTTCCATTTTGTTTATTATAGTCAAATAATGATTTTTGCTTCTTTTTTTTTGATAAAATTAATTCCGCAGCTGCACCGATATCTCCTTTTTTTACTAAAACCTCCTTAATTTTTCTAGCATCAACTCCAGAGTGTAAGGATAATGCTTCGATTATCATTTTTTCAGCTAAGCCCATTTTGGGGAATTGTTTGATGTTTGGCGTTAATTGACCTTGCAATAGATAAATAATTTTGTCTAAGTCTTCAAAATCTTTACTTTCTTTAATTTTTTTAAAAAACTCTGATAATAGGTCAATCATTTCAAGTCTTTTAGAAGTATTTTCAAGTTCTGAAAATAATTGAGATAAATTATTGAATTTCATAGTCATTTGCAAGAAGTGTGTTAAAGTAAGATAAACATCTCTATCAAAAGTTAATAAATAATAAAAAAGAATAAAATAAAAAGTTATAAAAGTTTAGAGAGCTCAATAAATTTCTTCTGTATTGCAGTTTTTATTTTGGGGTCAGTTGATCCAAAGCTATTTGCCGTAAAATTCAATTTTGAACCTTCTTTAATTGAAAATTGGCATATTGGGCCATCCATTTGTTCAACAGCATAACTTCCATCTGATTTTTTAGAAATCCATATATCATCATAGTGATCTAAAATTGCAGAAAACACAAATGATACTTTAGCATCAGTTAAAAGACTTGTTGTTGAAACCATTATTGCTGGAGCTGGTTTTGATTCTGGTTTAATTGAAGGCATTGATTCAGTCGCTTCATATTCAGAAGCTATTTCTGGAGGTTTTGCGGGTGTAATTCGCTGTACGGTTTTAACTGGCTGTACAGGCGTAACCGGCTGTACGGGTGTAACTGGCTTTGACACTGAAGGTGCTGGCGTGGGCTTCGCTTCTACTGTTGGTTCTGGTTTAGTAATAACAGTAGGGGTTACTACACCAGCTTGGAAGGTAACAATATAATTATCTAACTCTGTAAACTTTCTATCTATTATACCTTGAAGTTCTTCATTCATTTTAGTATCTTCTGGAACTTTTCCTATTTTTCGCGCGTCAATTTCTTTTATACTTTTAATGTCCCGTCCTATTATACTTTTTCCTACAGTATATCCATGTCCCTTTAGAGATTCAGCCTGTCTAAGAGCTGTTCTTCGAGCTACTAATCCTTGCCTAACACCATGCCACAGAAATACTGATTCAGTACTCTCATCTAAAACTATAACCGAAGTATCTGGCGTGAAGTTGTTTCTACCCCATTTTATCGGGACAATTTCCCCTCCGGGACGAGCATCAAACATAAGTCCAAAGCTGTGACTACTCATTGCATGACATCTCTACTTAATTCTAATAATCATGTTTTTTTTGCTATAAATAAAATAGTTTGCATAAATTTAAAAATTGAGTTTTCAAAAGTAGATTTTTAATTATATATAGTAAATAAAATTATGTAAATTCTTCCTATTAGATAAGAATAATTACTCAATAATAAAACTGATTTGGTGTTAGCATTTCTATTAGATATTAAATCATTAAAAATCAACAGAAAAATGGTTAAAAGATAAAAATTAAATTTTATAAATTAAATATGTAAATTATTAATTTCATGTGAAATTCATTAGAGTAATCATATCTTTAAAATTTACAAAAAGGTACAGAAATGGAATTGAATAAGTTAATAAGAGAAAATCTTAGGAAATATTCCGCTTATGAACCGGTTGAACCGCCTGGGGATGATGGTTGGGTTAGATTAAATAGTAATGAAAACCCCTTTCCACCAATACAAGAAATACTAATTGATATTAAAAAAGCTGTAGATGAAAAAATTAGACTTTATCCAGATCCTACTTCATTTGAACTAAGGAAGGAGATTCTAAATGTTTTATTAAGAGATAAAGATACACTTACTAATCGAAATTCGGTTTTTATTGGAAATGGTTCAGATGAGATTTTGGATGTTATTTTTAAAATTTTTATTGATCCTGGAGATGAGGTTGTTATATTTTATCCATCATATGGACTATATAAAGTAATAGCAACACTTTATAATGCTAAAATTAGTGAAATTCAACTAAACGATGATTTTTCTATACCAAATTCAGCTTATTCGGCAAAAGGAAAATTAATGATCATTAACTCACCAAATGATCCAAACGGAAAATCCTTTGGGAACGCCACAATCTTGAAATTATGTGGTAATTTTCCTGGTATTGTTGTTGTTGATGAAGCTTATGCAGATTTCTCCAATCAAACGTGTCTTCCATTATTAAAGAAAGTAAAGAATTTAATCGTATACCGATCATTTTCCAAGAGTTTTTCTCTTGCTTCTCTAAGGATGGGCTTTGCTTTAGCTGACTCTGAAATAATTAAAGAAATGAATAGAGTAAAATTACCTTATAATACAAATTATTTAGGGCAAATAGCAGCTTTATCATGTATTAAAAACAATAAAAAAATACTTGAACAAAACAATAAAATCTTAGAAGAACGAAAAAGGTTAACTGAAGAATTAAATAAATATAATGGAATCAGCGTTTTGCCTTCTGATGCTAATTTTATTTTTATTAAATTTGAGGACAAGTCTAAAACTTTAAAGTTTGTATGGGATTTAAAAGAAATGAAAATTTTAACTCGCCATTTTAGCAAACCTAGCCTTTATAATTACATCAGAGTAACTATTGGAATTGAAGAGGATAATAATAAATTTTTAGATGCATTTAAGATAATAGCAAATAAATATTTGTAATCTCATTTAATTAATATTAATTTAATTTTTAGGCGAGTTGGTAGAAATTTCTAATATTTTTTTCCCTCCAGATAAAAGGAGGGGTGAAGTAGAATGTCCATTCTGTAAATATAAAATCACAAAACCTTACCCAAATGACCAGCTTTGTCCTAAATGTAAAAAATTTTTAGCAACTTTATTTGATCTAACTACCGATAATGAAAAAAAACCTCCTCCTAAACAATTTAAGATAAAATCCACAACATTATCTTCAAAATTAGGTACAAAAGTTAAAGTTAAAGAATCACCATTAGTCATTTCTTTAGATAGTGATAAAATTAAATTAAAGAAAGGAGAATACGTAAAATTAATGGGTATTACTTCAATAGAAAGAACTCAACTCTATTGCAGTAATAATAAATATAATTATTTATTAGAATTAACAAATAATTTAGATTTCATAGCTACAGGTATTTTGGGAGGTGAACTTGATAAAATGCTCTTGATTTCCGAAAAGAAGGATAAGGAAGAAAAATGCCAATTTTATGTAAGTAATAAGATTATATATCTTGTTTATGGAAGATTTCCTGATAAAAAAGGCAAATGGATCCTTGAGCAAATGTCTAATAACTTCTTAGAATTAGTACACAATAAAGATGTAGACAAATTGGATAAATTTGAGAAATATCAAATTGAAATAGAATTTAAAAAGCGAACCAAGTTTATCTTACAGCAATATGTTAATTTACAAGAAATATTTACGGATCAAGAAATCCCGTACGTAGAAGATACAATTAGAATTGATTACGTTGGACTATCATCGATGTCAATAGGCGTAATATCAATTCTCTTAGGGGAAGAAAACTTAAAACTTGAAAATATTGGTGATTTTGAAGATCCAGACGAACAAAAAGAAATGAAAGAGTCAATGCTTACTGCTAGAATTGAAGCAATTGCAGCTAATACTCAAGGAAATACAGGAGCTACACCTCGGTGGATTGCTGTGAAATTGGGTTTTCAGAAATATCGATTCTTAACATTTAAAAAATACCAAAATGATTATTTTCTTTCGATGCTCTCTGAGGGAAATCTAGGAAGAATTGAAAAAGTAGAAGAATTAGTTGATCCTAAAATCCGTGAAATAACATTTAATGAATTTTCTGGAAATTTAAAACCCTTTAACGTATTAAAAATTGATATAGAACAAAATTTTATTAGAAGAAGGAAATTTCCTCCTTTCATATTTAATTAAAATCTTCGGATTATTAATATTAAGAATATTTACTAAATTTTTTCTTTAATAAATTTAAATTTCCAAGAGAATATTTTTTGGAATACATTTTTATTAACAAGTATAATCGAATTTAATTGAATTATAAAGGGATCAATTAATGATTGAAATTATCAACGATAATGATGAAATATTTGAAGTTTTTAATGGTATTGTTGGCTTCATATTTAATAAGAATGGAGTTAACAAAGGGTATTACAAGATCTATTTTAAAAAAAACGGATTGGAAGAGTGTATAATCAAGGATTGCTACTCTGTAATAAATTTTTATAACAAAGATAAAGAAGTTATAACAGAATTTACATCTAAAAATTATTATTTTGGATCTAAAACAGAGAAAATAGTTAATACCTTTGGAAATGGATTGAAAATTATTTTTAAATCGTTAAATAATAACAATCAAGAAATTACCTTTGATATTCAATTTGTATTATATGATAATAAAGATTTTATCTTGATTAAATTAATTGATATCAAAGATAATAGTCCTAATCAATTACCAGTTCACAGTATCTCGCCATTTTCAGTTAAAAAAAGTTTCTTATGGTTATCTGGATTAGACTCTCCAACAAATTTATGTAATATTTCTTGGTTTAAAAATGGATGGCAAAGTTGGAGTTCCTGCGAATTATTCTTTGGGAACCAAAGAGATGTTGAAGGAGCTCGTACAGAAATTCTAAAAATGATATATGATAATCAAGATTATCTCATCAAAGGGAGATTTTACAGTGAATATTGCACTGCCATTACTGATTTAAGCTCAAAAAATTCATTAATTTTAGGTTTTGTGTCATTAAAAGATCAATTCTCAAGAATAATTATTGATTATGATGATTATAATGTATTAAAATTACTAACAGCATTTGGATGTACAGATAACATTTATTTTAATAACAGTACCATTAATTCCTCAGAAGAATTGTTTATTAGTTTTAAAATGGAGAATAAAGGCTATATTGGGTTAATTGATTATGCTAAAATCGTAAATTTAAATATAAAAGAGCCCCGCATCACCCAAATTCCAATAGGTTGGTGTAGTTGGTATTATTATTTCACAAATATAACGCAAGAACAAATGATCAAAAATTTAGAATTTTTTAAAAACCATCGAGATATACCAATTGATTTTTTTCAATTAGATGATGGATACTTCACTAAAATTGGTGATTTTTCTAACATAAATGAAAAATTCCCTAATGGATTATCTTGGTTATTCAAATATATAAAAAATGCAGGTTTTCAAGGAGGAATCTGGACAGCACCATTCATAGCAATAAAAAGATCTAATTTTTTCGGAAATCATCGAAATTGGTTTTTAACAAAATCAAACAAATTGTTGCCCGTACTTTTTAATTGGAAATCATTTGAATATAGTGTAGATTTATCAAATGAAGAAGTATTAGATTATCTTCGTCATTATTTCGCTGATCTTCTCTATGCGTTAAAGCCAAAAACTAATGAAGTGAAAGAAAAGCTTATAAATTTCTTCAAGATTGATTTTCTTCATGCAGGAGCTCCTTACGGTGCATGTTATTGTAATCCAACTTATACAAGAGCCCAAATACTTTATAATGGTATAAAAACAATTAGAGACGCTATAAGTGATGATGCATTTCTATTAGGATGCGGTGCACCATTAGGACCTTGTGTGGGGTTAGTTGATGCAATGCGTATAAGTTGTGATACAGAACCTCGTTGGGATGCGGGATATATTGAGAAATTTGAAAATGGAAGGGGTATAACTGAAATTTCACTAAAAGCAGCTCTATTAAATACGCTATATAGATCCTTTATGCATAAATATTTTTGGATAAATGACCCCGATTGTTTAATGATCAGACGTAGTGATACAGAATTAAATATTAATGAAATCAGATTACAAATGACTATTTTTGGGTTATCTGGAGGACAAATTTTAATATCAGATGATATGTCTAAACTATCTGAAGAAGAAATTAATGATGCCAAACTCCTTCTACCTCCTTACAATCCAATAGAGTATGACCCCGTATTGGTTGATGGTTTCATATCAGAGTTGCCATCAATATTTATGCTTGAAACAAAAGAAGTAATCGGTAAAAGATATCTAGTGGCATTAATAAATTGGGAGAATAATTCAATTTCTAAAAAATTAACAATTTTAGATCTAGTTCCTAATTTATCTGATAATGATAAAAAATTCTACATATTTGATTTTTGGAATGAAAAATTTCTGGGTGAATTTAAGAGTACTGATGATTTTGAAATGAGTGAAATTGAACCTCATTCTTGCCGATATTTGAATATAATTCCTATAAATGAAAAATTAAAACACTTGCCCATTTTGATCTCCTCAAATTTACATATAACTCAAGGATGCTATGAAATAAAAAAATTTGAATATTATCAAGAAAATAATCAATTAGAAATTAATTTTGAATTAACTGGAATAAGAGAGGGTTTTCTCTTATTAAAACTCCCACAAAATAGGAAAATTATTAAATCGAATTTAAAATATTTTAATGTTGATCCAAAAAATAATCTTTGGAAAGTTTTTGTAAAATTTAAGAATGTGTTTTCATTAAATATTGATTTAGACTAACCTTAATGATGTCAAATGGTTCTAACTCCAAAAAGAATATATGAGGAAATTGGAAACAGCAATATTAATAAATTTAGAGCCTATGACCTTTTGACTTCTTTTATCGAGAATAGCGAAAACGAAGAAATTAGAGTAGATTCTATTAGATATTTAGAAAAAATTGGGGTATTAGATGAGAAATTATTTAATTTTTTAGAAAATATATTAATTTCAGATTCAAATAGAGAAATTAGAATTATAGCGGCGGAATTTCTAAAAAATAAATTTCTTGAAAAATCAATTAATCCCTTTAAATGGGTTATTAAACACGAAACAGATTATGAATGTATAATTATAGCAATTAAATCATTAAAAAAGATAAATTCTAGTGAAACCAAACTCCTCCTATTTATTCAGTTAAAGAGTATAATAAAAACAAAATATATTAATGAACAGAAAAAGATTGAGAATAAAAAATTTAAAAGAATAGTAAAGAAATTAGTAAAATCAAAAAAATATGATAATTTTACTCATAAAGAATTATCGGACATTCTTATCAATTATATAATAATTAAAAATCTAATAAAGCAATATCCAAATGTATACTATGAATTAAATCCGCAAAGTGGATTAATTGAAGAGTTGGATTTGTCAGATTTTTTAGAATACGAGGTTAAAGGTGTTCAATTTGGATGGAATAATAATATAACATCAATTTCGGAAATTTATGGCTTAAAATATTTAAATAATCTTAAAAAAATTGATTTATCAAATAATCAAATTGAAAATATTATGGATTTAGCGAATTTTAAGAATTTAACACATCTAATTTTAACAAATAATAAAATCAGTAAACTTGAAAATGTAGAAATTATAAAATCATTACCAAATCTAGTATATTTAGATTTAA
>Ga0307378_10007871_pt1 | contig 14273 bp, 15 predicted proteins | sample UN1MG_FD_202238 | JGI IMG/M metagenome (GOLD analysis project Ga0307378, IMG submission 202238) | Soil microbial communities from Risofladan, Vaasa, Finland - UN-1 | ecosystem: Environmental > Terrestrial > Soil > Coastal area > Acid sulfate soil | place: Finland: Risofladan, Vaasa | collected...
GTTATCTGCAGAGCGGGTATGGTGCATGTGTGCACCGCAGGATCAATACAGAAACTATTTTTTTACTAACATCTGACTGGTACGCATGACTGATGTCGATCCCGAAGCGCTGGCCGATGTGGCATACGGCATCTTCGAGCACTCCCTGAACCGGGGGCTTCAGATGCGGGGTAAATACCTTTATACACTGGTCGAAGGCGGTATTGACTTCAAAGCGGATCTTTCCGTGATTTTTGAGGAGTTTTCATTAGAATACCCGCAGCTGGCAGAGGTAATATTAAAACATTTTTCCGATAATGACACAATCTATGAGATGCTCTGCAACGGTGAAGGGGTGGTCCCATCAAAGACTACGCAGATGTACTGGATCGTACAGGATGCACCAGGCAGCGCTCCGGAGGCGATCGAGGACGAAAATGCCGGTAAATGGCTGATTTTCCAGGAGCTCGGACTGGCTGATGCAGCATGGAAGAAGGTTCGCGACGCGACCGTAGCACTCGAGCTTGGCATCTCTACAAAAGTGAGCACATCAAAACCGAATCCGGAATCGCGTGACAACCGAAAAGTTATCTATGTTTATTCAAAAGACTGGGCGGATGAGGCGGATGTAATGCGGGTACGTGAGAAACTGCGTGAACTGGGCTTTGTTGATCGTATCGGGTACAAGCGCAACATCGAGACATTCGCCGGGGAATATGCAAAGAAAGGAAAACGGGTGACCTACTACTCGGCTTGATTTTTATGCTCAGATTTTTTAAAACTTGATAAAAACGGATAAAAAAATATTGAAGAAGAAAAATTACGACTTTCTTTCCTTGTTCTTTGTGCGCAGGTTCTTGTAACCGCACTTGCGGCAGCTGGTTGCGCGGATTGCATTGCGGGCGTTGCAATGCATACATATTTTCACGTTGAGTAACCGGGCTTCGGCTTCGGGGAATTTTGCCATAGAAATACACTCCTGTCTGCCCTTATTACAAAGCTGTAAGACATATTAACCATTTGTGTCACTCTTTTATGGTCTGTATTCCTGCATGAACCATTCCCGGAATGCAGTGAGCGCCAGCGCACGGTGAGAGATTCTGCTTTTCTCTTCAAGTGGCAGCTCTGCGAGTGTCCGCCCACCCACATCAAAGATCGGGTCATACCCAAACCCCCCACTTCCACGGGGGACCGTGATGATCCTGCCGTAGATGGTTCCAGTAAAGTTACGGATGCCCTGTTCATCCGCGAATGCAATCGCTGTCGTGAAGTGTGCGTTGCGATTCTCCACATCTTTCATAAGCTTAAGAATACCGGTGTTACCAATCGAGTGCAGCACGTACGCGGCATACGGGCCGGGAAATCCGTTCAGGGCATCGATGGAAAAGCTGGTGTCATCGACGATAAGCGGTGTGAGGAGACGATCGTACGCGTATTGTGCCTTCTGCCGGGAGATAACCTCTACATCATCAGAGCGGAGTTCAGGAATTTCAAGCGGAATATGGGTCACATCAAGAAAACCGCCAAAGAATTCCGCAACCTCTCTTGCCTTATTGGTGTTACTGGTAACTATCGTGAGTTTCACAGATATCTTCCCCTCAGTTCGATCTCGTGCTCACGGGTGATGACATCTGCTGCCTCCCCAAATGTCTCTGCATATCCCAATGCAAACGCTGCTTTGAGGGCATCAGCATGTTCAGGTGCCGTACTCTCCAGCGTCTGGAACAGTACATGGATATCCACTCCTCGCTGTTCGATCTCGGAATTTACCTGTGCAAGACCAAAATCAATCAGAACGCACGCATCGTCCCCCTCACGCAGGATCATGTTGCTGGTCGTGAGATCGCCATGTATAATTCCCGATGTATGCAGCTTTCCGATCATTCGCCCTGCTTTGTGTACTGCTTCTTCTGTGAGATTCCGGGAAAGCAGCGTCCCTCTTACCTGCTCCATCACAATAGTATCCGCAGTGATATCGCTCATAACTGGTGTGGGAACGCCCCCTTTGCGTGCAGCGGCAATCAGCCGCGCCTCAGCCCGGGTCCGCTCTGCAATGAGTCGGTTGTCAAGAGCGTGTACACGGTACAGTTTCGGGATACGGCGCTTCTCTGCAGTGCCGTTCCGGAACGTGACAACAGCTTCTGCACCCCTTTTCGGGGTCATGTAATCCGGAAATATATCGTTGCCCGCGAGGGTGATCTCGTTTTTCCATGTCACTTCGACATCATCCGAGCGAAAAGAGGGTTTTATCTGCGAGGATTCAATGGGAAGAGATAACCCGCTCTCCAGCATCAGTTTTCCCGTATAGGCGATCATAGCCCCATTATCTCCGAGATATTTCTGTTCGGGAACGAAGAACTGCGCCCCGCGCTCCTCACACATCACCCGGAGCATTTCCTGCAACCGCCGATTTGCTCCAACACCCCCGACAAGGAGCACCTCGTTTTTTCCGGCAAGCGACATCGCCCTCTCGGTCACTTCAACACACATCGCAAATGCCGTCTCCTGCAGGCTGTAGCAGACATCGGATAGGGTTTCCTTACTGTCTTTTGCCGCTGAAACCAGGCCGGAGAAAGCAAGATCCATTCCCTTGACAGTATATGGCAGCTCTATGTACTTTCCAAGTTTTGCCTGCTTTTCAATAATCGGACCACCGGGATGAGGGAGGTTTTTTGACCGTGCAAATTTGTCGAGTGCATTCCCGATGCCGATATCGAGTGTCTCGCCAAAGATCCGGTACCGGTCGTTCAGGTACCCGATCACCTGCGTATTCGCTCCACTTGCGTAGAGAACGATCGGGTCACAGCAACCGGTGGCAAAACACCCGATCTCCACGTGAGCGACGCAATGGTTGACACCCACCAGCGGGACATCCAGTGCCAATGCAAGTGACCGGGCTGCAGTTGCAACTGTCCGCAGGCAGGGTCCAAGCCCCGGTCCCTGCGAGAATGCAATACCCGTGATCTTATCGGGGTCCTTAAGGATAGAAGAGATAAGGTCCTTCATTACCGACGCATGATGCTGCGCTGCCTCACGCGGGTGGATACCCCCCTGAGCCGGGCTATAGGGTCGGGAAACAAGTGAGATGAGATCACGATCAAAAAGGGCGGCACTGAGGTTCCATGCTGTCCCCTCAATTCCAAGTATCTGCCCAAAAACAGGCATTGAATCTTATTTTCTGAATTCAGTATATCCGCACTTGCCGCATGTGGTCCGGTCCTTATGATCCGCCATCATGACCCCGGGTCCGCAACGGGGGCAGTATTTCTTATCAGTAGTGACCTTCGCGCCATCAACCTTAAAGTACGCGCCCCTCTTTTGCCCCTTAACGGCTGCTGCCTTCTTTGCTGCAGCCATTGTTACGCAGCTCCCTCTTCCTTTGGCTTGGGCATCCCGCGCGCTGCAAGGTATGGTCGCTCAGTTTTGTTCCTGCCCTCTTCATTGTCATATATGCGTGCCGAACCGGTAACTTCAGTTTTACCGAAGCTGCTGTGCAGCGTGTCAAGAGTTATCTGCTGCTCTTTTACATTGAGCATGGCGCATAGTTTGCCAATAATCTGCATACGGGAGGGGGTCGCACCATCGTATTTGAGGTTAAACTGAACCTCTCTTCTGGATAAAAGCTCATTTCTTTTATCGCTGGTGATCTCAAAGTCCATCGATATCCTGTAATTATTGGAAACCGGGTTATTTATAATATGAGCCTCACTTAGAGTGCAAAAACAATCCTCAAAAAGGGAATGCACGTTATACCATGGAAAAAATAAAAATTCATGCATCTGAGCGGATAAAATGGCTCAATAAATGGCGGGCAGTCTCTTTTGCCGCAAGGTTTACCGTACGGAGCACCACTCCCTGATGTGGCTGTCCGTACAACACGATTGCGCCGTCTGGAGCAGCGATCACAAGGGGAATCACCGCAAGATCCTCTTCGCCATCAACCATGACCGTTACCGGTGAATGCATGACGGCATGATCGAGTGCGCGGATCAGGTCATCGGTCAATGTACCGGCTGGATTTTTCACTCTGATACACTCGCCCCGAAGTTCCGGCATCCGTGAACATGGTGAGCGCATGGTATAGCCATCAATAACAGCAATGTCGGGGGTGATGCCCCTCTTCTGGAGGTTGTGGGTGACAACATCTCCGACAGCGTATACCCTGCTGTGGGTAATTTTTGGGATTATCTCATCAATGTTCCGGTACAGTTCCCCAAAGGGTTCCTGGAAGAGCTTCCGGTGCTCTTCGGGAAGAGTCAGCATCAGCGGACCTTCAGCGCGTAGCGTCCCGGAAGTTTGATATTCATCCGTTTTGCTACTTCAGAATTTTCTGGATCGATAATGACAAGATAACCAGACCAGTCCTCACTCAGATTTGTCGTACCGCAGATTACGCAGTTCTCGCCATCCACTACACGGTGACAGTCACGGCAGACTTTTCCCTGCTTTTTCTTATTCGCCGGAGGCATGCTCCTTCCTCTTGTTCTTGCCTTTCTCCTTTACTGCCTCTTTTGGTGCAGGGGAGGATTTCTGGTCCTTTTCTTTCTCTTTGTTCATCTCTTCTTCAAGCCAGAGTGCTGTGCCCAGTCCTGCCTGTCGCATGGTGAGTCCGATCTTGCTGTCTCGTGGCTCACGCTCATTTAGTGAGAGTGTCACGACCCGGACACGAACTACATCTCCGACACCGATGAACCGTTTGGACTCCTGGCAGATAAGCCGGGCGTTTTTTTCATCGTAGTTGATGTACTCGTCAGAGATCTGGCTTACATGCAGCATTGCATCTATAGGACCGAGGCTGACAAAAGCCCCAAAACTTGTCGTTTCGACAACAAGTCCCTCAATGACTTCCTGCAGCGTAAGCCGAATCACCATAGCTTCAAATTTTACATCGTAATAAACGCCGCCGTCACCAGGCACGAGTTCGCCCTCTCCGACATCCATGACTTTGGTCACGCAGATGAAGATCCCGATCTCCTTATCAATGCTGCCTTCAAGCTGCTCCTGCAGGACCTCAAGAATTACTTTTTCAAGTTTATCGCCCAGTCGCTGGGGGGGTACCCGCACCTTGTCCTCAAGCATCAACCTATGATACATACTTTACCTCCGCAATATCTCCAGTTTTTTCTGCTTTCTCATTGATATCACACCGATACCACGTGTAAACAGTGCATCCCGTATACGCCTGTCATTGGTAACTACCATGCATGCATTCCGGGCTGCATATTCAATCATCTGTGCGTCGACAGATTCTGATTTCAGATCCCCGCTTTCCACGATAGTACACTTTTCGCCCAGTACAAGACCGTGCCTTGCCGCGGCACCGTCACGTCCTTTTGCCAGGGAGAGCCCGGTCAGCTCCCGGATAACTCCTGATAGCACGATCGGTTCAAATGCACCGAGAAGTGTGCATAGCTCATCGAAGAGATCGATCTGGAACTGCGCCGGCATCATGAGTGCGTTGGCGTCCAGAAGGATCTTCACTCGATCAGCACACCCATTCCGATTAAGCGCCAGCGTGCTCCCACCTGCCGGCTGATGGCGATCTTTGAACCCAGTTCTGCACATACAGGTCGCTTCAGCTGAATCTCAATAGTGTCCTTCTTTGTATTACTGATTACACCTACGGTAACCGCGGTTCCCACCGACAGCATCAGCGGTTCACTGTGTTTCAACGGTTCAATAATGAGCTCACTTGTGGCACCCACAACCCGCTCCATGAGCGTGACACGGCAATGGATTTTCTCCCATACCTGGGGAAGTTTACCAACGTGACCCAGTACCTGGCCGGCAAGTGCGTCGCTTTTCGTCAGAGCCGGGTCGAGTCGTGTTCCAACACCAAGGAGTCCGCCGGGAGTTGCCTCAGTGACTTTGCTGGAACCGGAATTTATCGATTTTGCTTGCGTAATGATGGGAATCCATTTGATCCTGTTTTCAATCTGGGTCTGCCTGCCTGGTCGGATTTCGATATCGTCGCCTTCGCGGAGGATGCCCCGAATAAGAGACCCTCCAACGACGCCACCTTTCACATCCTTCCAGTTGCAGCCTGGTTTGTTCACATCAAATGAACGGGCTATAAGCATTACAGGTTCAGTGTTTGGATCCCTCTCTGGTTCAGGAATTGTCTGATCGAGCGCCTGCACGAGAGCGCCGATATTGATCCCTTTCTGCGAAGAAACTGGAATGATCGGGGCGTTCTCGGCAATTCTTCCTTTAATGAAATTCTTGATCTCGTGGTAGTTGTCAATCGCCTCTTTCTGGCTGACCACATCGATCTTGCTCTGGACAATCACGATATTTTTTATGCCGACGAGTTCCAGCGCCATCAAGTGCTCTTTTGTCTGCGGTTGAGGGCACTTCTCGCTTGCAGCGATGACCAGCATCGCCCCGTCCATCAATGCAGAACCGGAAAGCATCGTTGCCATGAGCGTTTCATGCCCCGGTGCATCGACAAAGGATATCGAACGAAATGGTGTTCCCTTTCCGCCGCAGACCGGACAATCGGGGCTGGTCGAAAAGGCGTCAGTACCTTCGCACTTTTCGCACCGGTAAAAAGTTGCGTCGGCATATCCAAGACGGATTGATATGCCACGCTTCACCTCTTCACTGTGCCGGTCTGTCCATGTCCTAGTGAGTGCGTTAACAAGAGTGGTCTTGCCGTGATCGACATGACCTACAACTCCAATATTGACACTGGGAACTTTTACATCATGCAAATGAAATCGAACCTCCTTACTCTATATATAATGGTCATACTTATACATAACCAGTAAGGATACCCTTCGGAGTAAATCCAGCAGTTTTCCCCCCGTTTCTTTTCCTGAAGGCGCAGATTCTGCAGCAAAGTATTACCAAGTATTACACCTGCCAGTTTTTTATCGAAACTTTAAACATTCTGGTGGCGTCATACAGTCATGAGGATCTAAATGACGATGGATAATGAGCTCTCACGTATTGGGATATCTCTGCCCAGGCATTTGCTCGACCGGTTCGATGAAATTATCAATTATCGTGGTTATTCTTCAAGGTCTGAAGGAATCAGGGACGCAATCCGGAACTATATCCAGCACTATAAGTGGATGGCAGATGTCAAGGGTGAACGTCAGGGAGTGATTACGATGATCTACGATCACGACCAGCGTGGCCTGTTAGCCCTGCTTACCGACATCCAGCACGAATTCAAAGCAATTATCCAGGCCTCTCTTCATTCTCATGTAACAGAGAACCGTTGTCTTGAAGTGATCCTGCTGAGAGGAGACGGGACTCAGCTTAAGGCACTTGCCGAACGGTTGATGTCGCAGAAAGGAGTCGAATCGGTAAAACTGACCACGATTGGGCTGGAGGATTAACCTCCGCCCTCGCAGCTCTGGTCGGTATCTTTCCAAGCGTCCTGCAGTTCGCGTCCTGAAGCAAACTCCTTTTCTTTCTCGATTACTTTTTTTGCGTCATCAACAAATGTCTTTTTTGTTTTTTCCGGGCCGGATGCCGGAATAAGGTTATCAATACGATACAGGAGATTCGTACTGTCAAGTTCCGCAAATACCTCTCCCCGCACCTGCTCGATGCGCAGAATGGTACCGGTTGTTCCGGTCCGCGGGTACCGTACCCGCATGCCGAGAGTGAGTTCTTCTGCTAACATAATGGAGAATGATGTATATTCTTGTATAAAGGTGTTTTTACGTAAACCAGAAATTACTTCCTTATTTTCTTAAGTACTGCTACAATATTGCTGGTGGTGCGGTGTGGCTCACCACTTCCGGAGGGAGCAGGCGATCCATGGAGCGAAGAAAAAATCTGGCTGATGGCATCACCATGTGAAGGTCCATACCCCCCTTCGAGTACAAGTGCCAGCGGTTGATCGGTTGCATCCCTTAAAATGGCAGTAAGGGTACCAAAATCTGCAGGAAACAGCAGCATACCGCTTTTCGGGTCATCGAAAAGGGGATCCTGACCTGCAGACACGATTACAGCATCCGGCTTGAACTCTTCAAGAGCAGGGATGAACACTTCCTCAAAGACGAGCCGGTAATCGGCTATGGTTGATCCAGTTCGCAGGGGTGCATTTATAGTAAATCCCTTGCCCTTTCCGGTACCTATTTCATCCACCCAGCCGGTGTGGGGAAAGATGTTTCCCTGATGTATCGAGCAGAAGAGCACCCGATCATCTGCTGAAAATATCGTCTGCGTACCATTCCCATGGTGGAGATCCCAGTCGATGATCGCGACTTTATCCACACGATCCAGTGCAACGGTTGCGGCAATTGCAGCATTGTTGAAAATACAAAAACCCATTGCCCGGTCACGTTCAGCATGGTGTCCGGGCGGGCGGATAATGGCAAAACATGACTCACCATCGATTGCACGATTTACAGCTTCTATGGAAGCGCCTGCTGCATAGGAAGCTATATCGAACGTCTCCCCGTCGATATATGTGTTCTGATCAATGAAGTGTTGCCCCCCATGCGAAGAAAATTCGCGGATCATCCGGATATGGGATGATGTATGGACCCTGAGGAGATCGGTTTCTGATGCACAACACGGCGCGATAATTGGTACTTCCTTGGGAACACCTTTAAGAGCTTCATAGAGCCGGGTGCCACACTCATCATGATTCCCCCGATCATCATGCGAAAAAATTTCCCCGTAAATGGCAGAACAGTGAACCATGATTGCGTGATCCGAACTATATTTTCCTTAATTCAAAAGGTTTGGTTTCGTGACAAAAAAAGGAATGCAAAAATATTATTGGATTACTGCACCTTGCAAAATGGCGGATTCGGGGACGTTATATTCCTGTCCTGTTGCAATCACCCGGTATTTGCCGGTTGTTTTTACTCCATACGGGTTGCCGGTTGTTGAATAGGGGACGATAAATTCTCCATTCACGCTCATTTGCCGGTAGGTGAAATTTCTTCCGGTATTGCTGATGACAGGAACCTCGATTATGCCCTCTCCTTTAATGTGCGCCCCTTTTACATACTCAAATACTTTGACGTATTTTACATCAGCAGTCTTTGAATTAAAGACATTGCTGGGAGATTCGTGCACAAGCCGGTAATGCCTGAGCGCTGGAACGGTTTCGATCGGCAGCGTGATGGCAGGGCTCAATGCATCTGCATGGTAACCTGCCGGTGCATTGAGATTATATTCAGCTGCATGATTGATCGCCTCTGTGGCATTCATTGCTTCTGCGCCAGTGATTACCGGTAGGGAAACCTGCGAGATGGTTGAGTCGGCATATTCGATATAATAGGCAGTCGAGGGTATCGTAAGGGAGCCATCAAAGTTATGAAGCCGCGAGATCATGGTCAGATAGTATAGCCGGGTATTAAGAAGGACGGACTCGTAACTGTCAGGATTATTGTTTGCAGGGGTAAGGAGCGTCATCTGGTAGGGACCGGCGGCATCCGATGCATTGTACCAGGTTGCCATGGCCCAGAATTTGCCCGTGTCCATTTCAATATCGGTGACTATATACCGGGTTTTGGCGCGATCAAGTACTTGATTTCCCTCATCTTCTGATAGGGACATGAAGTAATTTGCTGATCCTGTTGGGCCGGTAACTCCGGCCTGGAATGGATTTGCGTTAGGGATCCTTTTTGCAATATAGGTGATCATGTGCCCATAATCCCACCAGGACATGACACCATATGATTCGGGAGGATACTGGAACGTATCAGGATTATAAATAGTGTAGTAATTCACACCGGTATCCGGAGTATTATTCCCCATCCAGTCAAGAGACTCCCGCCAATCGGGATTCATCCGTATGGTGTCGCTTGCTGCATTTGAGTAGCTGAGCGATGCGGAGGTGTAGGCAAACAGAATGCCGAGTCCAACAGTGAAAATTACCAATGCTATGGCAAGATAATCCGTTTGAGAGGATCCAGATTCTTTCTTGTGGATTTTTTTCTGTTTTTTACTCCTTGGAGACTTCTCTTTTACCCCCGTGTTGAATTCAGGCACGGCAGTATCTGATGATATTCTGGTTGCCAGCCGACGGATATCAGACAATCCGCGTTCAAAGGTAAAACTGACACAAACAGCAGAGAGCAGGGCAACATTTACTGCAAGATAATACTCATACCGGACATGCTGCCATGTTGAAAACAGCATGACAAGTGACCATACCAGCGCAAAGATCTGGTGCGGATGCTCCTCCTTAAGGTTATTATAGAGCATGACCAAAGCTCCACCCACCATAAGAATGAGACCATAGTTAAACGTCATCCACGCGAGAGCGGCTGTCCATCCCCGGGCCTCCTGTACCGTATTGGTAACTGCCTGCTGCCCGAAGAACGCGAAGAATGAACTAATAAACAGATTATACAGCTGGGGGCTGACAATGAGGAGGATGAGTGAAAAAGCAATTCCGCTTCCGATAAGAACTGCAGGGTAGTAATACCAGTTTTTTTCCTTAACCAGGCGTGCAACCCCATAGAGAAAACCTGTTCCACCGATTAAAGCCAGGTACACGTATACATGCCCGATTGAATAAAAGATAAGATTAACCCCGGAATCTTTCAACCCGTATATCAGAAGACCGATAATCGCAATAGCAAAAATTACCGTGTTAATCACCAGCAGGTATTCGCTTGTCCTGCCTCGGTACACATCAACGACAAACTGGATGACGGTAAATATCCCGACAATCATGGCAAAAAGGATCATTGTCGGCATAACAAACAGACCGAGAAGGTACGCGATGCCTGCCAGACCTGATAACAAGAGGGATTTTTTGTATGAACTGATGTTTTTCAGCTCGATTTTTGTATCTTTTTCCGAGAAGATCGCGTACATATATAACAGGCAGAAGATGGTTGAAAAAAGAACCTCTGCAATATGGTGGTCCATGTACCCATAGAAGGACCGGTAAAAGAACTGACCGGTAACTATTGCGGTAAAACCAGATGCCAGAAGACCGGTCTTCCAGTCACCGCAGGTTTTTCCAACAAAGTACATTATTGCAACAATAATCATTCCCATCAGGGGAGGAATCAAAAGACCCGTGCTTATGATCTCCGGTCGCGTTGCGGCACCGCTCAATAGGCAAAAGACCGCAATAATGGTAGGGAAAAGGGGCCCCCAGGGAACAGCCTGTCCTGTGGGAAACAAGGTCATGGGCTCAAACCATGCATAATTCGGGAAGTTCGCCAGTATTTGTTCGACCTGGCGAAAGTTGTACAACGGGTCATCACTTGCCACCATCATCAGGATGTCGATGTTACCCATATTGAGCATGGGAAGCAAACGAAGCCACAAGGCAAAGATCGAGAATAATGTGACCAGACCGATCACCAGTTGGGTTCGGCGGTTTTTAAGATCAATACGTTCCATGGAATCAACCTTTCTTGGTTACTTGGTTTTAAGTTGAGACCATTAATAAATTTGGTTGAATTCTTCAGGAGAAACTCCTGAATATCTCCTCAAATTGGCAAAATCACTCTTACGTGTTATTTTTTTAAGATTCATTGAAAAGAAAGGCCGGTTTTTCATCAGATTGCGTATCTGTGCAACCGATTCATCATGGGGTGTTTAAACACTATCTGGTCATTCAACAGTCACACTCTTTGCAAGGTTTCTTGGTTTGTCCACATCCCGGTTTAAAGCAACTGCGGTATGATAGGCAAGGAGCTGTAGCACGACAAGAGTTGTTAACACCTGCACAAAAGGATGGGTCTCCGGCAGGGGGATAAAGAGATCTACAACCTCTGCCAGTTCCAAATCTCCCGCCATCCCGAGTGCAATAACTGGTGCCCCCCTCGCTATTATCTCTTTGATATTGGAAATCATTACCGCATAGGTCTCGCCGGGCATGCAGATGGCAATAACCGGTGTTTCTTTCGAGAGCAGGGCAAATGGTCCGTGCTTCAACTCCCCTGCTGCGTAGCCCTCCGCATGGATATAGGAGATCTCCTTCATTTTCAGTGCTCCTTCAAGAGACACGGGATAAAATGGGCCCCTCCCCACATAGAAGATGCTCCGGGCATCCCTGCAGAGTGCAACAGCATCAGACAGATCCATAAGGAGGACTTCCTCGATCGCACGGTGCCCGTTAAGAAGCGACCCTGTAAATTCTTCATCCCGAAGAAAATTTACGATCTGCATCAGGATAGCAAGCTGCGCAACAAATGACTTTGTTGCTGCAACGCTGATTTCTGGCCCGGCATGCATGAAAAGGGTAAAATCGGCAATCCTGCTGATTGAACTGCCCAGTACATTCGTGATGGCGAGTGTTGTGCAGTTGTGCACCTTTGCCTGTTTGAGTGCAGTAATGGTGTCAGCGGTTTCCCCGGATTGTGAGATCCCGATTACGAGTCCTTTAAGTGGCGGGGGGAAATATTTGAATTCAGATGAAAAGTCGAGCCGTACCGGGATCGCGCAGGAATTTTCGAGAAGGTACTTGAAGACAAGTCCGGCATGGTAGGAAGAGCCGCATGCGATGACCGTCACCGATTCAGCATTCCTGACTGCTGCAGGAAGCGTTTGACCTGTAACTGCCATGATAGAATTGTAGAATACTTGTGGCTGTTCGTAGATTTCCTTAAGCATATAGTGAGCAAACCCACCTTTTTTGGTCTCTTCCCGGGACCAGTCAACCAGCTCGACAGGCCGTTCGATTAATTTACCATCATGAAAAATCTCTGCCTTCTTTCGGGAAATGCTGGCAACATCTCCATCCTCCAGAAAAATTGCCCGTTCAGTGTGTTCAAGGATGGGCATCATATCGGATGCGGCAAAAAATTCACCGTCACCCACCCCGAGAACAAGCGGGCTTGCATACCGTGCTGCAATGATACGCTTCTCTTCCCTGGCGATTACCAGCAGAGCATAGGATCCCATGAGTTTTGGAGTGACTTTCTGGACCGCTGAAAGGAGATCCTTTTCCGATTCATATGCCTCTTCGATAAGATGTGCTACCACCTCAGTATCTGTTTCAGAGCGGAACACGTGGCCTCGTGAGATCAGCTGCCGCTTCAGCTCCGCATAATTCTCGATAATTCCATTATGTACAACTGCGATACTGCTGGAACAGTCCATATGCGGATGGGCGTTTGTATCGCTTGGAACGCCATGTGTTGCCCAACGGGTATGTCCTATCCCGATCTTACCTTTGAGGTGAGCAACTGATCGTGAAGAATCGGATATTCGTCCCTGATGTTTGTCAAGTTCAATAATCCCGCTGATTGTGGCAATCCCAAACGAATCATATCCCCGGTATTCCAGTTTTTTGAGTCCTTCCACGATAATCGGGCCAGCTTCCCTGCGGCCGATATAGCCCACGACACCACACACGTCACATCACCATTGAGTCATCGGGCAGAATATTGGAGGTGATCTGTCTTCCCCCCTCAATTGAGACATTGTTCCCCACAATGCAGTTTTTAAAGATTGTGAAAGGTCCTGATGATACCTGATCCCCCAGCACCGCTCCGAACTCCGGTTTAATTACCGTTCCTTCGATATCCATCAGGCTTGCCGATGTGACTATGGTTGTGTGGTCAGAAAGCCGGCACCCCTGGCCTGTTACCGCATCAATGATTCGTGAGTGTGATCCAATTGAGGTGTCGTCCATGATGAGGGAATTCCCCATGCAGGTGAAGGGTTCAACCTTTACCCGTGAACCGAGACTCGTATTGGGAAGGATGCAGCAGTTGGGGCCGATCTCACAGTCACTTCCGATAATCACCGGCCCTGATATAACGGTGTTGGGACCTATCGTTGTGCCTTTTCCGATCCTGACTGCACCCTGGATTGTGGTCTGCCGGCTTGTTGAGCCTTCACGTGCTTCAGGCAGATTTTTTAACAGGTGCTTATTCATCTTCAGGATATCCCAGGGATAGATGGCATCATGCCAGTCATCAGCTATTACTGCCTTTAAGCGTTCACCCGAAGTGAGCATCAGGGAGACGGCGTCAGTAATGTTGTTTTCGCTGATATATGAAAAAAATTCTTTTGTCAGCGAATAAATACCGGTGCTCACCATGAAACTTGGTGAATGCTCGGGTTTCTCGATAATCCGGGTCACGAATCCATCCTTTAACAGCACTACCCCAAAGTTAGATGGGTTGGGATGCTCTTTAACCAGTATTGCATTTTTAATCTCTTTTATTCGTCCAATCGAATGGGCGTCAATATAATTATCCCCGGGCAGGAGGAGAAAATCGCCCGTAATATGCGATTCTGCGCATTTGAGCGCATGAGCAGTACCCAGCTGTTTTTTCTGGATCACTACTTCAATAGGCACATCGAGTTGGTTTAAATATCGCGTCACCTGTTCTTTCCGGTAACCGACT
>Ga0307378_10007873_pt1 | contig 14269 bp, 11 predicted proteins | sample UN1MG_FD_202238 | JGI IMG/M metagenome (GOLD analysis project Ga0307378, IMG submission 202238) | Soil microbial communities from Risofladan, Vaasa, Finland - UN-1 | ecosystem: Environmental > Terrestrial > Soil > Coastal area > Acid sulfate soil | place: Finland: Risofladan, Vaasa | collected...
AACTTCTACAGCATCGGAGCTGTTGAGTAATCGAAGGAATGACGAATCGGGCTGACATGTATGGCTCGGTATGATGACGTAAACCGGTTTTGGGGGCACAGTTAGTGCCCCCAAAACCTTTTCTATTTTGCAACAATACGGTATAGGCCCCGGTTGTTTAAGGAAACAGCAGACGTGCTTTGAAATAGCAAGTGTGCATGCATTAGTACATACTGGTAGGTTGGCGTAAGAAATTCAGGCAAGTCTTCATAACAAGATATTCCAAATCTAAACCTGTCCGAAGTAAAATAAATGCGGGAAACGTTTTAGATAAACTTATAAGCCCTCTATCGTTCGACAATAAACGTAACGTCCCAGGGTTGTGGTTTACCCCTTGGATCGCGCTTTCGGCTGTCTCTTTCGGCGCCGCCCTCATCAGTCAAATCTTCGCCGACGCTGTAAACCACAAATCCGGTTTCCAGCATGCGGTATTTCAAATTTTGCCCGTCGAAGGGGTCTGTTGGCACTGCCTCCATATAGGCCGGAATCAGATTATCCAGAGACTGCGGCAGGCGGCCCTCAGTCAATCGATATCGTTCAATAGCGAGGGCGGTTTGTGTCGTACGCAAGTGAGCCAGATGACGGATTTCAATCTGCATAATGTGTCCGAAGGCCGGCATGAGCATACGAGTGAGCATGCCTCCTCGTTCGCCGCCGTCAACGGCCTTCTGGATAGAGTCAAAAGCGGCGAGCCGTTTGTGGTGAGGCAATTCAACAGTATTGATATAGTCCTGAATGATATTGATATACGCCATTGTCTCTCTATTATGAAGCCCGAGTATCTTCCGTAGAGTAAGGATCAGGAGAAAGCCTTTTCCGGATTCGGTTTGATTCACAATGTCATGAATGGGTGCTTGAAAGGTGTTCAGTCCGATGCAATTTTCTCCGATAAGAGCACGTTTATATCCTTCATCATTACCTACTTCTTCAATCCAAGAAGAGAGCTTCATCAATTGTTCTTCCGTGAGCTGGATTCTATTGAGGATTCGCTCAAGATTATTGTAAGTCAGAGCCCGTACTGCAATGTGAATGAGTCGGTGGAATATTAAGGGTGTACCAACCGATCTGGCCAGAGACAAGCTCGTCCGAATGGATTCCAGGGCCTTTTCGGGATTGTGGTTATCGCACTGGATAAAGACATCGAGACGAAGCAGAAATGCGCTGGCCCGTAATTCCTTAAGCCAGGGAGCGGCCTGTTCCGACTCCTGGCTAAAATCTATCGGATATCGACAATGCTCAATGGAGGCCGCTTCATGTAACATCGAAAGTAGTTTCTCATTTTCGGACAGGAATTTTTTCACAAGTTGCTGATTAGGATCATCCAATGGTTGGGTGCGTGCAGGCAACGGCGCTTTGCCGAAACCGGGAAGAGCTTTGAGGGCCTCACTGTCCCATTCGACATAATTCGAGAAGGCTGTCAGATATGCGTCGGCTGCATTGGCTGCGCCATCCGGAATGTTATACCAGCGGTCCAGTTCTTCCAGGGTAACAGGATAGCCCTTAGTCCGTAGGATCTCTATTTGCTTCTTCAGTTTGAGACTTCCGGTGACCCGAAATAGCAAGAACAAAATCAGGAGTAGCGCAACAATACCATGCCACATCTTAAAACGTCGGCGAACTCGTTTGTTTTTGTTTTCCATATTAGTTCCTCACTATTTGGACCTTGCGTACATAATGTTCTATATTTGCCAGATTCGATTTCCTATATTCGGGTTCATTTTTATTCAAGCTGCATCCCCGCCTTCTTTAATGTCGCTAACGTACGTTTGCTGTCTTCTTCATATCCGTTCCACGCATCCACTACGTTCCTTTCTATCGTTCGATAATAAACGTGACGTCCCAGGGCATCGGTTTACCCTTTGCGTCGCGCTTTCGGCTGTCTCGTTCGGCGCCGCCCTCGTCGGTCATGTCATCACCAATACTGTAAACTACGAATCCGGTTTCCAGCGTGCGGTATTTCAAATTTCTCCCATCGAACGGATCTGTCGGCACTGCTTCCATATAGGCCGGGACCAGATTTTCCAGTGACTCCGGCAGATGCCCCTCGGTCAATCGATATCGTTCAACAGCAAGTGCGGTTTGTGTCGCAAGTGCCTCGGCTGTGCAACGGGTGTCAATCTGAAGTATACGCGCCAGGGCCGGCAAGAGCATACGGGTGAGCAGGCCTCCCCGCTTGCCGCTGACAACGCCCTCCTGGATAGAGTCATAGACCAATAGCCGCTCGTCGGATGGCAATTCCATAGCATCTATCAACTCCTGCATTATGTCGATATATTGCGTTGCATCCCTTTCATTAAGCCCTGTTATCCTCCAGAATGCGAGGAAAATGTTTAATCCACCGTTCGATCCTAATTGATCCGAGGCTTGCCTAATGTGACCTCGAAAAGCTTGCAATCCGAGGCAATGTTCTCCGACAAGGGCTCGTTTATATCCTTCATCATTACCTACTTCTTCAATCCACGAAGAGAGTTTCATCAATTGTTCTTCCGTGAGTTGGATTCTGTTAAGGAGCCGCTCAATATTTTTATAAGCCGTGGCTTTTACTGCAATGTGAATAAGCCGATGGAATAATAAGGGTACATTAGACGATTTGGCCAGAGACAGGGTTGAATGAATGCTTTCCATGGCTTTTTCGGAATTGTTGTTATCGCACTGGATAAAGACATTGAGACGGAGCAGATGTGCGCACTTACGTAAATTCTTAAGCCATGGAGCGGCCTCGATCGGCTCCTTACTAAAATCTATCGGGTATCGGCAATGTTCGATGGAGGCTGCTTCATGTAAGAGTGTGAGGGTTTTCTCATTGTCGGACAGGAATTTTTCCACAAGTTGATGATTAGGATCATCCAAGGGTTGGGTGCGTGGAGGTAACGGTGCTCTGCCGATAATAGGAAGAGCTTTGCGGGCCTCCCTGTCCCATTCGACATAATTCGAGAAGGCGGTCAGATATGCATCGGCCGCATTGGCTGCGCCATCCGGAATGTTATACGAGCGGTCCAGTTCTTCCAAAGTAACAGGATAGCCCTTAGTCCGTAGGATCTCTATTTGCTTCTTCAGTTTGAGACTTCCGGTGACCCGAAATAGCAAGAACAAAATCAGCAGTAGCGCAACAATACCATGCCACATCTTAAAACGTCGGCGAACACGTTTGTTTTTGTTTTCCATATTAGTTCCTCACTATTTGGACCTTGCGTATGTAACGTTCTATATTTGCCATGTTCCTTTTCCGGAATCCGGGTTCATTGTTATTCAGGTTGTATCCCCGCCTGCTTTAATGCCGCTAATGCACGTTTGTTGTCTTCTTCATATCCACTCCACGCATCCACTACGTTACCTCTTGTATCGATGATGTAGCTAAGCGGCACAGTCCCGCTTCTATTTTTGTAGCCGTCAAATATCACTTTTCCAGCAGTGTGGGATGAATCGAGGATATTCGGAAACGTCACTGAGTTCTCACGCATGAAGTTCTTTGCAATCCGTTTATCATCGGCGCAGTTGAAGCCGAGGATCACCAGTCCCCTGTCTTTGTATTTTTCAGAGAGTTTTTGCAGATGAGGCATCGCTTCACGGCAGGATGGGCTCCCGCATTGCCATATATAGAGCCAGATGATCTTACCCCGATAGTCCGACAGCTTGATTTTGCCGCCGTCCGCCGAGAGTAGCTCGAAATCCGGCGCCTTTGTTCCCGGCTTTAGCAGAAAATCGTCCGGCCCCGGTTTCTCCCACTGCTGCCATCCCTCTGGTGGCGACCAGGAGAACTTCTGTTGCGATATCACGGCGTTAAGAGAAATGTCCGAGAATTCTTCAACTTCGACTTTATTATTTGCCAGCCGGACAATCTCCTTTATCTTCCACAGCAGGTGGTCCTGTTTCGAGATCCAAAAATACCGGGTCAGTTGGGCCTTCATGAAGCTGACCTCAATCACCTCACACTCTTCATTTTCCGCATAATCTGTACCTCTGCTTCTTATACCGTCTATATAGGTCTCAAGAGAATCCGTATGACCGTGGAAAATGCTCGGATCAAGGATTATACCAAACCACGTTGTCCCGAGCAGATTGACCTGGTCTCTAATGGAGTACCTTCCTATGGGAGTTGCCTTCTTTATGTAAACGTTCGCTCGTGTCTTTTCATAGCTGTCCTTGTCCTCATAAGCAGAAAAAGGACGAACTCCCTTCCAGTAAAACCAGAGATTGTCACCGTCGCCGACAATGGTACTATATCCGCTTAGAACGTTGCTCATCTCAACATGGAAGTAGTTGGGCTTTTTAAGCAAAATATTGTAAGTGGATGCTCTGTCTCTATCGTCCGGACCGCTGCAAACACTTTGATAGGACAGGCTCTCAGCCTGGCGCATCGTCTCAATCATTTTATCGTATAAAGCGTGTGCGGCAGGTTCATCCTTCACTATCATCGAAGATCGCCAATGTGCCGGCGACAAGCTAACAACATAGAGAGCCCAGCCTTCCAATACCAGAGCGGCGATGGTGGTAATTGTCCATAAATTGATCTTGTTTCTCATCTGTATTCCAGTTACTTTTCGACTCTTCGATTCTTAGTCACGCCTGCTTGAAAACTGTCGTCTGCTCAGAAGAACAATTCCGACGATGCTGTAAACCACTGTCAGTATCAGACTGTGCACGACACAGGCAACACTTTTGGCCAGGCTGAATCGTCCGACTGTAAGGCTGTATTTTCCATATTCTCCGCCCGCGAACTTGTACAACATCTCAAATGGCGGGCATACGAACCTGAAATAACTGACCAATAATGCTTCTGTTTCTGAATGCTGTTTCAGGTAGGCCATCATCGTACCTACCACGACAAAGCCGGTGATAATTACAATAAGCAAAAGCAAAGCGTTGTACGCCCGTCCTACTACGACAGATAAAGATGTTGACAGTGCCGCACAGGTGTTGAAAAGCAGCCAGGATGCAAAAAGCCACAAGACGAGGCCGTTCATACTGCCTTGGCGTATAAAAGTATGAAGAATAAATATAACGCACCAAGCTAAGATAAAGTGCACGGCGGCCTGTAACGAAAGTCCCAGTAAGCGGTAAATATAAAGCTCTCCGGGCCAGAAAGGTTTGGTTACGAGAACACATATCCGCCCGGATGAGATATCATCGCCGAAAATGCCGGCGCTTAGCGCCAGGGCGAGAAAAAAACCTCCCCAGATAAAAATAAACTGGCCGAATTCGTTTCCCATTGGGAGAAACAGCCACCAGAAACCTCCATATAAAGATAACCAGCTTAAGTGAATAATCAAAATGTATATCTTTCTGCAAAACGTTTCTTTTATCAGCTCGTAAGCTCTCATTGACTAATTCCTCTCGTTGTATAAGCGAAGAAAAATATCCTCGATATTCTCTCTCTGCAATAGCACGCCGGTTATGCGCGCGCCGCCTTTTGCCAGATTGCTCACTATATCGGGGACCTCTTCAGGGTCGTTTACCGCTATTTCCAGCTCCGTATCCGAGACGCCAAGTATTTTAGACGGTGACAATAATTTCTCGGCAATATCATTGCCGTTTGAAACAAGCTCTACTCGCAGCCGGCCGGCCTGGCCGGTGACAATCCTGTCGCCTAAACTGACGACTTCTCCACGGTACAGAAAGATATAATCAGATGTCAATTTCTCCAGCTCTCCCAAACGGTGGGAGCTTATTACTATGGCTGTGCCTGAATCTCGCAATTTTTTTAACACATCTCGCAACCGGATAATACCAACCGGATCGAGACCGTTACTCGGCTCGTCCAATAGCAATACCTGCGGGTCATTCATCAGTGCTATTGCTAAAGCCAGGCGCTGTTTCATACCCTGAGAAAAGTCCGAACAAGGTCTATCGATGAACTCCTCCATCTGTAACTGCTCAATCGACTTGTCCGCCTGAAGAGAGATTGTTTTCCGGGATAAACCTAATAATGCCCCATGATACCTCAGAACAGCCCGGGCGGAATAACGACCGAGAAATGACGGGTGCTCCGGCATATACCCCAGGCCGCATCGCGCTTCCACCGATCTGGCGGGACTGCCGCAGACAGTAAGACAGCCCTCTGTCGGGAAAATAAGCCCGGCCATCAGGTTTAAGAAAGTTGATTTTCCCGCACCGTTTGGACCAATCAGACCGATGATCTGGCCCTTGCTTACCGACAGCGAAATGTTTTTCAAAGCGCAAACTGCTTTCGAACGGCCGGTCAAAAGGCCCTTGTAAACCTTTGTTAACTGTTTACATTCGATTACTGCCGTTTGTTTGTTATCGTTATCTATCATTTTCCTCATTTCATTAGACCAGGATCAGGTTTTAGGCTCATCACTTTTATAATAAGACGTAAATCTCGGCGAAATGTTAACAACTTTTTCCGCGCATTTATCAATATTCAAGTATGAGAGGACAAATTCCTGCAAGTAGAGTACAATAGGGATTATACCGACAGCTCACGGCCTCTGTTTCCGATTACATAGGCTTCGAAAATCTCATCGAGATTCAATGCTACTTCTGTCATGCTGTTGATAGACATTCCCTTTATCAGGCTTCTTTTTTCTTCGTTGCAATCTTCAACTGTTATTGAAACGTTGTCCCCGACCTTTAACACATCCAGAATGCCCGCAAATCCGCTGAAGTTAGCTTCTGGCTTTGGTGTCAGAACAAACTTTCGGACGCTCTCTCTGAGCTGTTCCGTCCTGGAGGCTTTAATAATGACACCTTTATCAAGAATAGCGATATGGTCGGCTACCGGTTCAATCTCATAAAGCAGGTGACTTGAGAAAAAAACCGTAACGCCGTTACTTTGCAATAGTTCAATTACATGCCGCAGAAAATCCTTCCTTGCTATTGGGTCAAGCCCGAGTGTCGGGTCATCCAGAATAACAATGTCAGGTCTGTGCCCCAGCGCCAAAAGCAATGCAAGGCTTGAATTCTGGCCCTTGGAAAGCGCCTTTACCTTTGTATTCTTTGGCAGTCCGAGCATAGCGGCAAGCTCATCTGCGAACTTATAATCCCAGTCCGGGTAAAATCCCGCCACCCATTTGATGATACGGCTGATTGTCATCCAGCCGTACATCTGCTGGTCCTCGGCCATAAAGCCGATTCTTCTCCGCACCTCAAGTGTTTCCGTAAAGCTGTCGAGCCCGCCTATAATGCACCTGCCGGCTCGGGGCTTTTGCAGCCCGAGCAGTGTCTTTATCGTCGTCGTCTTGCCTGTGCCGTTCCTGCCCAAAAAGCCGAATATCGAACCTTTCGGCACTTCAAGGTTAACGCCTTTGAGCACTTGTTTTTTGCCGTAAGAAAAATGTAAGCCTTCAATTGTAATAGCCGACTCTGTCATTTTTTGTTCCTTTATTTTCTCAGTCCTCTACTCAGGATTCTTCAGGAGATATAGATAGTATTTTCTAGCATAAGAACGCTTTAGAAATTCAGTGTTCCATCCAACAGACAATAAAATATCTCCGTCTTCCAATACAGCAATGTCTTCAATATCATAATCCATACGGACAAAGTGACCCAGCTTTCGTATCCTGCGATTGGAACGAATATCGAAAACCATTAATGTGTGGTCGTTACGACAATAAAATTTCCCGTTTTTCACAAAATTGTCATTATTAAAATCAATTGCCCCGGTCATGCTTTCCAGAATCGTAAAAGGTCGTGAACTACTATACTTGCAATAGATTTTCTCATCATCCCAGCGGATTACATCGAACCGAACAACACCATCATAATTAGCACAAAAGAAGGAGAACTTTCTGTCCTGAACGTCAACTATCGAGGATTCATAGATGTTATTATCGCCATAGTGAAAATTATAATTAAGATCTATGCTTAGTCTTATTCTTTCTCCCAGTTCGATTCCCTCAATCGGCACAAGGGGGATGGAGAACTCTTCTTTACGGTCCTTATAGGTAAATGGCCTGTATTTCTTGAGTATATCGAACTTCTTATCAAATAGCTTTAATTCTCCCGGATTCGTTACATCTACCACGATAAGGCTGTCATTTATAGCAGCAACTAACCTGTTATCGATAATCCGCATTGCAGCACGAAGATATGGATTAATCTTGTCCGTAAGGCATTCGGAAATATCGAGTTCACAGACCGGCATCCATGTTTCACCGGTATGCTTATAGCTTCTCAGATAAACTTTTTCATAGAATCTCTTCTGGGAGGGCCCTTTTCCTTCCACGCGATAATACGCGTGAATACTAAAGGAAAACAATCCACTTTTCGTATCTTTGTATAAAAACTTACCATATCGAGGGTAAGAAGAAAGACGGTAGCCTTTCAACCATGGACGGGGGGCTAATTTATAACTTGGCTCAACCTCATTACCAATAGATTTAATCTCGCTTAGAGAGATGGTGTTCTTTTCGGTGTCAATATAACTTTGATCCCGATATACTATCCTATTTCCGGCATAATTTAATGTTTGCCATCCTCGGGAAATTTCGATTTCCTTTTCCTGCAGTACTTTAATGTTGGCAACCTGGCTGCTGAAAAGCATAAGCAGGAGGAATGCCAGCCCGGCCCCAACCCATAAAAGCACTTTCAGATTTGTCTTCAAATGCCAGTCGTGCTTTGCCGCGTAAAGGGCAAACACAAAAGCAGCCGCTGGTGTAGCAAGCAGTATTGCCAGATATGGACCCCACGACCAAATCATAACATCGCTCACAAAATCCTTAAAGTCCAGGGGCAGTATGAATGGAAGCACTAACAAAAAACATCCTATCAACATCCCGATAAGCCACGCACGAGCCGTTTTACGCACAACCACATTGCATGCAAAGCAAAGACTGTAAGTCATTATCGCTATCAAGATGGGCAGTGGCACATAGTACTCAAAAAACGCTCTTTCGATACCTTCTTCGTTCCAGAAGGTATTAGTTACGAGCGAGAAAACCACCGGACAGGCAATAATTAACAAAGAGGCAACCAATCCGATGAAGAATTTCAGAGTAATGAGCAATTTTACATTGGCAGGTTTTGAACGCCAGAAGATATAGCGTTTCTCATTCAAATCGCCCTGCACATTCGCACATGCAATAAGACCGGCAAGCAAAGGCCCGAACATAATAGCCGGAAACGTCATATTAGTGCTAAAAAAACCATCACCCGCCTTAAGATTGACCACAGCTTCTTCTACCGGCAGAACCATTATCAGTCCGAGACAGGCCAGAAGGTGCAATTTGAGCTGGCAAATCTGCTGATGGATAATCCCTGATACCCTCATAGATACCTCCTGATGCTGATGTATCTATAACATGCAATGCCGAGTACTGCTGCAGACGCAAGAATCTGCGAAAACACTGTCCCCACAATACCTACCTTGGTGATTCTCATAAGCATAAGTGAATACGGCACAAAACGCTCGGCCCAGGTGACATCGCACATGCTGGACCAGAGAAGAACGATTCCCCAGCCGATAAAGACGCCGAACATAGCTACCAGCGAACCGGCTTCACTCCTGCTCTGACAGCCGAAGGCACAGAACCATGTAAAAAGCACCAGTGCTGCCATTCCATAAAGTGAATTGGTAGTTAAAAGAAACAGCACCTGTGCCTCTCTACCCCGAGACATGAATTCCATCAACAGCCCACTGATAAGAAATATCAGAATAATCCCGGCGGCTGAGACAATATATTTACTGAAGAAAAGCATCCATCTGGGAACCGGTATCTTGAAAAGCAGGTGTACTGTGCGGTTGCTTATTTCACCTGAAAAAATATCCAGCGAATAAATTACAGGTACGGCAAACATCTGAATAAATGATATCAATATACAATTGGCAAAATCCGGTATGATTCGTATCCTAAAAAGCATAATCGTGAAGACAACGCTGGCCGCCCCGCAAAACCAAAGTTTCCAGAGGTTTTCTTTCCATTCTTTCCACAGAAGCATTCCAAACATACTACTTCTCCGACAAACCAGTTTTGCCGCGGCCGGCCCTTTGTGAAACGATACTCTCGTATTCTTTTTGCAGAAGTTCCCCGGCCTGCTCAATCGGCACCTCCAGTTGAACCGCCAGAATAGCTGCCTCACGAAGTACGTTTGATACGGTTTTTCTTCTTTCAGCAACCGGAATAGTCTGCTTACTGGAAGAAACGTATGTTCCGTCACCTCTTTCGATTTTGAGCACATTCTGCCGGCAAAGCTCGTTATAGACCTTAAGAACTGTATTTTGGTTGATTGCCAGCCTCGCCGCTAATTCCCTGACACTGGGGACTTTATCGCCTTCTTTAAGCACACCGGTGGCAACCTGATACTTAATCTGGTCGATAATCTGCCGGTATATCGGAACTGATGATGATGGTTCAATTCGTATAAAAATGGCTATAACTCCTTAATGAGCATTACTGTTATATATAACTATAACAGTATGTCGGTATATGTCAACAAAAAAATAAATTTTTTGAGAAAATTTCTTCCTGTACTGGTCGGAACGGAAATGAAGCATACTCAATCAGAAGTTATCGGCACCCGCCTTGATGCTCTTAAATATTTGCAGCAGCAGTGGTTAATCATTAGCACGATTCAGGTTTAAGGTCTGTGCCAGGTCGCTGATTTTGCTTTGACCAAGCATCCTTTCGGCGGTTGCTTTGGCTTCATCGATTTCAATATCTGAAATGGCCTTTTGTATTTTTAAGAGATACCCCGGGTTCATACTCAGAGTCCGCACACCTATCCCAAGCAGGAAAGGCAGATATTGTTCCTGATGAGCCATATCACCGCAAACCGAAATTTCTCTGCCGTTTTTATTGGCCGAATGGACAACCTTTTTCATTGCACGCAATACTGAAGGGTGATAAGGCAAATAAGCACCGGCGACATTTTCGTTAGTTCTGTCAACACCTAACATAAACTGTATAAAATCATTGGTCCCTATCGAAAAAAAATCAGCCTCCTTCGTGAAATCGTCTATCAAGTCCACGACACATGGCAGCTCGACCATTATTCCGAGTTTTGGTTTACAATTGTGTTCCTTGTTCTGTTTACCAAGCCTGTCCAGACATTCGAATACGACTTCACGCACCTGGCAGAATTCGTCTATGGATGAGATCATTGGAAACATAATCCGCAAATCCTCTCCGGCCCCTGCACGCAGAATGGCACGAATTTGCTCGGTGAAAACTGCTTTGTTCTGAAGCGAAAAACGTATCGACCTCAGGCCGAGAGCTGGATTCTGTTCCTTGATGTCGTGGTAGTAGGATAAGGTCTTATCGCCTCCCATATCGAGTGTTCTGAACGTAACGGGTTTGCCTTTCATTAGCTTAACGAGTTCCCTGTAAATCGTAAATTGTTCCGCTTCGTTCGGAAGATTATTCCTGATCATAAACGGAAACTCCGTCCGGTACAGACCCACACCCTCGCAGTGCAGTTCACTCGCAGCTTTCGCATCGGCCAATAAGTTGATATTGGCGATAAGATGTACTCTTGTACCGTCCCGAGTGGTTGTGACAGGTTTTATCGAACGCTTTTGTTCATCCAGGGTTAGCCTGGTTTTTTGCTGCGATTCGAATCGCTCTAATACCTCATCGGAAGGGTCAACGTATGCATGACCTGTTTCAGCATCCACCAAAATGGGAGTATTGTCCGGAAGACCAAGAAGCTCATAAGTGTCACTGACAATCATTGGGATTCGCAAAGATCTTGCAAGTATAGACAAATGCGACGTAACAGTACCGCCTATAAGAACGATTCCGCCCGCCTCCTCCGAAGAGAGTATGAGCAAATCGGAAGGCAAAAGTTCTCCGGTTATTATAACCCTGTTCCGGAATTTACCGAGTTCTTCGGCTTCATTGAGGAGATTGCTCATCAGCCTTACGATCAGATCCTCGATATCCTGGGTTTTTTCCTGCATGTATGAATTGCCGCTGGTTGCAAAGCTTCCCATATACTGTGTGGCAACCTGTAATATCGCCAGCGGTGGATTAACTCCACTTTCTATCAGATTGACTACACCTGCCACGAAGTACTTGTCTTTAAGTATCACCAAATGCGCCGAAAAAATTAGTGAAGCGGCATCTGAAAGCTTCCGGCCCACCTGTTCCTGCAGTTCTTCAAGTTGATCCGCCGTTTTGGTAATTGCCTTGCGGAAATCTTCGAGCGTATATGCGTGATCGAACTCTCTGTTCATAAGTATGGCAAGACTTTTCTTCTTGTTGGCAACTGCGGCAGGGCCGTAAGCAAAACCTTCCGATGCAACTTTGCCCTTGATAAACTTAAATTGCTCTGACAATGCAGTCTTGACCTTTTCCTCTTCCCCGTGCGGCTCATGCATCGCCATAAGGAAACGGGCATTTTCAATGATATTGGCAAGCTGCGATGTCGCGGCCTCCAAAGCAGTAATATCGGAATCATTAAAGTATCTGCCCTTTTGGCGCTGAAGCACTAATACACCGATTTTCCAGATACCTCGTACTATCGGCACAGCAAGAAAACACTCGTACCGTTCCTCAAATATGCCGGGAAAAAACTTAAAGTTTGGGTTATGGATAGCATCCTTCTCACATATCGGCCGTAGCTCTTGTAGAGCAAGGCCTGTAAGACCCTGACCCAGCTTGAGCTTTACTCTTCCAACCGAGTCCGGATGCAGACCCCGTGTAGCTCTCAGGACCAGCTCGTGATTGTCATTATTGTAGAGATAAACCGAGCAAACATCCGAATTTGTATGAGATGCTACCATTGCAACAGTTTTGTCTAAGAGATTCTGAATGCTGGTGCTGTCTCTGAAAAGCTCGTTTAGCTGACTTATATCATATAAAAGCTGTTCGTTATCCATCAATGTACCCGTAATTTTCACATTTACCTGTGCCCGGAAACCTTATCAGGCACTAAAATCGTAATCATAATCGTTTTGGCCGCCGATTTCTATCTTTGTTTATACGTATTTGCCGCAACAAAGGTCTCTTCTTTTCAATCTATTAAAGCACCACAGAAGAAGGTACATGATTTTACTTTACCTTGGGATAGAACGATTTTTTACTTCAGTGAGCAGGTGAAGATATCAAAGGTAATGTGCTGCCCATAAAACCGTCAATTGCCAATCCGACATTTATTGAATACGATTGTAAATGGTCATATAATCCGGCATAGGGAAGTCATATTTATAGAAATCATTTTACATTATGGGTACTAACATTATCATCGCTAATAAAAAAGCCCGGTGGGGGCTGAACAGTTCACGTGTCCGTCGGGCCGAGACATTTCTTCACAAACACAAATTTGCCTTTTCTTCATTTACTACCGATTATCCCGGACATGCGCGGGAAATAGCGGCAGAAGCAGCAATCCAAAAAGTGGACACGATTGTCGTTCTCGGTGGAGACGGGACCTTAAACGAGGTGATAAACGGCGTCCTTGCAACCGGATGCAGTCGGATTCCGCGCGTTGGTATTATTCCATCAGGCTCCTCCAATGATTTTTCGAAAAGCCTTGGCTTGCCTCAACAACTGCACAAAGCCTGCCGGACAATCATAAATGGAAAAACCAAATTTGTGGATGTCGGACAGGCGGGCAGTCACTATTTTTGTATGGCCTCTTCGGTCGGTCTTTTTGCTGCTGTCTGCGCCGAAAGCTATAGAATGAAGGGGCTAAACGGCTCCCTTCGCTACATAGCGGCGGCTCTTTGCGTAATCAGAAAGATGAACTCCGGATGGGAAATGAATATTAAAGCCGATGAAAGAATATTTCGCGGCACCTACGGAGTTCTCCTTGTCAGCAATACGCCCCGATATGGAGGGCTCTTTTTTACTCCGGAGGCCAGACCCGATGACGGCCTGTTGGACTGCCTGATAATAGAAATGCCTAAGAAGCTGGAAGCTCTGTCTCTTATACCATTGACACTCAGAAAGACATTAGCAAGCCATAAAAAAGTTACCATGTTTCGGGCAAAATCACTTTCCGTTTCTCTTACTCCCTCTGCACCGCTTAGCAATGATGGTGAAGTCTATCCGAATCCTTTTAGTTCTGTAGATTACAAAATACTCCCTCAAAAACTTCAAATCATCTGCTAAATCGAAAACATCTCTTTTCTAAAGAACGGAATGTATGTGCGTTAGTAAAACAGATTTGGTATCATGGGGCTGGCATTCTTTGATTTATTAAACCGGCATTACTGGAGGTTATTATGACAAGAACTCTGCTTAGCATAATTTTGCTGTTAACATCCTGGCAGACTTCGAAAGGAGGGGGCTGGCTTCAGTTTCGTGCCGATGCTGCCCGGAGCGGCTAC
>Ga0307378_10007874_pt1 | contig 14268 bp, 10 predicted proteins | sample UN1MG_FD_202238 | JGI IMG/M metagenome (GOLD analysis project Ga0307378, IMG submission 202238) | Soil microbial communities from Risofladan, Vaasa, Finland - UN-1 | ecosystem: Environmental > Terrestrial > Soil > Coastal area > Acid sulfate soil | place: Finland: Risofladan, Vaasa | collected...
AGTCTTCTTTAAAGAATTTAATTTAATAAGTTTATCCTGAAGTTTTGTAATTTTTCTTTTAAGCTCAGCAGGATTTAGACTGTCGTATTGTTTTCTTAACCCTGCCTTTATTTTATCATCAATATATTTTGACTCAAGCACTCTTCTAAATGGAGTTTTAGCCTCGTCATATTTTTTTACAGTCTTGCTTCCAGTCCTTGTCTTTGATTTAAGCTTTACAACCGGCTGGAAATAATTTGTGAAGTAATCTAAATGTATGTAAAGCTCATTTAAAATATCTAGCTCCTCGGCTGTATCATATCTTAGGTATCCCACAGCTCTTCTTACTATTGAGTAATTTTTCTGCTCAACAAAACATGAATCATTCTTCTTATGTGCTCTTGATCTTGTAAATGTAATTTTATTCTCTATACAATACTTAAGCATAAGTGCATTGATAAATTCAGACCCATTGTCAGAATCAATTCCATCTATTTTAAATGGAAACCTTGCCGATACTGTCCTGGTTGCTTCAAATACATGCTTCTGTGCCTTATTCTTGCATGCAACGGTAATATCCCAGCATGTAGCTATATCTGTAAAATTTAAGCTCTGGGCAAAGTCTCCAGACGCAATTCCGCCATCATGGCCAACCAGATCGGCCTCTACAAAGCCAGGACTAGCATCATCCCAATCTTAAAAAGGTCCTAATAGGAATAGATTTTTTAAGTAGCGAGCCTGGTTTTGTACCTTTCCTGCCCTTACCCAGCTTGTACCTGTCATTTTCTGGCTTTAGAAGTCTATTAATTGTGGAAGCTGAGATTTTAAGCAGTTTTTTTCTTACTGTAGGTGAGAGTGCTATCTCTTTATGATATTCTAATTTTTTTACTGCCTCAGCCATAAATGGGGCAAGTCTCCTGCTGCAGATAAAATCAAAGACTACCCAGATCCTCCTTAATGCTAAAAATACATCTTTGCCATAAATCCTTGCTGTCTTTCTTTTTATCCTTTTATTTTTACCTATAACAAATTTTATTCTCCTGCCTCCTATCTGGCTATATCCAATTACTTTTCCTTCGGCAAGCCTTAATATCCTTGCTGCATAACATCTGTTATATTTGGTAATTGCAGTGAATTGATTCAAAATTATAGTTTTTTCCTTCTTAGTTGCTTTTACGTATCTTTTTTTAGTATCAGCTGTAATTGCTTTCTTGTGCCTCATTGCTAACATCCTTTACCCCTGCATTTAAAGATTAAAGATTTTATCTTTAAATATAGGGAACTGTCCCAATTATTTACATAGAATAACTACCGTGATAATATAACTGTTATATTATCACGGTAGGCAACGATACGATTTCAATTATATTTTAAATGAGGCAATTCGGTGCTTGACATTACTTGATAGTATTGATTATAATAATGAAACCAGTTACAGAAACAGGTTACATAATTGAAATATTTTTATAAAGAATTTTAAAAATAAAATTGCTTATAATAATCTTCATTGTATTATTAATACTCTGAATAGTTACAAATAAAAACAAGTATCTTATGAGAATATTAATAAAATTACTAACATTAAAAAGATACAATTACAAGTTCAGTTATAAGAAATTAATTAAAATCAGAAATAAATAAATTTGTATGTGACATGTTAATGCCTAATAATAAACATCTTTTAAAAATGATCAATATCTCCAAAGAATTTCCAGGAGTAAAAGCTTTAGAAGATGTTAGCTTCTGGTTAAGAGAACGAGAAGTATTTGCCATAGTTGGTGAAAATGGTGCTGGAAAGTCTACTCTTATAAAAATCCTCTCAGGAACTTATGGTAATAATTTTATTGGAGAAATAAAGATAAATGGCAAAAAAATCAACATTACTGGGCCAAAAGATGCTATCGAACTTGGTATTATCACCATTTACCAGGAAACTTCATTGATTCAGGACATAACAGTTGCTGAAAATATATTTTTAGGCAGGCAGCCCAGCAGGTTTGGGAGAATATTATGGCAAAAAATGATTGATGATGCTAGAGCTATTTTGGAGAAACTATCAATTGATTTATTTCCTGATGAAATAGTATCTAATCTTTCTGCTGCACAACAGCAGTCGGTTGAAATAGCCAAAGCTTTTTCCATTAATTCCAAAATAATAGTAATGGACGAGCCAACTTCAGCAATTACTGAGGAAAACGTCGAAAATCTATTTAGAATAATAAAGGAAGTAGTGAAAAAGGGAACTCCTGTAATATATATTTCACACAGGATTAAAGAAATATTTGAAATTGCCGATAGGGTTATGGTTCTTAAAGATGGAAAGATTGTAAAAAATATGAAGGTTAGTGAAACTAACGAGAATGAGATTGTAAAATACATGGTGGGAAGAGAAATTGGTGATATATTTGGTGAAGAAAGTTACGAGCCTAAACTGAATATAGTTCTTGAAGCAAGAAATTTAACCAGGAGGGGTAAATTTAGAGATATAAGCTTTGACTTAAGAGAAGGAGAAATACTTGGTTTTTCAGGATTGGTGGGAGCTGGTCGCAGTGAAGTTATACGTTGCATTTATGGTCTAGACCATTTAAGTAGTGGAGAACTGTATATAGAAGGTCAAAAAGTGACTATAAAAAATTCCTCAGATGCAATTTCTAAAGGAATTACATTTGTTTCTGAAGACAGAAGGTCGGAGAGTATTATACAGGGATTTTCAGTAATGGCAAATTTAACCATTCTTATGCTAAGGAAGATCCTGGGTAAGTTAGGGCTTATTAATACTTCGAAAGAGAAAAAACTTGCGGGTCGTTATGTAGAAGAATTTTCTATAAAAACCCCTTCCCTTGAACAGTTAGTAATAAATTTAAGTGGTGGTAACCAGCAAAAAGTTGTCTTGGCTAAGTCTTTGTCCACTAGTCCAAAAATATTATTATTAGATGAGCCAACCAAAGGCATTGACGTTGGAGCAAAAAAGGAAATCCACACCTTAATTAAAAGATTAGCCAATCAGGGTATAGCCATAATAATGGTATCTTCAGAACTACCTGAAATAATAGGAATGTGTCACAGAGCGGTAGTTATGAGAGAAGGTAGGTTAGTAAAAATATTTAATAAAGAAGAAATGAGCGAGGAGTCTCTATTGCACGTTGCAGTTGGAGTAGTTTAGTAACGATATTTTATAAAAAGGAAATATAAAAAGATGATTGAAGTTTCAATTAAAACAACAAGAATTGAATTGAAGAAAATTTTTCTAAGGTTTTTTTATAACCAAGCTATGATCATATTTTTAATTGTTTTATTTACAACTTTGAGTATAGCTTCAGGAAGTTTCTTAACTATAGATAATTGGTTAAATATTATTCGTCAGACAACTGTGCTTGGAATAATGGCTTGTGGAATGACTGTGGTTATTATTGGAAAGGGAGTCGATCTTTCTGCCGCCGCTATTCTAGCTTTATGTGCAGTAGTAAATGTAATGCTTCAGCCATATGGATATCCGGTAGCAATCACAGCAGCCATATTGACAGGTATAGTTTGTGGATTAGTTAATGGTTTTCTAATTGGTAAGATCAAAGCTAATTTTATTATCGTTACCCTTGGCACACAGATATTATTTACAGCTACGGCTTTAATAATTTCAGGAGGAAGAAATTTAAGCAGTAGACCAGAAAGAATCTTTTCCTATGTAGGTGCAGAAAACCTTTTAGGGTTACCACTTATGTTTTATATTCTTGCTTTAAGCTTCATAGTGTTCGGAATTATACTCCATAAAAGTGCTTCAGGTAGAAGGCTGTTTGCAACAGGTCTAAATGACAAAGCAGCATTAGTGGCAGGAATAAATTCATCCAATGTAATAATGGGAAGTTATATAGTTAATGGATTTATAATAGCAGTTTCGTCAATTATTTTAGCTTCAAGACTACCAAGAATTCGGGTGGGAACAGCCTCTGAATATCTATTTGATGTCATTACTGTGGTTGTATTAGGTGGAACTGCTCTATCAGGTGGAGTAGGAGGGATATATAAGACAGCAATAGGTTTATTAATATTTGCAATTATAAGGAATGGTATGTCACTGTTAGCAATTCCTTATGAATATCAACAGGCTATTAAAGGAGCTATATTGATTTTGGCTGTATTATATGATGAATTTAATAGAAGAAAGAGACTACTGTACTAATGAATAAATTATGGCAAAAAACAATCAATTTTATTATTGCTCAAAAACTTCTATTTATCATTATTTTAATGATAATGGTGCTTTCAATTGCAGATAGAAGTTTTCTCACCATAAGGAGCATCTTGAGTATTTTTGATCATGTTATTATTAATGGAGTAATGGCTGTAGGAATGACCATACTACTTATCAGCGGTTCTTTTGACTTATCCGTAGGTGGAGTTATGGCTTTTACAGGAGTGGTTACTTTTTTACTTCAACCTTATGGTTTATTTATTTCTACTCTGTGTGGACTCCTGGCTGGAACCTTTGTAGGTGTCTTAAATGGACTTCTAGTGGTAAAGGGCAGAATTAATGCTTTTATAGTTACTCTGGGAACCATGATAATATTTAGAGGATTAGGGCTTGGTTTATCTGATAGCACCCCAATCAAAGGTAGAATTCCTTCTTTCCAGCTTCTGGGAAGAGGATCTATTTTGGGGATACCTAATAGTGTTGTGATCTTAATAATAATATATGTTTTAGGTTGGTATGTCTTGAAATATACGAAGTTTGGAAGAGATGATTACGCCATTGGAGGAAATGTTCTTTCTGCAAGGTTAGCTGGAATTAATATAAACTTAAACACCTTCTTTTACTTTGTATTTTGTTCCTTTACTGCAGCACTTGCAGGATTACTTTATTGTTCTAGAGTAAATACTGCTTCAGCAATTTTCGGTCCAGGCATTGAGCTTTATATAATTGCAGCAGCAGTATTGGGTGGAACCAGCCTTTTTGGTGGAAAAGGTGGAGTAATTGGAACCATCCAAGGTGTACTAATACTAGGAATGCTGGAAAGAGTAATGGTTATATTTAATGTAAATGTTAATTATCAAACGTTATCTAGAGGATTGGTAATACTAGCAGTGGTGGTCACAGATGCACTGGTATCAAGAAGGGAAAGAATTCTTTTAGTAAGAAGGGAGGTGTAGCAAAAAGTTTAGAAAACTAAATAATTTCTAAATCAAAAAGGTTTTCAAAGCGTAAATTAGAAAGGAGAAAAGAAATGAAAAAGTCATTATTGTGGTTGTTAGTAGTGGTAGTGGCTATATCTATGATAGCAACTTTTTCACTTGCAGGTTGCAAGAAAGAAGCTGCACCAGCTGAAGAGGAAGTAGTAGAAGAAGCACCAGCTGAAGAAGTAACAGAAGAAGAGGCAGCTCCTGCGGAAAAAATTACTATTGGTTATTCAATGCCATTTATTGAAGACAGTCCTTATTGTTTCCCATTTTTCAAATACCTAGAAAAGACAGCTAAAGAAATGGGATGGGAGATTATTATTACTGATGCTAAGGGTGATATTCATACCCAGTCTTCCCAGATAGAGGACTTAGTAGCTAAAGGATTAGATGGATTGATGATAATGCCCACTGATGCTGCTGGAATAGTTTCAGTAATTCAGAAAGTATACAAAGATACTGGGGGAGAACTGCCCATAATTTGCTCAAACGTTATGCCTGACCCTGCTGAACTTGAAGAATTAACTGCTTTTGCTGGTCCTAACAGTTATTTAGAAGGTAGAGAGATGGGTAAGTTTTATGCGAATTATCTAGAGGAGAAAGGAATTGAAAAGATTAATATGACTGAATCTACAGGAACTGCTGGTTATTCAGCTGCTATTGATCGACAAAATGGTTTCTGGGATCAGGTAGAAGAAATGGGAGTAACAGACAAATTTAATCTTTTAGATAGACAACCCTGTGATTGGTCACCCGATAAAGCTCAAACGCAAACAGAAAACTGGCTTACTACCTTTGGTGAAGAGCTTCAAATGATTTACTCCCATAATGACGGTATGGGTATTGGTATTTGTAGAGCACTCCAGGATGCGGGACTTGAACCTGGCCAGGTGTTGACCAATGGCTGTGATGGACAAATTGAGGCAGTTACATTGGTTAAGGAAGGATGGATGATGTTTACGGTGTGGCAGTCACCAGAAGTTGATGCAGCTATAGCTATGGAAACCATGGAGAAGATTTTAGCTGGCGAAGAAGTGCCTTACTTTAACTATATGGAAACTCCAATTGTACATGCTGGTAATGTTGATGATTACATAGATGAGGCTGAAAGAATCTGGACTATGATAAAGTAGTCACTAGCTAAAAAATAGTTCTAATCAACAGAGAGGAGGTAGTGAGATAAAAAGATTTAAATGTTGATAGAAAAACATTAAAAATAAGGGAGGTGATAATTAGAAATTTATTAGAGAATTATCAATACTTTATAATATGAGGAGGGAAAAGAAATGAAAAAGTCATTATTGTGGTTGTTAGTAGTGGTAGTGGCTATATCTATGATAGCAACTTTTTCACTTGCAGGTTGCAAGAAAGAAGCTGCACCAGCTGAAGAGGAAGTAGTAGAAGAAGCACCAGCTGAAGAAGTAACAGAAGAAGAGGCAGCTCCTGCGGAAAAAATTACTATTGGTTATTCAATGCCATTTATTGAAGACAGTCCTTATTGTTTCCCATTTTTCAAATACCTAGAAAAGACAGCTAAAGAAATGGGATGGGAGATTATTATTACTGATGCTAAGGGTGATATTCATACCCAGTCTTCCCAGATAGAGGACTTAGTAGCTAAAGGATTAGATGGATTGATGATAATGCCCACTGATGCTGCTGGAATAGTTTCAGTAATTCAGAAAGTATACAAAGATACTGGGGGAGAACTGCCCATAATTTGCTCAAACGTTATGCCTGACCCTGCTGAACTTGAAGAATTAACTGCTTTTGCTGGTCCTAACAGTTATTTAGAAGGTAGAGAGATGGGTAAGTTTTATGCGAATTATCTAGAGGAGAAAGGAATTGAAAAGATTAATATGACTGAATCTACAGGAACTGCTGGTTATTCAGCTGCTATTGATCGACAAAATGGTTTCTGGGATCAGGTAGAAGAAATGGGAGTAACAGACAAATTTAATCTTTTAGATAGACAACCCTGTGATTGGTCACCCGATAAAGCTCAAACGCAAACAGAAAACTGGCTTACTACCTTTGGTGAAGAGCTTCAAATGATTTACTCCCATAATGACGGTATGGGTATTGGTATTTGTAGAGCACTCCAGGATGCGGGACTTGAACCTGGCCAGGTGTTGACCAATGGCTGTGATGGACAAATTGAGGCAGTTACATTGGTTAAGGAAGGATGGATGATGTTTACGGTGTGGCAGTCACCAGAAGTTGATGCAGCTATAGCTATGGAAACCATGGAGAAGATTTTAGCTGGCGAAGAAGTGCCTTACTTTAACTATATGGAAACTCCAATTGTACATGCTGGTAATGTTGATGATTACATAGATGAGGCTGAAAGAATCTGGACTATGATAAAGTAGTCACTAGCTAAAAAATAGTTCTAATGCTAAATAAATTTTGGGCTAACTAAATGGCGCTAAAATCATAACTTATGGATAGCATGATTTATTTGGTATTATAGAATGTACTTAAAAAAATGGTCTAATGCTAAGCGAGTGTTAGACCATTATAATATTAGAATTTAATGATAGTTTATATTAGATTTGTTTTCACAAGATAAGATTTTTACTCAAATTATAGTTATTATTATAATAGCTCTTGTACGTAGCTTGTGGGGATTTTTTTGAGAATTTGTTCGCACTAAAATTAATTTCACCTATATCTTGATTAATGGTTATGATAATAGTCAAATAGCAGAAATAACACAGTTATAAAAAGAAAGGAGAATTACAGTGTTTTATAAAGATAAAAAAACTAGAGTCGGACTCATAGTCACTATGTCACTTGATACTACATGGCCAGATTCGATTGTAAATAGAGTAAAAAGTTATTTACCCAAAGCAAGAGAAGTATTAAAAAAGCTTGGCTTTAGTGTATATGATTGTGGAGAGGTAGCAAGAACAGGGCTCGAAATGTCAGAACAAGGTGAAAAACTTAGAAGGGAAGGAATACATGTCCTTATTGTTTATGTTGGGACATGGACTTATTCAAATACTTCTGTTATGGCTTCTATAAAGGCAAATGTTCCAGTAATAGTTTGGGCAAATTCAAATATTGAAACGTTTGGAATAGTAGGTGGCTCTATAGTAAGAGGAGCTTTAGATGAAGTTGGGATTAAAAGTTATTTAGTCTATGGAGATTTTGAAGATGAAAGAGTGTTAGGAGAATTAAAAACTCTATGCAGTGGTATAGCAGGAGCAACTAAACTTAGAGGTACGGTATATGGTGAAGGTGGAAGTAGATGTATGGGAATGTACACTGCAAGAATTGACCCCTCAGAGTGGATGGCAAGATTTGGGATAGATGTAGATGGATTTGAACAGGTTGATATCATTGAAAGGTCTAAAAAATATTCAGACCAGGAGGCTAAGGAGTTTCTATCCTGGATGAAAAAAGAGTTTGGGGGAATAGAAGTAAAAGACGAGGTAATGTTTGCTCAAATAAAGCTTTATTTTGCCTTAAGAGAGCTAATTAAAGAAAAAAACTATGATTTCATTTCAGTAAAATGCTTACCTGAGATGCCATCCTGTTATACTACTTTTTGTGTTGCTCATGCTCTTCTGAATGATACATCCAATGATGGATTTGGTGAGAATTGTTCTTTTGTAACTGCATGTGAGGCAGACTCAAATGGTGCTCTGACCATGCAGATACTCAATAATATAACTGGTGAAACAACTATGTTTACTGATGTACTTTATTATGATTATGAGGATAATATGATAAGAATGTGCAACTGTGGTTCTCAACCTACTGATTTTGCAAAGTCAAGAAAAGATGTGACCTGGGTTACAGAGGGTTTGAGGGAATTTAATTGGAAAATTGGAGGGGCCTGTCCGAGATATGTAGGCAAACCTGGTAAGGTTACCATGGCTAGATTAAGTAGAGTAAATAGAAAATATGTAATGTTGATAGTAACTGGAGAAGCACTGGAAATGCCACTGGAAAAAATTAATGAAACTAATTCTCAACAACCTCATGTATTTGTACGACTTGACTGTAGCCAGGAAAATTTTATTAATACACTTAGATCAAATCATATTCATGTAGTATATGGGAATTGTAAAGAGGAATTAATAACAACATGTGAAGTTTTGGATATCAAGGCTATTTTACCTGAGTAAGATTATATATTAATATTGAATTAGTAATATAATAATTAAATAATTGTAAGAAAGAAGAATGTTTTTTATTCTCTTTTAAGGATCTTAAAAAATGAACGAGACAAAGAATAAGGCAAATATTTATGTAATTGCAAAAGGAGCAGGTGTATCTGTGGCTACAGTCTCAAGATTTTTTAATAGAAAATCATTAGTTAAAAAATCTACAAGATTGAAAATTTTAGATGTATGCAAAAAATATAATTATAAACCTTCTAGGGTTGCAAGCGCAATTACCACCAAGAAAACTAAATCGGTAGCTTTGTTAGTCCCAAGTTTGAAGGATCCTACCTTTGGTGAACTAGTTAGTGGAGTAGAATTTGCATTATCCGAAAATGGTTATTGCTTAAATATTTTTAATACTAGACAAAGCATAGATAAGGAAATGGAAATAATAGATATTATTGATAATAGGATTATAGATGGTGTTATTGTTTCTGGCGTTTATGGAAGCAAGGAAGATAAAATCTTTATTTCTGAAATGTTGAGAAGGAAAATTCCATGCATATTGGTTGATAGGTATATTCCTGGTGCAAATATACCATATGTTGCTAGTAACGATCGTCTTGGTGGTGAAATAGCTGCAAAATTTTTGTTGGAGAATAATCATAAAAGAATAGGAATAATTTCTTACGATACTAAAGTTCATATTTTTAAGGAGAGAGTCGAAGGTTTTATAAGTATTTTGAATAAAGATAAGCTGAAAGAGGAATTTATTTTAGAAGTTCCTATAAAATTTGGGAAAATTGAAGAATATATTTACAAACATGAGGATGAATTATTAAAAAGCAGAGCCACAGCTATTTTTACAGTGGCTGATACGATTGCTATTTTCTTGATCAGGTTTCTTCTTGAGAATGGTTTTAAAGTTCCTGATGAAATCTCAGTAATAGGCTATGACGATATATTTTATTCTAAATTTATGTTTCCAAGGCTGTCAACCATCCACCATGATATGTTCAAATTAGGAAAAGTAGTTGGAGAAAATTTAATATATAAATTAGAGAATGGTAAGTTCAAAAAGAGGAAACAAGTAATTGATCCAACGCTAGTGATAAGAGACTCAGTGAGAAAAGTATAAAAATAGTCATTTTTTTATTAATTAAGATTGTTTACCAGTTTTAATAGAGAAATTATTTTAAACTACGGAGGGTAAAAAAATGAACTCCAGAGAAAAATTCTTAGAAACTATGAATTTTAATCCAAAGGCTACTGCAAATAAATGGGAATTTGGAATTTGGGGCGCGACAATTGAAAGATGGTATAAGGAAGGGTTACCCAAAAAAAACTACCCACGTATACCAACTAATATTATTAATACTACTGCTTCTTTATACACACCTGTATGGACAAATGAGTGGAGAAAAGAAAAAAGTTTATTTGAAAAAGTATATAAAGAATCTGAAAGAGAGGTAAAACTTCCAAAAGGTATAGCTTCCATGGTTGGAGGGTTGTATTGGCCTACACAAGGGTTTCCACTGGACTACGATGTTAAAGAATATTTTAATTTTGATAACTATCAAATGCTGGTGAATGTAGAACAGCTTATATACCCACATTTTGAAGTAGAAATATTACGTGAGGATGAAAGATATATTGATTATATAGATATTGATGGTGCAACGAGAAGATATTCTAAAGAACAACAAGTTCTTCCTGGTGGTCTTGATTGGCTGATAAAAGGTTGGAATTCCTGGGAGCAGTTAAAGGAACAAAGAATGAGGCTTGATAATATAAAAGAAAGACTTCCCAATAATTGGCCTGAGTTAGTTAAGGAATACAAAAATAGAGATTATCCATTAGCTGTGGGTGGTTATCCTAATGGGCTTTTTGGAAGTCTAACCCATCTTATAGGTTATGAAAATCTGTTTATGTTTTATTATGATGAGCCTGATCTTATTAAAGACATACTTAACAGGCTTACAGATATATGGATAGCTTTATGGGAAGAAATTATGGTCGATATAGATATTGATTTGTGTAATATTTGGGAGGATGTTTCGTCAGGTAAAGGCTCAATGATATCACCTGCAACCTTTAAAGAATTTTTATCACCATATTATAAAAAAATATCCAGTTTCTTAAAAAGCAAGGGTGTTAAGATAATTATGGTAGATACTGATGGAGACTGCAATGAGCTGATTCCATTATTTATGGAAGTAGGGGTAACAGGACTTTATCCTATGGAGGTAAGTGCTGGAATGGATGCGGTTGCTGCCAGGAAAAAGTACCCTACTCTTCAAATAATGGGAGGAATTCCAAAATTAGATATAGCTTTAGGTAAGAAAAAAATAGATGAGTTTTTGGAACCTGTAGAATGGCTTTTAAAACAAGGAGGCTATATCCCTTTCGGAGATCATTTTATACCGCCAGAAGTCCCCTGGAAAGAGTTTAAGTATTATAGAGAAAAATTGAATGATTTGATAGATAAAGCACCTAAGTAAGAAAATATTTTAGGTAATTACAATTATTATTGCCGATTATATAAATAGTTTGTAATTTTTAATGATTTTAAAAACTTATTAGTAATTTGGAGGTACAGTGAGTAAAAATGTAAGAGAATTTATAAAAAAAGCACTAGACAAATATAATGGCCTTCTTCATCTTGCTCCAACTTGGGTCCCTCGTGCTTTTTGTATCCCAGGTAGAAGACTAAAACTACATCCTGATGACCTCTATGCACTTGGAACACAAAGGGGAGGTATTGATGAGAGATGGTTCTCATCAACATGCCAGGCAGATAATGGTCCAGGAACCCCAGAAGATGAAGGAATGTCTTATGTGGTATGTGGAGATGATAAGATACTTCTAAAAGATATAATAGATGCAGATGGAATATCTATACTAGGTGATAAGGTAATGAATAAATGGGGAGGGCTTAAAGTATTTTCAAAATACTTTGATAATATGGATGCCCTACCACATCATATACACCTTACAGAGGAATATGCTAAAAATGTAGGTATGGAAGGCAAACCAGAGTCGTATTACTTTCCACCTCAGGTAAACTATGCAGAAAATAATTTCCCCTATACATTCTTTGGATTGGAACCAGGTACTACAAAGGAGCAGGTAAGAAAGTGCCTTATGAATTATGAGAAAGGTGATAATAAAATACTTGAGCTATCTAAAGCATATAAACTGGAAGTAGGAACAGGTTGGCTATTACCTCCTGGAATACTTCATGCGCCAGGATCACTTTGCTCATTTGAAGTACAGTGGGGTTCAGATGTGTATAGTATGTATCAGTCAGTAGTAGCAGGAAAACCTCTTGACAGGTCTCTACTTGTAAAAGATATACCTGATGAGCATAAAGATGATATAGACTATATTTTGGATATTATAGACTGGGATTTAAATGTTCTGCCAAATTTTAAGGAAAAGTTTTATTTAGAGCCTATTAATATTGGAGATATTGCTGGGGACGGTTATCAGGAAAAGTGGATAATATATGGAAAAATAGATGGTATAGAGGCATTTAGTTCAAAAGAGCTAACCATCTATCCTGGAGGCAAGGTAACTATTGAAGATACAGGAGCATATGGTCTAATTACAGTACAAGGTCATGGAACCATAAATGATATAGATATAGAATCACCAACTATGATTAGGTTTGGTGATATAACAAGAGATGAATTCTTTGTACCTTACCCAACTGCAAGGGCAGGTGTTACAGTAGAAAACAAGGGATATGAGCCCCTGGTTATTTTAAAGTTCTTTGGACCTGATTGTAATCCTGATATGCCAAGCAAAGAATAGGAAAGGATTTTAGAATGAGACCACAAAATTATGAGCTAAAAGATATAGAGATAAAAAATAAATTTATTGGGCTTAAGAAAAAGAATCCAGAATCGTTTAAAAAAAGATTAAAATTTTCCTGGTCTAATTGGGGTTTTGGTGTTGAATCACTGGAAGATACTGCAAAGAGGCTAAATAAATACGGAATTAAGTATATAGAACTACATGGAAACAGGTATGGAGAGGATTTGGGATATAAAACAGGGGAAGCCAAAAAGATTCTATCTGATTATGGTATAGAAGTTGCTGGTATATGTGGAATGTTTTCTGCTGATAATGACTTATCTTCCAATACACCGGCTGTAAGGCAAAATGCTATAGATTATATAAAAAGAAACCTAGAACTAGGAGCAGGGTTAGAAGCAAAATATTTTCTAATTGTACCTGGTGCTGTAGGCAGACCTAATCCTTATGATGATATGGAATTTTACCGCTCAGTAGAGACTCTGCAGATTGTGGCAGGTGAATTTTTGGATGCAGGTATAAGAGGTGCGGTTGAACCCATAAGATCAGCAGAAGTTAGTTTCTGCCATACATTTTATGATGCAAAAAAGTACATAGAAGCTGTAAGCAGTCCTGGAGTAAAACATATTAACGGAGATACATACCATATGTTAGTAGAAGAGTCTCACATTGGGGAGGCAATTATAGATGCAGAAGAAATGCTAGCAAACCTACATATGGCAGATACTAATAGAGGTGCTCTAGGCAAGGGATTTTTGGATATTGATACTATAATAATGGCTCTATATGTTATAGGTTACAACAATGATTCTTATTGTTTTGTAACCCCTGAACCACTGGGACCTGGAGGAGACCCATATCCGGCTATGCATGGGAGACCAAACCCTGAAAAGTCAGATAATCTTGTAAAGACTTCAGTTAGGTATTTCAAAGAACGAGAAAATGAAATTTTAAGTCAGATTTAATTTGTGTTGTTTACTGGAGAAGATTTATTTTTCCGGTGAAGCATTTTAGCGCTATTGCTGGAAGAAAGTGTAGCGGAAAAACTAAAAGCCACGATATCCGGCTTAACTGGCAATTAGAGATTATTATCTGGGATACTTTATTAAAATAGGTTTTAATTTTGGGCATCCGGGTTTCTTAAAAATGGTTAATGAGATGTTCTTAACAAGATTATATCCAA
>Ga0307378_10007875_pt1 | contig 14268 bp, 14 predicted proteins | sample UN1MG_FD_202238 | JGI IMG/M metagenome (GOLD analysis project Ga0307378, IMG submission 202238) | Soil microbial communities from Risofladan, Vaasa, Finland - UN-1 | ecosystem: Environmental > Terrestrial > Soil > Coastal area > Acid sulfate soil | place: Finland: Risofladan, Vaasa | collected...
TGGTTGATTTTTTTGCAAAGAATTTTAGAAAGCCAACTTCCTTTATTTCTTCCAAATTAATTGCCGGGCGATCCGTATTTTCATTTAATACGGTATTCCTTAAATTAGGATTTTGATGCGTTAAGATGATGGCAATTTTTTCAGCCTCTTGTGGGTTCTCTGCCCTTACAAATCTTGTGGCATAAAACCCATACTTTTTGAGTTCACCGTCAAGATTGAGGAGGAAATTCTCCCCATGGAGTTTAACCTTGAATCTTTTCATCAAATCCTCTTTTCCGGCTAATATTAGATATTAAATAGTCGGCGTTATAACGGGTACGCTTGCCAGAAGGCCAACTGGAAGTCAATTTGTGGCCCACACATATATCATAAAAATGATAAGGGCAAACTCCTAAAAAAGAATTTGCCCCTATTGAAAAAGGAAATCCCAAATTTTTCAGGGCCTTGACAGGAAGAACCCCGAAAATCGATGATATCCGACTTTCGGGGTGTCTGTCAGCGCCAGTCCTTATTTGACCAAGGGGATTTGCTTTGCCAGCCCGAAGTTCACTACGGCATCGATCTTGTTTTCGAGTTGGTAATACCGGGCCACTTTCTTTTCAGGCAGTACTTTTCTGAATTTGGGTAAAAAGGATTTCATGAGCGTCACCCGTTCTCCCTCGATGGCCAAATACCCATTGATCAGTTCTTTGGCCGCTTCCTCGGTCATGGTCTCATAGTTGGCGGCGTAGTTATCGATCAGTTTGACGGCTTTATCGACAAGTTTGCTCAGATCTTTCTGATAATTCTCATAAACCGGCCAGAAAGCTTTGGCCTCAGATTCCGTAAGATTCATATTCTCTGCAATAAACAGCTTTTTGTCCGACTGGATCTTTTCGCGAACGATGTCCATATTGTCGGCGGGCTTTTCTTGTGCCATCGAAGAAACATTAAAAACTGTCAACACTGAAAATAATACGATAAGAAACGGAAATATTCGAATTCTTGCTTTCATTTTCAACCTCCCTTTAAAATGGATAATGGAATCGTTTATTGAACCGGGGTTAATTCAACCCTAAAATAAACACTTCCTTCAAATAATGCTTTGCCATAATTGACCTCCTCGTTCTCGTTTAAGTTTTGTTATTTCTTTTTTAAATAACCGCATCTGGACCACCGGTTTACAAATTATTTCCTTTCTTTGGCACATTATTATATTTTAATGGGCGGCACATCCCCTAAAAAGGGGTAGAAACGGGGAATATAAGGGGGAGCCCGGCGTTGCGTTTCCGCCACAGTGTCTCCAAGAACCAGGAACCAGGAGATAGAAAATAGGAAATAGGAAAGAGGGATCAGAGATCAGAAGGTTAGAAGGTAGGAAGGTAAGAATTCAGAAATCTAATCCAAGAACCAGGAACCAGGCAATAGAGATCAGAGGACAGATATCAGAAGTCAGAGGTCAGAAGACAGAGATCAGAAGGTTAGAAGGTAGGAAGGTAAGAATTCGAGAATTCAGGAAATAGGAAACAGGAAATAGAGATCAGAGGACAGATATCAGAAGTCAGAGGTCAGAAGACAGAGATCAGAAGGTTAGAAGGTAGGAAGGTAAGAATTCAGGAATTCAGGAAATAGGAAAGAGGAAATAGAGGACGGAGGTCAGAGACAGAGGACAGATATCAGCAGTCAGATATCAGACGTCAGGAATTCGGAGATCTAATCCAAAAACCTGATCCCTGATCCCTGAAAGCTGCTTCCTGTTTATAGCTAAATACAGCGGTTTAGAGTGATGCGATGCCATTTGTTCGAATGACACCATGTGGCACCATTGGGGCGGGAATATAACGCCTTGAAATCATATAATATATGTGCTAAGCATAGAAGGATCTTCCTTGACCTGCAATATCGATCTTACCAAAAACTGACCTGAGTTCCTCACATGCGAAGATTCCCTGATAGTAAGATGTAGAAATTTTATTGCAAAAATGCATTTTTTCTTTTGAGTGTTGTACGTCTTTATAAGGACGTGTTTGTCAAAATGTTTAGGTCGTATAATACTAGTTGGGTTTTTAAGGAGGTGCCATGGACTTGTATTTTTCTAACTATTTTTGTGTTTCAGAGGAGGCATTACAGAATTATGGCGCATTTAATATCTCACTAGTCACTGACCTTCCACTTTTTATAGACCCTTTCCTGCTATTCAACAGTTCAAATGAAGAATATCAAATGCTTCATGATAGCATAATTCGTTATCTTAGGTTTTTGCGATCGAAATCAATAGCTGGTAACGTTCCGCCAGCACTACTCAAATCATGGTACAATTTTTCGGAAGTCAAACAAAATTGGTTTGGCTTCTGTATTTCTGGAAACACTGGTAGAGGACTTGGAAAAAAGTTCGCTCAAGCGCTGGATTTAAACTTGCAGCATATATTTAGTAACTTTGGCCAGGAGAAAATCACAAAAGGTAGCCATTTAGAGAAGCTGTGTCTTATTAGAAGCGGTGTTGGTCGAGATATGATAAGCGATTTTACAACAAACTTAATCAAGGGCTATCTTTTAAATTATACTGAAACCTTCGCTGTGAATCATATTCATCCTTCCTTGAGAGCGAAAAAATCAATTAATAAGGCGGCTTTTAGTTATAAATTTGAGCGATGGATGCCAAAAACATATGATCTTCCAGTATGTAAAGGTGATTATGTTATCCTTACACCTAAAGATATATTAACAAAGGACGAGACATGGATTAACCATCAAGATCTCTATATTGAATTTGAGGACATACCTGACGCTGTTGAAAACGATGTATTGCGGGCAGAAATTAACAACTATTTTTATTCTATGATACCTGAAGAGCCAACAAAAGATGATTACGGAAGAGCAATAGATTCTACGATACGTAAGTTTCCAGAATTAATAGACTATTTTATAAAATACAAAGAAGATCATGGTGATGAAGCGGTAAAGGCCAGCGAATTAAAAGTTGTCACATCCTATCAGCTCTATATTAAACAATTTGGGGAATTAATTCATTTACTCAATAAGCAGACCGATTTTTATAATCTCATTGGTGATACCGAGGATGAGACTAGAAAAAGAATAGAATTTTTTAAAGACGTAATTGAGAATAAAGGCGGCCACAGTATTTTTTATCATAAAGGTGAGCCAATTAGTAGAGAAAGCGACGCACACATTTTATTCCGTCTGACTTGGTATACAACACCATCAGATGTTAGCAGAGAGGTAAATGACGGTAGAGGACCTGCTGATTTTAAAATATCTCGAGGAAGCAAGGACAAAACACTTGTCGAATTTAAGCTTGCAAAAAATACTAAACTAAAAAGAAACTTAGAAAAGCAGCTCGAAATATACAAAAATGCCAGTGACGCAAAGGTTGGTTTTAAGGTAATCATTTTCTTTACTGAGCAAGAGTACATTCGAGTTGAAGGTATTTTGGATGAACTTAAGATGGTAAATGATCCATATATATATCTTGTAGATGCGAGATTGGATAATAAACCATCGGGGTCAAAAGCATGAAACTTCTTAATCCAACAGCCGGTTTCACCAGATCGTGGAGGCCGGGCCGCTTTGAAAGTTTTTGGGTTAACGAAACGCATCGATATCTAGAAGTTTCTGGAAACCCATGCTCCAGGTGAACCGGGGCGTAGGGCAATGAACGGGTGAAGGCGTGATAGAGGATAGCTGATGAGATGGGCATTCCAAATCGAACGGACGACGCTGGACCGTCGGAATCTATTCGACCTTCTTGACAATTTGGGGTACGAATCGGCGGATGTCCCAGGATTCGAGATCGTCCTCTGGTCGGCATCACTTGAAGCTTGTACAAATTCAGGAGAGGTCTGGGAGGAGGCGAAGCGGCTTCGAGAATTGATTTCAGAGGTCACTGAGATTGACCCCGAATTCGTTCTTGGACCTGTAATCGATATGTCCTCTGGAGTGCCCAAAAGGCACCATTTCTTGGAGGCAGAACCGATTATCATCAAAATGAGCATGAGTACCGCGACATTGACCGTGACTCCTCCGGACCATCTATCTGCAGAACAGCTTGCAGAGTCGAACAGACGTCGGGCTGAACAGGAATACCAGGATAGATTGGAAGCGCAACGAGCGAAGCTGGAACCCGCATTTCGTGAGCCTCGCGCAGTCAAGTTACTACAGCTACTCAAGCGAGACTCACACACTGGAGAATCGTTGTACAAGATCTATGAGTTGGCCGAGGGTCATCCATCTCACCGCAAAGAGTTCCATGAACGATTTGGAATTCCCGAAATCGAGTTCAGGCGATTCACTGACACCGTCCACAATCCCGCTGTCTCCGGCGAACTGGCACGCCACGCCTACGAGGATAAACCGAAAACCGAAAACCCTATGACGATCGCAGAGGCTAAATCATTTGTTGTGGGCATCGCCAAACTTTGGTTAGCTTCTCTTCGTAATTAAATGTCAATACAGTTGGAACGGATCACGTATTCGACCTGGTGGGCACCGCACAACCAGGCACTCAAGGACCGCGGGGCCAGCAGTGGCGCTGACGCAGCAAGTTGGGGAGGCGTGGCCGGTTAGTTTTGCGTTATGCTTTAAGGATAAACCATGAATATTCAGAACACTAAAAAAGACTATGCTATTTCAATAGGAAAGGGAATAATAGGAGCGATACCTGTAGTTGGCCCCTTAATTGCCGAAACGGTTGGTTCAATCATCCCGAATCAGCGTCTTGACCGAATAAATGATTTTTTAATTTATTTAGAAAAAAAGATAAGTGATATTGATAAAGAACAAATTGAGCTAAGATTTAAAAATGAAGAATTTATAGATATTCTTGAGGACGGAATGCTCCAAGCGACCAAGTCATTGAGCAAAGAAAGGAAAGAATATATTGCCTCGATAGTTGCGAACGGAATAAAAGACGAAGATATAGATCGTTCAAAGAAAAAGCTCCTATTAAATTTATTGAATGAACTGAATGACAGTGAAATAATTATCTTGCAATCCTATGGTCTCCCACCAGGTAACAACCGTGAATTCCACGATAAACATAAAGATATTTTAATGCAGCCGCATCCAACGATAGGTACAAAAGACCAATCATTATTTGACGACCGGACTCTTTTTGATGCACAAAAGAGTCATTTGGCAAGGCTAAATTTAATAGTACCCAATTACAAAACCTTAAAAAAAGATAAATTGCCTGAGTTTGATCCAAAAACAGGGATGTTTAAAGCACAAGGCTACAAAGTTACTTCCTTGGGAAGAATGTTGTTAAAAAGCATTGGATTGCAGACATGGTAATAATTTAAGATATTAATTGCATAACACAACACTTCACAGGACGCCAAACTGCGGGCGCCTGTGAGTTTTCAGTTATATGCATATGGAGATGAAAGAAATGTCACAAGTTGGCTATATCTTTTTAGGTTTCTTATTTGGAGTCCTATCAATGCTTATTGCAAGATGGCTTCAAGCAGAGGAGAACAAAAAGAAGAATGAAATTGAAATAATCTCTGACACCTTGAAATACCTTTTTAGCATCAAACAGACATACAACAATTTGTTAACCGACAGATCGGTATTTGACAAAACCCATAAAGAATTCCCTGAAAAATCGAATGAAATTGAAAAACAAATGTATGAAACATTCGATAGAGAAATTGCAAAAGACTTCTTTCCCCAATTGATGTTTCATTCTTTTCAACTCAATAGGCTTGAAGATAAATCGTTTTGGAAAGATTTTGAGAAAATGATGAATAAATATGAGGCATTTGGAAAGATGATAATAGGGCAAGCTGATATGGTTAGAATTTTAGATCAAAATACCGAGCTTATGGCATTAACTAAGAATTTCGTTGATAAATGTCTCTCGAAAGCGAAAGTTTAGCATATAACCTGCGCTTGGACGCAGACGGGCAAAAACCCGCGCGGCTGATTAGCAGCGTTGTGCCACATTAAAAAGAGAAATTATAAATGCCTTGGACATCAGAACATCTAAGATGGCTTTTTGATACCGGAGAACAATTAACCTCGAATGATGGAATGACCGTCGATATTTGGGAATTGAAGGTCAAAAAAGACGATGCAGTTTTTTCTGCATGGGCAAGACACTTTCGTAATCATTATTGTCTTGACTGTGAAATAGATGAACTCAGGGATGGTACCGGGTTTTGTCGTTCAGATTATTTATGCGAATAAGAAAAATGGGGTCAAGTCTATGTTTGACCCATGATGGAAAAAGAGAAGAGCAAAGCGTTAAATTTGGCTTATCACCAGAGAGTTTCGGGGCTTAAAAATATAACTGAAAAACTTAAAGCATACATGTAAAAAGCAGAACATTATTACTAAGGGTCAAAAGTAGACTTGACCCCATTCCTTCTCTATAAGGGAGATGCAACAATGAAAACAATAAATAGCTTAATCATAATTATCACCGGCCTTATGTCTTTTTCATACATTGCCTTTGCCTTAGTAAGTTATTTCACAGAGTTTTTAAATAATTCGAAATTTCTTTCTATTTAGAATTAGATCTCTCATGGCTTTCTTCTTGCCAAATCAGCGCCTATCCCTTGGGGTTAATATTGTGTAAAAAACTTCAAAGATTTTATTTAATTTGTCCCTTGTATTTGCACAATTACTGCGTATAATAACCTGAAGTATTCATCATTAATTAGGGATTTATCGTAAATTCCGACAAAGGAATTATCATTGAAAGAACAGCGTTTATTTAAAAGATTTTCGGTTAAACTTTCTGTAAGACTGAAGGCCATAACGGCAAGCAAAACAAGGGACTTTGATGTTAAAACCAAAGACATATCTGCTAACGGTGCATTTATTTATACAAAGGAAGCCTCTTATATTCCAAATGATACGCTGCTTATTCTAAACTCTTCCAACTCGAAAAAAAGAAGAATAAGACTGAAGAAATTGAAACCGTTGGAAAATTGTACCGGCACTATTGTGCGATCAACTTCAAAGGGTATAGCGATTCGTTTTACCAGACCAGTCGAACTATTTGTTTAAATGCCTCGCAAATTATCAAAGAGCATAGCCCCTGTCAGTCATTCTGGCAGGGGTTTTTTATTCAAAACAAAAGAGCCTGAAGGTTTTCTCCCGGTCCAAGATAAACCGCCCACAACGTCACCGCTGAGGGTTCCTTCAAGCGCTATGTTTAATTTGGTTTTCATTTTATCTTGGTCTTGGGTTTAAATTGTTATCAATGTATCAATATTACCATGTATGGAGGTGGTGTCAAGTTTTTTATGGAGGTATGTTGATATCTTTAAAAACATGTGATACTGAATCACCATGGAAATTAAACGAAAAAATTACAATACAACAATAAGGGCAGATTTAATTAAAGGCCTGAAAATGCTCGCCGTTGAAGAAGATGTCCGTGCAAACGATCTTCTTGAAGAAGCCATCCAAGACCTGCTCAAAAAGTACGAAAAGAATCCAAAAAATAACCCTTAATCGAGGTTGCCATGAACTGACTATCAAGACCCCATTTCTCATAGATGTGGGGTTTTGTGTTTTGATGATAAACTGTCATCCATTATTGAAAGGAGTAATCAGTTATGAAACCGATTTCATCTGTAAAAAAAATAGTTATCGCTGAAGCGATTTTTTTAATATGTATGCTCCTAATTGGTTGTGCCACCCCAAATAAAACCTCACAAGGAATTGCAAAAGAAAGTGCATTAACTCCTGGAATGGCGAAAGCATACATTCATCCAGGTAAGACTTCCCAGACTGAAGTTTTAGAGATTTTTGGTCCACCAGATTTGGTTACTCACAAATACGGAAAGGATGTATGGACCTATGACAAAGTTTCTTACGAAATATCGACTAAAGGAGGGTACCTAACAGTATTGCTAGCCGGTATCTCTGGTGGAAGCAGTTATACATCAAACAAATCTGTGATGTTGATTATCTACTTTGATAAAAACGATGTCGTTATTGATTATAAGCTCAGCGCCGCAAAATTCTAAACGTGAAGGATTTGGTAATGAAGAAGCCAATAATGACCATTTTTTGTTTAATATTTATTTCTATTTTCGTATCTGCTTGCGTAAAAGATGGAAAGGTAATGGGGCAGGCAGCCACTAAAAACTTTGAAACGAGAGTTATCGATGCGTCTCGTGATAGTGTTTTCAGTGCAGCGTTAGAAGCGTTATTTGACCTTGGTTATACTATCAAACACTCAGACAAAGAATCTGGGATATTGCTCGGTGAAAAACAAGACGCAAGAAAAGGCGATAAAGCAGCCATGGCTTTCATGTTTGGCGTTTCAGGGGCACTTCTTGTAAATCCCACCGTTTACAATTGTACCATTATGGTTAAGCCTGTTGACGAAAAGACTACTAATGTTCGCATAAAAACTGCCATAGATGGGGAGCCTAAATTGTATAAAAAAACAATTGATCAAGTATGGCTTTATATTGACAGGCAGGTCCTTATGGAAAGTCCACCTCATGTTGAAACCTCTTCTAAGCAAGTGGTTCAAGAGCAACGTCAGTTAAAAAATACAGCAGATCAAACAGACAGCTTGAAATCCTTTTTATTCTGTTATTGTCAGGCATATGAAAGCAAGGATCTTGATAAGTTTGTTGCTTTTTTTACCCCTGATGCCACTGAAAATAACAAGGATTTTCATGAACTTTTGCCAACATATCGGAAAAACATGGAGATGATAGAATCATTTAACTATCGTGTTGATATAATTTCCTATTCGTTAGGGAGTGACACGGACAACATTAGGGTTAAGGGAAAATATTTTACCAGATTTTTGTATAAGGGAACATTAAAGGAAAATAGCGGTAATATTTTAATGGAACTCATAGAAAACGGCGATTCATATCTGGTAAAGCAGCTTAATTATACATTTCAGCCCGGTAAAAAAGCGAACAAGCAATCTCAATGGGGGCCTTGGATAGACGTCGGAAATAAAGAATAGCAAGATAAAGTTGTTGCGTTAAAGTTTTCATCTGAGAATTAATTTGTCACAAAACGGACTTAACCTAACACCAGAAACATATGATATCTGTATATCAATTGTTGTTGTGAATGGTGTCGATACTGGCACCCATTAAAAGGCCCCTGTCAATAGAAAACACTTCTCCATCGCAAAAAATGATGTCTTTTTTTGCAGGGTCAGTCTCCAGTTTGGAATGAGACCCTTTTGTTTGCCTGCGCCCGAGTTTTCAATTGTTATGGTGTGGACCTTTTGTCGATCTGCTACCAGGCACCCATCAGGATCAAGGTCATTTAAGAAAAGATAGAATCGGAGGTTGCGTAGCGGAGAGACCAAAATTGTCTCGTAGCGAAGCAACCTTTCTTTTTCTTTGCGACCCCTGGTCCGTTAAGCGGACCCCAGAAAAACATCGGTACCTTGTCATGTCCAATGGGTTGTGACAAAATAAAGGGCTCCAAGAGGGCCAACCATTGCGGGCTCATGACAAGGGCAGATCACAAAAAAGGCCATCCGCCTGGATTTTGTTTAAGGGAGTGCAACGGTGTGCCAACCAAGCTACAGGGTTTTTAGCCACCAATATCAAAGGATCACCGTTGCAGTCCCCGGTTTAATGACAGAACAGTTCCTCACGAAAAGGAACTTGATCTCTCATGATGTAATAACAGATACGAGCCAGCTTATTGCCGAGCGCTTTCGTTGCAAGACTTGTATTTGCCTGAGCAACTTTCCGGTTATAGTATCTTCTGAAACATTCGTTATGTCTACGACCCAACTGGGCCGCTTCGGTAAATGCCCAGCTCAAATACCGATTACCGTTTTTACGGTTGCCATGCCCTTTGCTTTTACCATCGGATAGTCGCCGGGAAGGTACACAGCGACAATAGGATGTGAAATTACCGACTTTGGGAAAACGTTTGATATCACCGACCTCCAGCATGATCGTCATAGCCAGGATATTGCCGATGCCGGGGACCGTCAGCAAATACTTAAACGCCTTGTTGAGTTTTACTTTTTGTATAATTGCTTTCTCTAACTGCTTAATTTTCTGCTTAAGAAAATTAATACTGTCTAAATTGGCTTGGGCGGAGAGGACCAGATGTTCTTCTTCCAACCACAGTTCTAATTCTTCGACAGTCAAATGTCTCATATCATTAGCCCTGATTTTTATGGCACAGCAGCGCTGAAGTAACGATTGTAAGCTTAAAATATGAGCCGTTTTGTGTTGGACTAAAAACATCCGTTTACGGGCCAGATCGCGAACCGGACGACCCTTCTTGGGGTAAATATATCCTTGTGGTAAAATACCCAAGATTAGAAGTTGAGCCAGAAAGAATGCATCATGTTGATCGTCACTGTGCTTTAATCCTTCATACTGTTTGATAGCTGATGGATTCGCTAAATGAGCAGATGAATATCCTGCATCCATAAGTCCGTCCACCAGCCAGTACCAGTTGTAGGTGGACTCAACCACAAAACCTTTGATTTGATCCCGGAAAGGGTCTAATGTTTGTAAAATGTGTTCAAGATGATTCGGAACTCTTTTTTTGAACACACGATTGAAATCTTTGTCCATGATGCCGATATAAGTATTTCTTGAATGAAGATCTAATCCGGCGTATAGTTCCATTGAGCACCTCCTCTTGTTAAAGGGTTGTTAATTGCCTTAACCACCTATAACAAATCGCATCCTTTTTTGCGATTGGGAGGTGCCTTTTAGATGATTATCAAGATATCTGAAATTAAAGGGCATTACAATTTACATGACAAACAGCAATGTATAATTTCTGGTGAGCCTTCTAACTTATGGAACCAACTGCACAAACATCATTAGTCAATATTGGAACTTGGGTAACAGCAGGTAAAGATATTTTGGTAGGTTTATCTGCCGTGGTGGCGGCATTTTTTGCCTATCGTGGCTTAAGTGCATGGCGGAAAGAATTAAAGGGTAAATCTGAATACCAACTTGCTAAAGATGTATTGAAATCAGTCTATAAAGTCCGCGAAGCATTTAAACATGTAAGGCACATTGCCATTTACCAGTATGAGTACCCAGAAGATATGCTGGACCACCATGGCCATCTAAAAAAAGAAAATGACTACAAAGGAACAGCCCACGTATATGAGAATAGATGGAAAAAAATGGATGAAGCCTTCGGAGAATTAGAAGAACATCATTTGGATGCACAAGTTGAATGGGGGCCAAAATTTCAAGATAAGATAGTCAAACTTCGATCTTGTAGATCAGAGCTTTTAGTTACAATCCAGCAAATGCTTGAAAGAAAGAAAAATCCTCGAGAAGAAGCGCTATCCAAAGTCAAAGAAGCGGCAGAAGAAAGATCAGTACTTTATCATATTGGAAGCGACTCAAAGCATGATAAATTTACACCGCAGATTGAAGAATCAATTGATGAATTCGAAAAATGGTTACGGCCACATATACAACACAAAGGCTAACAAGGGCATAAACACCGTGAAATATGAGGAAATATGAGGGACGCCCATCAAATTATAACATTCGTGGCAGATAAAAGAAGAAACTTATTATTTTAAGTCGTCCCGGAAGTCCCGCCGGAAGTCCCCGTAATAAAAAGTAGCAGAAAAGGCATATGAAACAAGAGATACTCAAAGATCTTTACTTGTATGATGAATTACAGACAGCTGCGAAGCTCATTGAGCTTGGGTTTGGTGAATTTCAAAATTTGTAAGAATTGGGGTCAAACCTTGAATTGTGAGTTAGAATAAAACTTACTGCTTATATTCACAATTCAAGGTTTGAACCAATGCACCTATTTTTTGTCTGCAATTTAATATGGTTTATGCGTAACTGCAAAAAGGAGATTTTATGCCAGCAACGTTCGCTCATTGTCTTTTAGCTCGTGAGGCTATGACACGGCTTGGAAGGTATGATTTGTTTCCAGGGGTTCTCAAGCAGAAAAATCATTTTGTAGTCATGGGCGCGACGGGTCCTGACTATCCGTATCTAACAGATATTCTGAAGAACCAGGTTTTGCATATTGGGCATAACTGGGCAAACAGAATGCATTACGAGAACACTGACGGCTTCATTCGCGAGGGTGTCAAAGTTCTTTCATTAATGGACAAAAGAGGGAATCCATTTAAAAACCGATTTGCTTGGTTCGCGGGTTACGTGACTCATGTCGTTGCGGATTCTTATCTGCATCCAGTAGTAAACAGCACGGTTCACGGAACGTATTTTTTTACGAGTACCGAGCATGGACGTTGTGAGTTGGTGCAAGATATTTACATCTTCAACAAGAAAACCGGGACGGATATTTGCAAAGCAGCAGTTCGAGACAATACAACATTCGGATACTTGAATATTCTTGACGATTGCTCAGACCCTAAGGATCTCGATAAAATTCATCCAGACATCAGTGCGTTTTGGGCTGAGTTATTAAAAGTCGCTCATCCTAACGCTTTCAAGTTCTTTGACGCCATCGATCCCGATACTTGGCATAAGAATTACAAAGCTCGCGTTGATTTCGCTTCTAATAATCAATCCATTTTCAGGCATGCCCTGGATATTGTAAACGCTCCGCGATATGTGCCTTTGGATGATATTTCGCAGGAGGAACTAACTAAGTATATCGATAAGGTAGCACTGCCAGTTGGACCCAAAATTTCATACGACGCACTATTCAGTCGGGCGGTAGATCAGATTGTTGATATCTGGAAAGAAATCTTCCGGAGCATACAAGAAAGCGATGCCCCCTCCAAGACGATTGTTAAAGACTGGAATCTCGATACTGGCGTAGATGAAAGTGAAATTGATCTGTGGAAGGAGGCTTAAATCGTTATGAAGAAGATATGCCCGTTAATTGTTGTTGTAGCTTTATTGTGCTCTTCCTGTGCTATGCAAACAAGGAGTGCCGATGACGCGATGCTGAACTTCCTACCATATTTAAACCAGAAGGTAGCCGGGTATCTCGACGCGTATCCAGAGTATATACTGGACTCGGAAAACTATAAAAAAATAGTTGAAGAAGAGTGCATACCGTTACGCAGTTGCGGAAAAAATGCTGCTATTTTGTTCGAGACTTACAATGTACAGCCTCGAATGTTGGATGGTATGTTTAGCGTGATGCTGTGCGACAAGAACATGAAGGTGAAGGTCATGGAAGATTTTTCATGCAATGAACAGAAAGTAGAGTTTCCGAGTTTTCAAAAACAAAAACAGGGGTGTGATTTTGAGCAGGCGTGGCAGAACCAGATTGAGATTGATTGTCCAGGTGCTAGGTGAATACTATTCTAAGGAAGGAGATGGTGTCAAATCTTGAATAGTGAATAAAAATTTAATATAAAAATGTATATGCTGTTATTTCATTATGTTAATTTGAAGTGTGCTGCATCAATAATTTCGAATTAGACGCCGCTATTCACAATGCAAGATGTGACACCATTAGCCCGTTAGGTTCATGCGAGTGAAAACAGTCTATGGACAAAAAGTCAATTACACGCGATGAGGAGCTAAAAGATCTGTCGCCACTCCGACGCTACATGGACCTGCCAAAATATGTCGATTTATTACGCTCCAAGGCATTGTATCTGCGGAGAGCAGATTGTTTTCCAGACAAGTTCGAAGGAGCCCTCACACCGGCTATCAGGCGGGCGATCGATTCGGCAAGTGAAAATAACAAGCTGGCTGAAAGTGCGGATATTTTTTACGAACGTTGTCGCAAGGGGACCTTTGTTAGTTGTTGGACGTATGGTGCGAAGGACAACATGGCACTGTGGCAATTGTTTGGAGGTTCATCCAATAGCGTTGCGGTTAGCACTACAGCAGGACGACTTACACGGATGTGCTTTCAGTGGAATGAATCTGCGCATATCGCGAAGGTAAGGTACATCGACCACTTCGAGGACCCGGATATGATCATCGGCCGCTACACCGATCCATTGCAATTTAAACACGTAGCATTTGAATTTGAGCGTGAAGTTCGCGTAATGATATCGCGACAAGAGAATTGGATAGAAAATCCCAAAGGAGTGCATCGTAAGATTGATGATTTGAATGACCTCGTCACTGTCGTCGTGGTTGCACCAGAAGCAGGAGCGTGGTTCCTTGATTTGGTTCAAGACTTGAGTCAAAAGTATGGGCTTAAGGCGCCTGTCAAAATGTCACAACTTGCGTCACTGCCTTCGTAACCATATGAGGGTGTCAAATCTTGAATAGTGAATAAAAATTTAAAATAAAAAAGGTTTCAAGAATTTGAGGGACGCCCCTCAAATTATAACAATCGTGGGAGATAAAAGAAGAAACTTATTATTTTAGGGGCGACCCGGAA
>Ga0307378_10007876_pt1 | contig 14268 bp, 15 predicted proteins | sample UN1MG_FD_202238 | JGI IMG/M metagenome (GOLD analysis project Ga0307378, IMG submission 202238) | Soil microbial communities from Risofladan, Vaasa, Finland - UN-1 | ecosystem: Environmental > Terrestrial > Soil > Coastal area > Acid sulfate soil | place: Finland: Risofladan, Vaasa | collected...
GATGGATCACTTTGCTCCCGAGTGCAGCGTATTCCAAAAATATCTTTAAAATTGAACAGGTGAAAGACAAGCCAATGCATCGATACCGAGTCATCACCAATACCTATTAATGGTTCCGACTTGGGACGCCAATTTAAAGTCATCGTCTGCCTGGTCATATCACCACCAGCTCCAAGCGAAAAGCCGGAAACTTTTTTCGCTCCAAAGGTAAAAGAGGTGATTTCCTTTTGAAAATTGGCGATTGCCGCTGCCACCGGTGGCGGGATTTCTTGAAATTCAGCGTAAATATGAATACCAGCACGCGGTAACAAATCTAGCCGAACCTCTCCATTTCCAGTGTAGATGTTTCCATCTATCTTAATGGTAACCGTATTCTTTGCCAGCGATACACTTTGGTTTGGCGCACCAAATTGAAATGCCGGAGCAAAAGATTGCGTTGTCTTAGCATTTGGCATGCTCAGTCCTTCTCTTTGGGTTCCCGTTTACTCCACTTAACGTTTTATAAGCCTCTTAAACAAGATATCTTCAACATTTTGCCGTGAATCGAGAATAGACAAAATATACACATTCATTTCCGATATCCTGTAAATAATTCTCCAAGGAGGAACAATAAGTTCACGATACTGCATGATGCCATGTTCCTGTAATTCAGGTATAATACGGCCTCGTTCGGGTGAGTGATAGAGACTTGCTGCTTTCTCTTTTATTTCCTTTAATATTTTTCGGGCATTAGATGGGCTATCGTTAGCAATGTATTCAACGATACCAGCCAAATCATTTTCCGCAGCATTGACCCATATTACTTTATATTTTTCGTTCATGTTCTTTTAACATTTTTTCTATATTTTCAAATACTTCCGCTTGAGTTTTGACATTGCCGTTTTTTATTTCCTCTTCTCCGATGGAGATAAGTTTTAATATTCCCAGGGCATTACGCATATTTTCGTAACTTTCAGGGTCCTGCAAAACCGCTTTGGGCTCTCCGTTTTGCGTGATAATAACAGGACGATGTGTTTCGTTGATTTGTTTTAATAGATCTGCAGCTCGTGACTTAAGATAGGTTATAGGTTTTATATCTTTTGTAATATTCATTCGTATCACCTCCGATCTTTTTATGATACCAAATTTAGACCGTATGTCAAGTTTAGCATGGAGACATGGCGGCACTCAAATCTTCTCCACATAGGGCGATCCTAAAAGCCCCGTCGGCCTGATCAACAGGACCAGGATCAGGATCAGGAAGGTGACTCCATAGCCAAGATTAGAGTTAACACTGATGGCCAGGGTTTCCACGATACCCATCAAGAATCCTCCCAGCATGGCTCCGGGTATATTGCCGATTCCTCCCACCACTGCGGCCACAAAGGCCACAATGCCGGGCCACAGGCCCAGATATGGAGACTGAAGCACCCCGTAGGTGATGCCATATAGCGTGCCTGCGCATCCGGCCAGGACGCCTCCCAGAGCAAAGGTAAAGGTGATGATCAGGTCAACGTTGATGCCCATCAGTCTGGCCACTTCCATATTATACGATACGGCTCTCATGGCTTTGCCCATTTTGGTTTTCTTGACAATATATTCAAGCAGGAGCATCAGGATGAGGGCAGTAGCCAGGTCTATGATCTTGATATTACTTATCGTCAGACCAGAGATCAGCGGATAGACCCTTTCCTTGATCAGGGTCGGAAAAGAGCGAAATTGAGGCCCGAAGACTAGGTAATTAAGGGGGAAGGGGACCTGATGCGGATCGAGAGAAAGAAAGTTTTCCAGGAATAAAGATACCCCTATGGACGTAATGAGCATGGTCAGGCGGGGCTTATCTCTTAGGGGGCGGTAGGCAATCATTTCGATGATAACGTTGATCAAAAGGCAACCGATCATGGCCGCAATCATGGATATCCAAAAAGGTAGCCCTAACTTTTGATTCAGAAGGAGATTGCCTGCGAAACAGGAAAAATAAACGCCTATCATAAATACATCCCCGTGGGCGAAATTGATGAGTTTGATAATTCCGTACACCAGGGTATAGCCCAGAGCGATCAGAGCATACATACTCCCCTTCTGGAGGCCGTTGATCATTTGCTGGGCCAGGACCAGCCAGCCGTAATGCCACACGTAGAATCCAAGTGCTGCCAGGAGTGTCCCGGAAAAGATGGCGTCAGCAGGTTTTAATTTTTTCAATGGGCCTGAGTTCCTTTTTTCTTTTACGATTATATCAAGATTTTTTATTTCGCCAAAGAATCATATGCCTGCATAACAAAAGGGTCCAGATCTGACATCAGAGAGTATTTTTTTCTACACACTCTTTTTAGGCATAAGCGTCGTTTCTTATTTCACCATCAGGAGTTCTGTATTTACACTTAAGATATATGCATTACTGGTTTCGAGGAATATAGCCATGAGATGCCTGGCTGATGCGCTTGTTAGGCGTTCTCTTAATTGAGGGATGCATCGAGTTCTAGTTTTTGCACTATAAGTTTTACAATATTAGAAAGTCCATCTTTGTGCCAGTTTACAAAGCATTTTGTAGGCAATATCCCCGATATCTCAGTGTCATCTAATCGAATTGGCAGAATATAGTCCTCATTCCCTTCAAAGGCTCTAGTGGTTGCTGCACGTAGTTCATGGTTCGTCCACCTTTTTTCTTTATAGTTATTTGAGATAAATACAACACAATATCTTGCTTGTAGCCTATATACATTAGATAGATAAATATCTAGTTGCACACCCCATAACTTTGCTTGCTCAAACCCATCATAGAAGACTTTTACATTTAACTGGTTTAGTTCATTAGCTAATTGCTCAGCATAAACTCTGTCCTCTCCTGCAAAAGACAAAGCAATATCATAGTCAAAATTAGCCTGATTGCTTTGATCAACTTTCCCTCTTGACAAAATAGCTTCAGTAATTCTTTTGTCTTTTAATTCCAGATTGTGTAAATCACAGAAGGTCTTCACTAAGGCAAGCAAAAAAGATTTTTGTTTTTTTTGGATTGTTGGAATACAACTTGAGCAAAAGCGAGGGCCATTTTCGAGACCTACATGAATGTCATCCATTGTATCACAAAAATCCATTATGCATCCTTTAGTTTCATATCGATGGTCAATTAGACCTGAATCAACCGCCAAACTAAATATAATATTGGAAACTATAGCTTTAAACATAAAGGTACTAGACTGACCGTTTGAGTATAATTTTCTTAGATATTGAAGTGATAAGACACCAACACAAGGAGGCATCTCGTCAGATTCCTTACCACCCACAAACAATTGATCATACTCATTATCATATAATCTTTTCTCAGTGAAAACAATTATACCATTGTCTGGAGGATACCCTGCTTCAGTACGAATTCTGGCTCCAATGTTTGATGCTTCATCGTTTGATATACTGCCAGGTGTCAATAGCTGTATATCCAGTGTATGTCTTGGACGAACAGCAATGAATTCAATTTGTTTCTGAGCAATGTTCCACCTTCTGAGCACCTCTTTAAGCTCAGTTGCAAAATCAGGGTGAAGATGTAGTAATACAATTTGTGCCATGTTTTCATCCCCCTTAAACCCGCAACGTCTTTTTTACGGGTTAATCCTTTGGTAAAACACCTGCTGGCCGTTTTCGACCTTGATGATTACCGCCCCCTTGATCGGGTTTCGCTGAGCATCAAAGGTGATTTGGCCCGATATTGCCGGGAAGTCTTTGATGTTTTTTAAGGCATCGCGGATATCCTCTCCCTTCAGGTCCTTGGCGGTGCGAAGCCCCTCAAACAGAAGGAGGCAGGCATCATAGGCCAGGGCAGCCAGAGCATCAGGGTTCTGATGATACTTTTCGGAATAGGCTTTGACAAACTTCCGTACTTGCGGGCTGGGGTCGTCTTTGGAAAAATGGGTGCTGAAAAAATTTCCATCTACCGCTTCCTTACCCAAAACCATAAGCTGCGGTGAATCCCAGCCATCCCCTCCGGCCATTGGAATGTTGAGGCCCATAGCCCGTGCCTGTTTGGCAATCATAGCCACAGAGCTGTAGTAGTTGGGGAGAAAGAGAATGTCCGGATCGGCAGCCTTGATTTTGGTTAATTGGGCGCTGAAATCCTGGGTCTTATCTTCATCGGTGAAGGCTTCATAGGCCACGATCTGCCCCCCAAGTTCCTCGAACCTGGCCTTGAAAAATTCTGCCAACCCCTTGTTGTAATCATTGCCATTATCAAACAGGACCGCGGCCTTTTTTTTGCCCAGACTGGTAAAGGCAAAGTTGGCCATGATTCTCCCCTGAAAAGGGTCAATGAAACAGGCACGGAAAATATAATCCCCAACCAGAGTTACCTGGGGATTGGTGGAGGCGCTGCTGATCATGGGAATATGGGCTTCCTGGGCAATGGGGCCACCGGCCAGGGAGCATTTGCTCATGACCGTTCCTACGATGGCCAAGACTTCATCCTGATCAATGAGCTTGCGATAGGCATTAGCCGCTGATTCAGGTCTTCCTTCATCATCCTCAAAAATGAAGTCCAACTTGTACTTTTTCCCTCCAGCCTCAATCCCTCCCTGCTGATTGATTTCCTCTACAGCCATAAGGCAGGCATTACGGGTGGATATCCCATAGGTGGCTGCACCTCCGGTTACCGGCCCCACGCCGCCGATTTTGATGACGTTTTCTTTTTGGGCACAACCGGACTGGGTAAATACCATAAATCCGCAGATCAGAATCACGGAAAAAACATATCTTCGAAGATTGCGAAAAATTTTTTCCCCCATAGTCTCTCTCTTAGCTCCTTTTCATTTTTTGGCTTTAAGTACAAACCTTATATCAAAGCAAAAAGTCATCTGAGCGGCAGCCCTGCCACTTTCTCTATTTTTCTATTTCTCTATTTTATTTCTTGGTTTTCAAGCTCTTCTTCGGATATACCGGTAGAATCCCTGATAATTTTGGGATCAACCCCTGCTTTGAAAAGCTTCCTGGCAGTCTCCAGCCTACCCTCGGCCATGCCTTTTTTCATGCCAATCTTCTCACCCTCAGCCAAGCCCATCCGTTTTCCTTCAGTTAGCCCCCTTTCCAAGCCAATCCTTTCTCCTTTTTCCAGTGCAGCTTCCGCTGCTCCCCGCTGGTCCTGGATGGAGACCATGCTCTGGTCGTACAGCTCCCATTCATCCCTGCTCAGGTTTGATCTATTGGCTATATCAAAGGCCTTTTTGAACACCTCAACCTGAAGGCTTTTGGGAATATAATCGAGACTGCCTGCATTTTTCAGGAAGAATACCCATCGTTCAAGATTATTCGTAAGTTCATGCTCTGTCTTGGTAAACTTGGGCAGTTCGATAAAGTAGTAACTGATCTCTTCGAGAAAGCACTGATTGGTCGTAGACTCTTTGACCAGGTGATGGGACAAATACCCGATGTTGTGATTCTCGAACATGGTAAAGTCAAGGATATTGATAGATATGACCTGATTGAGCTTCGGGTAGTCCACACCCCGTTCGATCTGGTTGACATAAGCCTTTGAAGAGTTATAGACAATCCTCTTGATCAGCCCCTTGACATACTCTACCTGCATCTCGACCACATAGTGAACCTCCCGGTGATCCGTACACTTGACATCCAGGAAGCTGTGCTTGAGTTCCTTGATCTTGGGTGCCTCATAGGGGTTCAGGATAACCACTGACTTTATCTTTCGCTCCCCCTCCAACCCCATGACTGCATCAAGGAAGGAGATCAGTATATCATGAGCCTTGTCATTGCCGAAAATCCTTTTGAAAGCATAATCAGAACGGGGATCGGTAAATTGCATAGCCTGTACCTCTTCTTCTTTTGAGAATTCAGGAGTCAGGAATCAGAATAAGTAATCAGTAATACTGAGAAAACTGGTCGGGAAATCCCCGACATCATTTTCATCCTTTAGCATCTTCAGATAGCACCTTAAGAATATGTTTTGCCAAGTATTCCCTTGTTCAACTCTTTGTATATATCTATTAAATTTTCTTTTAATTCTTCTATCGTTTCTCCTTGAGTCATGTAATCAGGGTATTCCTCAAGATACCCGATCCACATGTCGCCATCTTGCCAAAGGAACGTCGATCTCGCATAGATAAATCTTGTCTTTTCCATAGTCATTCCCTTTACCATGCTTTTTTCAATCAGGCAATCAATCAGGCAATCAATCACTCATTAAAAATTACAAAAGTATAAGGATTATTATAAGAAGTTTTTCTTTTTTTTCAAGTGCTATTGTTCCTTTAGGCAAAATATGATATTTTCTTTGCTACCAGAGGAGTGAAAACTTTCGCCAGGGTGAGATATGCATGGGAATTTTTACGAAAAAAAGTAAAGAAGAAGAGATCCAATCATTAGAAAAGGCACTGGCCTACAAAGACCGGTTACTTAGCATTACCAACCAGGAATAAAATTTCGGGTTTTATAACTCGCCACATAATAATACTATGCCCTAATCTGTGGCTAACCCAGCAAGGATTCAATTGACAGCCCCACCAAAGCCTCGTATAATCAAGCCATAGCCGATAGACAGGATATGCCTGTCTAGCCTTAAAAAGTGGCGGGGCTAGTAAACTCGCACTCTCTACGGATTGTTATAGCTGGCTATAATACCTACTTGTTAGTGTCCTACTTGTTAGTGTCCGAATTGTTAATGTCCGAAAGATTAGATAGGATAGTAAGGATTAGGTAAAATAGTAATATGAGCAGGCACCGAAGATTATTCATTAGACAAGGGAGCAGGAGATATGCGATTTCTTAATCCAAAGACGGATTTTGCCTTTAAGAGGATTTTCGGAAGTTCGGGAAGCAAGGATATCCTCATTTCGTTTATCAATGCCATGCTGCGCTTTAGCCTTGAGCATGAAATTATCGATTTGATAATTATCGATCCTTACCAGGCACCAAAGATACAGGGGATGAAGGATACCTACCTTGATGTCAAGGCACGGAGCAAGGATAGCCGGGAGTTTATCATAGAAATGCAAGTATTGAATGTGGCTGGCTTTGAAAAGAGGATTCTTTACAATGCAGCCAAAGCCTATTCCATTCAGATAGAGAGTGCGGAAAAGTACATTCAACTTAATCCGGTCATAGCCATCACTATTACTGATTTTATCATGTTTGCAGAAACAACCAAGATTATCAGCAGCTTCCGTCTCCTGGAAAAGGATGCATTCTTTGAGTATGCCAACTCTGATCTTGAGCTGGTATTCATTGAACTGCCGAAATTCAATAAAACGCATGAGCAATTATCCGATATTACCGACAAATGGATATACTTTCTCAGGAATGCGGGTTCTCTGGAGCTTATCCCTCAAGCATTGGAAGTTGAGCAGCCCATATTCCAGGCTTTTCAAATAGCCAATAAAGCCAACCTGACCCGTGCGGAACTGGATGATCAGGAGCACAGGGAGATTTTCATCCAGGACCAGCGAGGGGCACTAACCAAAGCAATCGAGCAGGGCCTTGAACAGGGGTATAAGAAAGGGCTTCAGCAAGGAATGCAGCAAGGAATGCAGCAAGGAATCCAGCAGGGAATCCAACAGGGAATCCAGCAAGGACGACAGGCAGGACTCCAACAGGGAGTGGCCCAGAATTTGTACAATCTATATCTTGAAGGGATAATCACCTCTGAACAGGCGAAAGCACAACTGGAAAAACTGTATGCAAGTAAATCCCTGAGTGAAGAAATCTATCAGGAGTTCATAAATAATTTACAGAGTAACTAACTACTCAGGTTCATAGGGGCAAAGGTAGCGGCTGCGCCTAAGAATATGCACAAAGTTGTCTTGCCTATTTGCTGCTTAACTTTTTTCTTTGTGCTTGTGCCCCTTTGTGCCTCTGTGCCTACCTGAGTAATTACCAGAGTAATTCTCATCCATGATCAGAAAAAAAGGAATGTCGATCTCGCATAATCATAGTCAAGTGCAGATAAATACTGGCATGGGCTTTTCGTTTACACGCTCATTTTCTGGATTTGCGGCCTTATAACGGGATTTAAGCCTTTGGGGAAAAGATGGAAATCGTAAAAAGCATCCGCCGGATGCAGGAAACAGCCAATGCCTTAAAGGCAGAGGGGAAGAGCATTGGATTTGTCCCCACCATGGGCTTTTTCCATGCAGGGCACCTCTCGCTCATGGAGGCTGCCCGGCAGGACGACCACGCAGTTGTTGTGGTCAGTATTTTTGTAAATCCCATTCAGTTTGGGCCTCAGGAGGATTTTACGGCCTATCCGCGTAATCTGGACAATGACAGCCGACTGGCCAGGGATGCAGGAGTGGACATTTTGTTTGTTCCTGATGCTGGTGAAATGTACCCTGACTCGTATCAGACCTCTGTCGTGGTCAAAGGGCTGACTGAAAACCTGTGCGGACGGTTCCGTCCCGGCCATTTCGAGGGGGTCGCCACGGTTGTGGCCAAACTTTTTTCCCTTGTCAAGCCGGATACTGCCTACTTCGGCCAGAAAGACTTTCAGCAGTTGGCGGTTATCAGAAAAATGGTAATGGACCTTAATTGGGAAATCCGAATCAAGGGGATGCCCATTGTTCGGGAAAAAGATGGGTTGGCCATGAGTTCCAGAAACACCTATCTGAGTGTGGAGGAGCGAAAGGCAGCTCTTTGCCTTTATCGCTCAATTGGTCGGGCGCTGCAAATGAGGAAAGAATACCTCGCCCATGCCTCGCAAGGCAGGGTTTCGAGCCCATTTTTCAAAGGAACGGGCAAAGAAGGAATGCCATCTCGCATCTCGCATAGTTCAAAAATTATCGCTGAGGTTCAGGCTATCATGGCCCAGGAACCTTTGGTCAGGCCGGAGTACATTCAGGTCTGTCATCCCGAAACCCTGCAGGATGTGGAGTACATCGAAGGGCAGGCACTGTTGGCCCTGGCGATTTATGTTGGCAAGACCAGGCTTATTGATAATTGCCTTCTGTAAAATGGGCCAACGGTCACTGAGCCTGGAAAATTTAAGATAACTACTCAGGTTCAACTGTTGCCTGCCTGAGTAGTTACCTAATTAAGAATAAGAAGACTTTTTAAGGAGAAGAAAGGGAATGCAACGGATTGTCTTAAAATCTAAAATTCATCGGGCCACGGTTACGGATACCTGTCTCCATTATGAAGGGAGCATCGGAATCAGTGCGGAGCTCCTCAAAGAGGCCGATATACTGGAAGGAGAACAGGTTCACGTTTATAACCTTAATAACGGTGGCCGATTTGAAACTTACGCTATCCGGGAGAAGGCGGACTCAGGAAGAATTATCCTGAATGGAGCTGCCTCCAGATTGGCAGCACCAGGTGATCTGGTTATCATTGCCACCTATGCCATAGTGACTGATGAGGAATGCCGGAACTTTCAGCCCATCAAGCTGAAAGTGGACCATCTTAACCGGATTATCCGGGAAAAAGAAGAGTAGAGGAATCCGATCTATGACCAAAATCCAGGACAGTTCCATGACCAGAATCCAGGACAGTGTTTTTATCCATGTTCCCCTGTGCTCCTTCGCTAAGTACAGGCCCAAAATTGCGGACCACAGGATCAACATAGAGCTTTTCATCACCAGCGAGGACCTGGACAGCCAGCCACATAAGGCCATCGAGGAAATTGGCCGCTTTCTCAAAGAGCATCAGCTCTTATGCACTATTCATGGCCCGTTCCTCGATCTTAACCCCGGATCATCCGATAGCAAAATCAGGCGAGTCTCGCAGGAGAGGTACCAAGAATTGCTGAACCTGGTTGTGCCTCTGGACCCAAAAGTTGTTGTCTTTCATGCCGCCTTTGCCCCCCTGTTCTACGGAGACATGCTTGAGCCCTGGCTGGAGAGGAGTGTTGAAACATGGACTTGCGTAGCGGAAATAGCGGAAAAGGCAAAGACTAAAATTGCCCTTGAAAATATCCTCGACCGTACACCTGCGGTTATTTGGGAGATCCTACAGAAGGTTAATTCCCCTTCGCTTGGAATGTGTTTTGATGTCGGCCACTTTCATATTTTCTCGCAGGTCCCTTTATCGGAGTGGATTATGACGCTGGGGTCGCGGATCTTTGAATTACACCTCCACGACAACCACGGCCAAACTGATGAACATCTGGCTCTGGGAGAGGGGAACATTGATATTCAAGGCTTATTTACCTTGATTCAGGAACAGGAACTGTCTCCGGCACTGACCATCGAAGCCATGAATGAAGAACACGCACTGCTAAGTTTCCAGAGATTATTGTTACTACTCAGGTAGGCACAGAGGGGCAAAGGCAGCGGATACGCCTAAGTGGTCTTCTCACTAAGTACAGGCCGCGGGAATTACCCAGCCAGTTTTGTAGGGGCGGGCCCCCCTGTGGCCGCCTGCAACGGGGCAAGGGCAGGCACAGGGGCACTGGCTGCGTATTTAATGCGCGATGTACAAAGAATATGCACAAAGAAACTTTGCCCCTCCGTGCCTTTTGTCCATCTGAACCTTAGTACGGATTATTTTCCTCCCTGACAAAAAAAAGAGAAGGGATAACTACTGATAATTATCCCTTCTCTTTGTATTGGCTTTTCCGGCAGGTATTATCGGGGCATTTTATGAAAACGACCTGATCCCTGCATCAGGAATTATTTTTCAAAAGCCAGCTTGAAAACTTTGACCCTTTGTCACATTCAAGGCCTGGGGCCCCTTAGGCCCATCAATTAGTTCAAAGGATACAGACTGCCCTTCTTTCAAAGTCTTGTATCCTTCTGCCTGGATAGCGCTGTAATGAACAAAGACATCTCTGCCACCATCATGTTCGATAAAGCCATAGCCTTTTGCATCGTTAAACCATTTTACAGTCCCTTCACAACATCCCATGAATACCTTTAACCTCCTATTTTTAAAAAACCGGTTTATCCCTCCGGAACATCAAAAACAAAGAATGTGTTCCTTGATGATGCTACTCCATTGACAGATGGAGTAAGACATGTTTTGAGATTTTATTACTCTCTCCACTTCTTTGTTAATCTGAAGCCAGGGTAAAAAACCCAGGTCATAGTTCAAATATTGATATCTTGGGAAACTTACACTTATGTTTTCAGGAAAAAGTTATAAACTTCATATAACTCCAGATATTCCTATTCCCCTAATATTTTTTGGATACCTCTCAAAAAGTCTAAAAATTGATAAAACATAAAATGCCTGCTTCAAGATTTCGCCTTACTTCGCAAAATGTCACGTTGCCTTGTAAAGACATGCTTGATAATAGCCTCCTGATCATCTTCATGAATATCTGAAAATAAAATCCCTACTTCAAATCTTTTCACCTCCCCCATTTGCTTAGTTGTTACCCTGACCACCCTGCCCAAGGTGGTAATCAAAATTTGAGGAGTTTGAGGCAAGAGCATCCTGATTTTTATATAAGCTTCTACTGGTATGTATTCATGGCTACAAAAAGCGATCCCTTCCGCACTCAGGCTGACTTCCTCCGGAGGTTTTTGATATATACTCAAATTCTCCCTCTTCTCCAGGTGAGATAAGATCAAATCAACTTTTTCGTCGAGGCCGATAATGAGTTTCAATAATCCCCGGATGAGTTCAGATGCCGGATGACCCAAATCTCCCGCCCCCAAATTTTCCATATCAAGCTCATTGGGCAAGAAATGAGCATACTTGTTCCTCAGATTTCTTACACCACTGGGTTGATTCTCCAAACTAATTTTTTCCGCATCGTACTCTTTTGGTGAAAGAATCTGGCACTCGATGGCTAGGTTATCCTGAATCCGATAGTATTTTCGTTTTTCTTTTTGTGACAAAAAACTTTCCTCTATATAAGATCGGCATTTTTAACAATAAGGCTCGATCCGAAAAATAATTTTTTTTAAGCTGCTTACAACATAGCGATCATATTTTTCATCCGACAACTGTTCCAATTCCTCAATACTGTCCGAACAGGATTTGCCTTTTCGGTAAGGACGATGAGAAGTCATGGCATCAAAGGAATCGGCTACGGAAATGATTTTAGTACAGAGGGGGATTTTGTTATCCTCCAGACCATCAGGATAGCCGCTTCCATCCAGCCTTTCATGGTGATGGCGAACAATCGATCTTTCCGAGGCTAAAAAATCCAGAGGCCGCATAATGTTTTCCCCAATCAGAGGATGGGTTTTGATTACATCAAGCTCATCAGTGGTCAGGCTATCTTTTTTGATCAGGATGGAGTCTGGAATGCCAACCTTTCCGATATCGTGCAACAGTCCGGTCAGCCTCAGGATATCCTTATCTTTTTGATTGAGGGAAAGATCTTCGGCAATGGCCAGGGCCAGCCTGGTAACCCTGCGCGAATGGGAGTAGGTATACTTGTCCCTGAATTCCAGCACATTGACCATGGATAGCAGAGAATCGATCAGATCCTGGTGCACCCGCTTGTACAGAAGATCGTTTTCAATTTTTAAGGTAGCCTGCCGACTCAGCAGGAGGAGTGAAAAGAGGTCCCTGGAATCGAAGTTTTGATTATCTATCTTGTTTTCAACCCGCAGATAGCCAAAAGGATCTTTCAGCCCCCGAAGCATCAAAGGAATAATGATATGGGACTCCGACCTGCAAAAGTTACGAATGGAAAAGGATTCATCGGGGAAAGATTTGAAATCTGTCCCGGCTTTTGCGGAGGGACCCGCATCAATATTTTCAGGGAAAACCACCAGGGACCCGTTTCGGGCAGAAACGATTTTGGCTCCGGTATCCACAATCATTTGCAGGAAATGTTCCATGTTGGCCAGAGTATCCACTTTCGTGTTGACGATCGAATATAAAAGAGGAAAGATTTCCGCTTCCGAAGCAGCCTTACTTTGATCAGTATTCGCAGATTCCTTATTTATCATAGGGATTACCTCTATTTCCTGGGTGTTTTCTTATTCTCGAATCGCTTGTTCTTCAAATCGCTTATGAGCTTTGACATGGCATTTTCCAAAATGCTGGCGCTCTTCCCCTGGACGTAAGTGTGGATGTTATCGATTTCCTGAGCCGATGGATGATCTTGCTGCATCATCTTCTCCCGTGGAGGATTCTCAGCATTCGCAGGTCCGATACCCCCTGCCTCTATCGAATCAGCATGTGCAGGACCCAATATCTCCATCGAAGAGGAACCATCCGTTTTTTTTGTGGAATCATCTGTTTTTCGTACCGATTCATGCTCTGCCAAAGGGCTGCTGAAGGAAACTGCTGGGGCTTGCTCATCATTATCCTTTTTCATTCGCTCGAATCCTGTTTCCCTGTGTACGATAAGGTGGTAAGTATATGCCGTCATAATACGTGCCCAGTATGTAGGGGCAGGCCCCAAGCTTTCCTTGTAGCCATGGACGAACGCCTCCTGCCCTGCTCCATTAATACGGGCTCGTCCACCCCCCCGATAGATTGCCACATGGGGGACCGCCCCTACAACTGGTCAGGTAATTGAGGCGACCAGTGGTAAGAGAACTCCCAATTATTAGTATACCCAAGGCGGATTCTATCATTCACCCTCACCTAACCTCCCCCTCAAGGGGGAGGGATTGGGTAGGCTTACCCTCCTTAGAGATGGGTAAACTATTTCAAGGGAGATCCCTAAGTGTGGGGATTTCATAACTACTCAGGTTGTTTAGGCTGTTAGGCTTAAAGATAGGCTATTAGGCTATAGGCTGTTAGGCTGTTAGGCTAAAAGCCTATAGCCTATCTACCTACAGTCTATCTTTTCCTACAGCCTATCTACCTAAGAAGGCTGTTAGGCTAAAAGCCTTTTTGCGGTCGGGACGCATTGTCTCCTCCTACAGCCTAAATGTCTACAGCCTATCTACCTGAGAAGTTACGGCATTTCAACCTTAACCTTTTTTCAGATTTCAACTAACTTTTAACCTTTGACCTTCAAACCTTGACCATGATGCCCGTAACTACTCAGGCAGTACAGTATGAACCTGAATGAATCTGAGTAGTTACGATGCTCGTATGACTTTATCCCATGAAAGTAAATGCCTTGATCATACATTCGGCCACCACATAACCGTCATTCCCGTAAACGTCATTCCCGCCTTCGCGGGAATGACGAAATGGCCGAAACGACGATCATCGCCAAAGTAAAACACCTATATCAATTTTTTCGGCTTAAACCACTCCATCCTTCGCCCCCGTTCGCTTTTAGTCCTGAAAAACCAATGTAAAATGTAATTATTCAGGTTCATAGGGGCAAAGGCACAGAGGCACTAAGTACAGGCCGCGGGAATTACCCGGCCAGTTTCTCTGTATTACTGATGCAGGATATGTAGGGTGGGGGCTTTTCGCCCCACCAAAATCAATGGTGTT
>Ga0307378_10007877_pt1 | contig 14268 bp, 15 predicted proteins | sample UN1MG_FD_202238 | JGI IMG/M metagenome (GOLD analysis project Ga0307378, IMG submission 202238) | Soil microbial communities from Risofladan, Vaasa, Finland - UN-1 | ecosystem: Environmental > Terrestrial > Soil > Coastal area > Acid sulfate soil | place: Finland: Risofladan, Vaasa | collected...
GCTCATCATCCAGCTTACTGATGGGCCGCTGGGAGACAAAAAACAAAAGCGCAAAGACGCCGGCGGCGTGGGGCGGCCGTAGCCGCCTGGCACGCCGGCAGGGGTTCGAGAAGGGAGTACGGATATGACAGGCACGATTACAGAAAAGGCGATCAGCGAAGAGCAAGGCGGCGGCGACGACGTTGCGGACGTTGACGTGGGGAACGGAGCCGAAGAGGAATCGGCGGTGGCGCGACTTGGTCAGTCTTTTGGCGAGCTTACGGAAGAGCTGCTCGAGGTCGGTTTTAACATCTGGCCAGGGCCGTTTGCCGGCGGCATGCCTGGGACTCTGGAGATCGCCGAGACGTTGACGATGTCGCTCATGCGAATCGATCAGCGACTGGCTTTTGTGCGAGACGAGCTCGGCAGGACGCGCTTTGATTTCGATTGGGTAGCTGATGACTACCGCGCGGGCCAGCGGGCTGCGCTGGGGGAGCTGAAAGAGGTGGAGGAGACGTTGGATGGAATCAGGACCGCTCTGCTGCGCTGGCTGGGCACTGTGCACAGTAACAGCACGCGCATTATAGAGGTCAGCCGAGACGCTTGGCCGCTGCTTCACGAACTGGCAAGCCTGTCGCCGCTTCACCACAGTGGGGAGGCCACCGGTAGTCTGGTGGAGATAGCCGTTGAATATTTGGCGGCCAGCGGCGATGCCCGGCGGATCGTCGCCGACGCAGAGGCTCGGCGTAGTGCAAAGCGCCGCGGACTCGCGGGGGTCGTGAACGACGGCGGTGGCACGAGCTCCGGGTCGGCCAAAGCGGAGCAGGTTTCCGGCCTTGCCGATTCAGCCGACAGGCAGGCTGAGGATGATAGCGCCGACGAAGATAGCGCCGACGAAGATTTTGTGTTTCCGGGTAAGGGTGAGTACGGGTGGCGATTGCAGATCTGGGACAGCAACGAGCCCGAGATGCGGTGTGTCCTGGATCTGCCCGTGCTATTCAGCGATCCAGGCCCGGCGGCGGAGCGCCGTGTCGTGAGTCGTGTGGCACAGATTGCGGCTGAGGAGTCGCGGCGTTACGCCGAGGGCATCGCACAGACGGTGGCGCGCATGCTGGATAGGACTAGAGACAACAGCGGCCCAGCAGAGGCCGGATCGGCCCGCGCCAAGCCGCACGAACAATTAGCAAAGGCAGGATAGCACGAGGCGATCGAAAAGTCGAGGCCGCCAACTGACAGGGCAGGAGCTGATGATGGACACGGATGTCCCCCAAGACACGCGGCGTGTTGGATCACCTGAGATTCAACGCGCCGCGTTTGGCTTCGATGGGCTGTGCGAAACACAGCAGCACTGTTCGGCTGTCGGGATGGAAAGGACTGCGAATCATGCAGACGCTCACGGGACGTAGCGCCGGGCTGATCGGCAAAGCTGGCGCGCCTGGCGGGACGCCGGTCAGTGAATTCCTACTGGTGCCGTTTGGCTTCGTGTACGTCGAGTCGCCCCTCAGCGGGCATGACTTCACGTTTACGCGCGCGCATGCCCTGGCGGCCGTGCAGTGGTTCGCTGGGCTGGGGCGCGAGCTCGCAATCGACTTCGAGCATCAGACGCTCGACCAGTTCAATAGGCGCCCCGATGGACTGGCCCCCGCGGCCGGCTGGATCGGACGGCTGGAAGTGCGGGCCGATGGGCTGTGGGCCGCGGACGTGAAATGGACCCATCAGGCGCGCACGCTGCTCGCGACCGGGCAGTACCGCTACCCCTCGCCCGTCATTTACTGGTCGGACGAGCAATACAGTGAGTTGACCGGGCTAGGGCCGGTGGGGCTGACCAACGATCCGGCCCTGACGGACTTGGCGCCGTTGGCCGCGGCGCGTTGCGGACCCGATTTGGCGTGTTTCTGCCGTCTGATGCCAGACCACCCCATTTGTACCACAAGAACAGGAGAATCGAACATGGCTCTGAGTAGTGTTTTTCAAGGCAACCCGCAGCTCGCGCACGACGCCAGCGACGGCGGCGAGAGCGAGATTGCCGCGATTGAAGCGTTTCGTGAGGCGCATCGCGCTCTTGCGGGCGTCTTCGACGGCGCGGACGCGACAACTCGCGGGCGGATCGTGGACGAACTAACCGACGAAGATTATGAATTATTTGACGGGGTCAGCGAGGCTCTGTTTCGGTTGCGTGAAATGACGGCGACCGCGGCCGGCAGCAGGGGCGGGATCTCGGGCAGTGTCCTCGCGGGGAAGTGGCGTTGGAAATTCGAGGCCAGCCCGGCGCTCCGCGCGGAGTTCGGCCAAGTGGAAACCTTCATCGCGTACAAGCGAGCCGAAGCCGGCGGCTGCGTGCGAATCCTCGGGAGCAGGCAGACGCCGCCGGCCCGGCCGTCCGCGGCGCGAGCGTCGTCGGGGTTCAATGAGACCGTGCTGGGCGAAGGTGACGGCGAAACCGCCTGGAAGGCGGCCTATGCGAAGTCGCCCGAGCTGCAAAAGGAGTTCGATGACGTGGAAACCTTCGTGGCCTTCAAGAAGCATGAGAAGGCCGGCCACGTGCAGATATTCACTAAGCAACGGTAATGGCCATAGGTCGGCCAGGCCGGCCGCAACAATGGAGATCGCGATATGACGAAAGCAACCGAATCAGCCAACGGAATCAGCCTGGCCGAGCAGGTGCGCGCCGACCAGCGCGAACGCGCCCGGGTCGCAGGCGCGAAATATTACGAGTTGCTGTTACGCAACGACAGTCCGGAATCAGGCGACCTCGAAGGGCTCGGCGAGTGCATGCAGGCACTTGGACGAACGGCAGACGACCTGGAGGGCGATCTGGCGTTGGCGCGCCAGCTCGCCGAGGTCGATGCCGCCGAGGTCGCGGACGCCAAGCTGGCCGAACCGCTGGCCGCTGCCAAAGTGAAACGCGCGGAAGTCAGCGGGGCTGTGGAGGCTGAACGCGCCCGCATGACGGCAAACTGGGAGCAACGAGTCGCCGAAGTCGAGAGCGAGTGGAGGCGACTCACGGCGCGACGAACCGAACTCAACCAGGTCGTCAGTGGCGGAGTTGACCTCCGGAATGAATGGAACAAGCGCGTGGGCGACAACCGGCCGCGCGGACGTGCGAGACCATGACGACGGATTCTTGGAGCGTCGGTTTTTTGGCGTCGGTCGCTTATCGGGCGGTCGGCTGTCGTGTGCGTTCCGAATGCACGCCTGGCACACCGCGGGTTCGGTGTCTTGCTCCTTTCTGCGCCGGGACCGTGGCGTGACGAGGGCAATGCAGCGCGCGGGTTCCGGTCGGCGGGCCACGCGACCGCCGGCCGGGCCCGCCAATGCGATGTAGGACGTAGAAGTGACAGACGGCGAGCTCGACAAATGGGAAGGCGATGCGCGGGCCAAACCCAGCCCGGACGATCGGGTGCTCAAGCTGATCGCCGAAGTCCGGCGGCTTAGGCGGGTTCTCGCGACAATAGAACCGGAAATCGCGGGGCTCGTCGCCAAGTTCGCGGAGCTGACCAAGGCCGGCTTCGAGGGAGCCTTGGAGAATATCAGGCTTAGGCACGCGAAGTTAGGTCCGAATCGGAACTGACGGTTGCGCAGGAGATAAAGCCGATGCCTCACGAAGAGGAAATCCTGAAATACACGCTCGACGTTTCCGACGTCGAGGCCAAGGCCGCGCGGCTGAACGAGCTGCTCGACCAGATCAAGGCCAAGCGTGCCGCGAAGGAGGATACATCCGCGCTCGAAGCGCAGGTCGGCAAGGAGCTGGACGGGCTGGGCAAGCTGGCCGAGAAGGAGATGGAGACCGCGGGGGCGACCGAGGAGCTGACCAAGCAGAAACAGAAACTGACCGCCGTCGCGCGCTTGTTGGGCGGGGAATTCTCCGGAGCGGTCAGGGATATAGGCGGAATGGTTGAACTGCTCATGACTATGGGGCCGGTGGCGGCCGGAGCAGCAGCCGCGTTGGCTGGGATCAGTGTCGCCACGGCGGCGTACCAGAAGTTCCGCGAGGAACTTGAGAAGGCGATCGAGAAACAGAAGGAATTGAACGAGGCGGTGAGCGCAGGCAAGCTCGGCGAGATGGCGGCGCTTACCGGCCTGCGTGATGAGCTCGAAGCTCTGGGCGGGCTGGATCGTCTCGGCGAGGCGTATGGCATGATGCAGCGCCTTGGCCGGAAGTACGGGTTTGAAGCCGGGCGTGGCGCGGAGGTTGCCGGTGTGGGCGTCATGGCCGGGCTTAACGTCGAGGAAACGGCCATAGTCTCTCATGCCATCCGTAGCAGCGGAGCGCAGGTCGAGACGCCTCAACAGGCCCGCCAGCTTATCGACATGCTCAAGGGTGATCCGGAGGCCTACGGGCGTGCCGTGGCAAACCTGTCGGAGATCAAGGAGAGTCCGCCCGGCAAGCTCGCGCAGGCGATAGCGGAGGGGCGTGGCATCGGCATCCCGGAACAGTCGGCGGCCGAACGCGCGTTGGAGACACTGAAGGACAGGGGCTGGTTGCCCGCGGGCATCGAGAGCGCAGACGACCTGAGGTCCTACATCCAGGGTGCGGATGAGGTCCGCCGTAAGCTCAAGGTGCGGCGTACTGTGGAGGGCTTGGGCGAACGCGCGCGGCTGACTTCCAAGTTTGCGGGCTGGTTGTCCGGGGAGGAGCTCGAAACCCTGGAGGCGTTGGAAGAGCAGGCCAGAGCGCATGGACGGGCCAGCGCGGTCTATGAGCGTGAAGTCGCCCGCGAGGGCGGCGGCATGTCAGTAGCCGTTGACCCGGAGTGGCAACCAACGGCCAGCGATGGTGCGCGGCCGGTCCAGTCTGTCGTGAACAACTTCAACGACAACCGGATAACTGCTGGAACAATCTACAATACGAAGGACAAACGGACCAGGCTGGGGCATCCGGCGCACGGCAGGGTGGACGTCGGCAGCAGCAACTTCGGCCGCACCAACCACGGGATGTAGGGATGACTGAGCGAAACCGGGCAGACAATCGAGGGGGCGGATAATGCCGACAGCCGTGCGCAAACCGTTGAAGCCGATCACGCCGGGCCAGATCAAGGCCCTGCACGCGATCGGTCGCCGTCGCGGCCTGTCGCATGAGGATCTCCGCGCAGCCGCCGGTGTTCAGCAGAGCCTAAAGGAACTGAGCGTCGTCGAGGCGAGCAAGTTCATCGATCAGCTCCAGGTCGCCGATTACCGGGGGAAATGGCGGCCCAGAGATCCCGACCGCGCTTCGGCGCGCAACGTTATCCGAGTCGTGAGTGCTCGACAACGCACGTACCTAATCGTGCTCTTTGAGCAGCTCGGTTGGTCTGACGACAAAGCGCGGGCGTGGCTCTTGAAGCGCCACAGCATCCGCGACGTGGGCGGCGGCGTGTTCTCCGCCGCCGCGGCGACGGCGGTCATCGTCCAGCTCGAACAGGCATTGAAAAAGCGTCGGGCCGCCCTCATGGAAGCGGCGGCCCCAGGCTCGTAGCGGAGGGTTTCGCAGCCGGTTTAACGGCCCTTTAGAGAGCGTTCACACGGCCCCCGAACGGGGCGTTTTCTGGCAAATCGTGGGGGGATACAGGGGGCGGCCATATATTCCCGTCCGGCGCTTCTTGGGCGCATCCGGCGCTTTTTACGGGCGCTGAACAGCTGAACACCACCAGGGGCCGATTATATCGGTCCATCAAGCCAGATTTGGGCTTGAAACCGCACCATTCCAATGCTATATTGCGTGCGTCAGGAATTGGAGCCATAGCGACTCATGTTATCACTAACGAAGAAGACCGAGTATGCGTTGATCGCCGTGTGCCACTTGGCCCGCTCGCAGCGGGAGGTGGTCAGCGCGCGCGATATCGCGGCGCGCTCCGCGGTGCGCCTGCCGTTGCTTATGAACGTCTTGAAAGCCCTTAACCAAAGTGGACTGCTGGCCTCGGTGCGGGGGGCGCGTGGGGGATATCGGCTGGCGGTGCCGGCGAAGACGATCACGCTGGCCGCCCTGATCGCGGCGGTCGAGATGCCGGTGCGGCTGGTGCGCTGCGCCCCGCCGCGGGTGGCCGCGCGGCCGAGATGCGAGTTGAGCGAGTCCTGCCCGATTCGCGCGCCGGTGCACAAGCTACACGGCATGTTGAACAATCTTCTGACGCAGGTGACTGTGGCCGACTTCGCGTTCGATGCCGGCTACTCTGATGCGGGACAAGCTTTGAAGGCTGTAGGGAAATGAACCACCGTATCTATCTCGACAACAACGCGACGACGCCAGTCGATCCGCTGGTGCTCCAGGCCATGCTGCCGTACTTCTGTGAGAAGTTCGGGAACGCGGCCTCGCGCAATCACGCCTTCGGCTGGGAAGCGGAGGAAGCGGTCCGCCAGGCGCGGGTGCAGGTCGCTGAGGTCATCGGGGCAAAGATCACGCGTGACGAGAAGCGCAAGTTGCAGGCGAAGGAGATCATCTTCACCAGCGGGGCCACCGAGGGGAACAACATTGCGATCAAGGGCGTGGCGGAGTTCTACGCCGATCGCGGCAAGCACATCATCACACAGGTGACCGAGCATAAGGCGGTCATCGATCCGTGCAACTGGCTGGCGCAACACGGTTTTCGTGTGACGTTCTTGCCGGTGGACCGGCATGGGCGGATTGACCTGAGCCAACTCAAAGACGCGCTGAGCGACGAGACGATCCTCGTCTCGATCATGCACGGCAACAACGAAATCGGCACGCTGCAGCCCATCGCCGAGATCGGCAAGCTGTGTAAGCAGCGCGAGGTTATCTTCCACACGGACTGCTCTCAGACCTTCGGCAAGGTACCCATCGACGTGCAGGAGATGGGCATCGATCTGTTGACCTGTAGCGGGCACAAGATTCACGGGCCCAAAGGCGTCGGCGCGTTGTACGTGCGGCGCAAGAACCCGCGCGTCCGCTGCGGGACGATCATGCACGGCGGGGGACACGAACGCGGGATGCGCTCGGGGACGCTCAACGTGCCCGGGATCGTCGGGCTGGGCAAGGCGGCCGAGCTGTGCCAACAGCATATGAACGGCGAGCCGGCCCGGCTGGCGGCGCTGCGCGACCGGCTGCAAGAGGGCATCTGCGCACAGCTCGACAATGTGTACGTCAACGGGCACCCTACCGAGCGCACGCCCAGCAACCTGAATATGTCCTTCGCCTACGTCGAGGGCGAGGCGATGATGATGGGCTTCCCGGAGATCGCCGTCTCGAGCGGATCGGCGTGCACGAGTGCGTCTCTGGAACCCAGCTACGTGCTCAAGGCGCTGGGCGTCGGCGAGGAGCTGGCCCACAGCAGCATTCGCTTCTCGGTGGGACGATTCAACACCGAAGAGGAGATCGACTACACGATCGAGCGGGTGGTGGCGACGGTGAAGAAGCTGCGCGCCATGAGCCCGCTATACGAGATGGCCCAGGAGGGCGTTGACCTGAGCAAGGTGGAATGGCCAGCCGGCTAAGGGGAACAAGACTAGGAGTGTAGCTGTTGGCATATGGTGATAAGGTAATCGACCACTACCGTAACCCACGCAACGTCGGGTCGCTGGACAAGAACGACCCGAACGTGGGAACGGGGATCGTCGGCGCGCCGGAATGCGGCGACGTCATGAAGCTCCAGATTCAGGTCGATGAAAACGAGAACATCATCGACGCCAAGTTCAAGACGTTCGGGTGCGGTTCGGCGATCGCCTCCAGCTCGCTGGCGACCGAGTGGATCAAGGGCCACAAGCTGGACGAGGCGCTGGAGATCAAGAACACGGATATCGTCAAGGAGTTGGCCCTGCCGCCGGTCAAGATCCACTGTAGCGTCCTGGCCGAAGACGCGATTCGGGCGGCGGTCAACGACCTGAAAAAGAAGCTGGGCAAGGAACAGCCGGCGGTCGAAACGGCGGAGGCGACGTAGATGGTGCGTGACTGCATCGCGACGCGCCCGCGAATGGAGGAGTAAATGAGTTCTGAGACGAAGATAGACAACAACGTGCAGACGGCGGGGAGCGCGGCGACGCCGAGCGCGCGGCAACGCGCCCAGACCGCGCCCGAGGGACAAGGCATTCGTGTGACCGAGAAAGCCGCCGAGCAGATCAAGGCTATTCTGACCAAGGACAATCGGCCGGACACCATGTACCTGTACGTGGGTGTGAAGGGCGGGGGTTGCAGCGGACTGCAATATGTGCTCGACCTGCGGGACGAGGCGCACGCCCCGGTCGGCGATACCGATGAGGTCTTCGAGTCGCACGGCCTCGTCATCGCCTGCGACCTCAAGAGCTACGTGGTCGGCAACATGAGCGGCACGACCATCGACTACCAGGACAACAGTCTGATGGGCACCGGGTTCACCTTCAACAACCCCAATGCCAAGAATACCTGCGGTTGCGGGGCCAGCTATTCGGCGTAATCTGTTGCACGGACGAAGTGGGTTGCGGCCCGTAGACCGTCTCGGCACGACGACGTCTTCGAGCGGTCGCACGGGCCAGCTGATCGGGGCGGACGAGCAGACATGGCCAGCAATGCCAACACGTCACGAGGAACGGTCCCGGCCAAGTGCGTGAGCTGTGACCGTTCGATGGACAGCCCACTGTTCTGCGCGCACTGCCGCACGCTTTACCCGGCCGACGACGTCAGCCACTTCGAGTTGTTCGGGCTGGAGCCGAGTTACGACCAGGACCCGGAGGTCATTCGGCGGACGTATCTGAATCTGGCGCGGGCGATCCACCCGGACCGGTTTCCGCGGGCGGCTGAGGAAGTCGAACGGCTCAGCGAGCGCGTCAGCGCGCGGGTAAACCGGGCCTTCCAAACGCTTTCCGACCCGGTGCTGCGGGCGGAGTACCTGCTGGAAATGCTCGGCGGCAAGTCGGCCACCCAGGACAAGAACGTCCCCGCGGAAGTGCTCAGCCGGACGCTGATGCTGCGCGAGGAGATCGAAGAGGCCAAGGCCAGCGACGATCAGGAGTCGCTTGGCCGGCTGCGCGCGCAAGTCGGAAAGCTCTGCGAGCAGACGCTTGCCGCCGTGGCCGAGCTGGCCCGCCGACTGCCCGGCGACGAGAAGTGTCGCCAAGCGCTACGCGCCAAGCTCAACAGCATGAAGTACTACCAGAAGTTGCTCGAACAGCTTTAGCCGCGATGGACGAGACGGAAACCATCCTGGGCATCGACCTCGGCACGACGTTCTCGCTCGTCGCTTACGCGGACGAAGAAGGGCCGCACATCATCCGGGACGAGACCGGCGAGGGTCGCCTGCCGTCGGTCATCGGCGTGGTGCCGTCGCCGGAGGGGGGCAAGCCGCAGGTCACCATCGGCTGGACCGCGCGGAACCATGCCGTGGAGAACCCGCGTACCACCGTTCATTCGATCAAGCGGCTGATCGGCAAGGGAATGGACGACATTCGAGAGGAACTGCCCTTCCTGGCCTATGCGGTAACCGCCGGCCCACGCGACACGCTCCAGGTCGAGATCGATGGCGGCCGCTACACGCCGGAGGAGATCTCGTCCGTCATCCTGCGGGCGCTGCGTGAGCGGGCCGAGCACCATCTGGGCCGGGCGGTTCGCAAGGCGGTGATCACCGTGCCGGCGTATTTCGACGACGCGCAACGTCAGGCCACGCGCGACGCCGGTCAGGCCGCCGGGCTGGAAGTCGTCCGCATCATCAACGAGCCGACGGCGGCGGCCCTGGCATACGGCATCGGTGTGCGCGAGGCGCTGGAACACGGTGCGGCGCCCGCGCCCGCTCGAACCGAGAGCGGACATGTTTCGCTGCCGCAACCGACATACCCGCAAGGGCCGAGCGACAAACCGGCGAATGCTTCCGCGGCTGCGCAAACCGTCGCAGTCTACGACCTCGGCGGGGGGACGTTCGACGTCTCCATCCTGCGGATCGAGCAGGGTGTGTTTCAGGTGCTCAGCACCGCCGGCGACACGCACCTCGGCGGCGACGACTTCGACCGCGAGATCATCAAGCTGGTGCAGCGCGAAGTGCAGGAGCAGTTCGCCCTGCCGATCGATTCGCCCACGACGCGGCAGGCGCTACGCGGGTTTGCCGAAGCCGTCAAGATTCGTCTCAGCGAGCAGGGACAGGCCAACCTGGAGCTCGATCTCGGCGACGAGCGCGTCTACCGCCGCACGATCACGCGCGAGGAGTACGAAGCACTCATCGACGAGCTGGTCGAGCGAACGCTGGTCTTATGTCGGCACGCGCTGCGTGACGCGGGACTGTCGCCGAGGGATGTCGAGCAGATCGTGCTGGTGGGCGGCTCAACGCGAATTCCGCTGGTTCGGCGACGGGTTGAAGAGGCGTTTGACCGGCCGCCGTACACGGCGCTGAACCCCGACGAAGTCGTTGCCATCGGGGCTGCGATGCAGGCCTCCGTGCTGAGTGGGGCGGCGACGGACATGCTGCTGCTCGACGTGACGCCGCTTTCGCTCGGCATCGAAACCATGGGCGGAGCGGTGGGCAAGCTGATCGTGCGAAACACGACCATCCCCTGCCGCGCGACCGAGATGTTCACCACCTTCGTGGACGGGCAAACCGCCATCAAGATCAAGGTACTGCAGGGCGAGCGTGAGCTCGCGGCCGATTGCCGGACCCTGGGTGAGTTTGAGCTGCGCGGCATACCGGCCATGCCGGCCGGGTTGCCAAAGGTCGAGGTGGAGTTCCTCATCGACGCGAACGGGATTCTGAACGTCGCGGCCCGCGAGCAGCGCAGCGGCAAGCAGGCCGGCATCCAGGTCGTGCCCAACCACGGGCTGACGCGCGACGAGGTCGCCCGGATCACGCGCGAAAGCATCGAGTTCGCCCGCGAGGACATCGACGCGCATCGGCGCATCGATCTGGTCAACCAGGTGGAGTTCGACACGCACAAGGCCGAGCAAATGCTGGCGAAGGTCGGCGAGCGGCTGGAGCCGGCCGAACGCGAGCGGATCGAACGTGACATCGCCGCGCTGCGCAAGTTGGCAGCCGAGACGCAGGACCTCGACGAGCTGCACCACGCGCTCGATGCGTTCGGCAAGAGCACGCTGCACCTGGCCGAGATCGGCATCAGCGCAGCGCTCGCCGGCAAGGACGAAGACCGGTAGCGTCCGCCCCCCGTGGCGGACGTGGGTTGTCATTCCGAAGGAGCGGAGCGACTGAGGAATCTGGCTACGACGGGCCGGGGGGCTGGATTCCTCATTGCGCTCGGAATGACATCGTTGGGTGCCCCACCCTTTAGCGAAGCGCAGGGTGGGGGACGGACAGAACCAATGAGAGCTGCGGAAGGCCCCAATGGGCGGCCAGAACCCATATATCGAAGACGCCAACATTCGGCTACCCGCCCGGCGGTTCAAGATCACGTTCCTCGACGAGCAAAAGCAGGAACATGTGATCGAGGTAGACCCGGCAAAGGTTCCATTTGGCGACCGCGGGCTGCCCGGCAGCTTGCTCGATATCGCCCTGGGACACGGGATCGAGATCGACCACGCCTGCGGCGGAGTGTGCGCGTGCAGCACGTGCCACGTCATCGTCCGCGAGGGGCTGGATACCTGTCGCGAAGCCACCGAGGCTGAGGAAGACCGGCTCGACGAGGCCTACGGCCTGACGGCCAAGTCGCGGTTGGCGTGCCAGTGCGTCCCCAACGGTGAGATGGACCTGGTCGTCGAAATCCCCACCTGGAACCGCAACCTGGCCCGCGAGGGGCACTAGACGCAGCTTCACGACCGGCAATCGGGTGGCACGGGCGGCTTGCCCGTCCGCGCAAGGGGGCTTCCTGCGATCGAAGAGCGGCGGCAGCAAGCTGTCCGTGCCAGCCACCGCGCGTTATGATGCTCTGAGTTGGACATCGGATGAGCTGGGGTGAGATGACCTTTCGAGGCGCCCCATTGTGGGGCGCCCCGGCACGGTCATGTAAGACACACCGAACGACAGAAGGAGGAGGATTCATGGAAGCAACCAGGCTAGCTCGAAACGTCACGGCTGTGCTGGCGTTCGTGATGGGGCTGACAGGTATTCCCCAAGCGTTCGGCGATGAGCCACGCGGGGAATGGTCGGGCGTGGGCGCCGGACTATCCGACGCCGGCTTGGCCCTGACCGTTTTCGACGACGGCTCGGGCGAAGCGCTGTACGCCGCCGGGGCCTTCATCGAGGCCGGCGGCAACACCGTGAACTGCGTCGCCAAATGGGACGGAACCGAATGGTCGGACCTCAACGGCGGGGTGACGGCCGCAACCCAGGCCTTCATCTCGGCCTTGGCCGTCTTCAACGACGGCACGGGCGACGCGCTCTACGCCTGTGGCTACTTCGATGAGGCCGGGGGCGTGCCGGTCAGCCACATTGCCAAGTGGAATGGGGCGGAGTGGTCAGCTCTAGGTAGTGGGCTCAGCGGGGGTTTCGCCCAGGGCTTTGCCTTGGCGGTGTTTGATGACGGCAACGGGCGCGCGCTCTATGCCGGCGGCTTTTTCACCCACGCCGGGGGCATACCAGCCAACAGTATAGCCAAATGGGACGGTCAGCAGTGGTCCGCGCTGGCAGGTGGGCTCGGCGGGAGTCCGCCCCAAGCCAACGTCCTGGCCGCCTCTGACGCCGACTCGGATCTCGGGGCGGCGCTTTGGGTAGGAGGTGTCTTCCAAAGTGCCGGGGGTGTAGAGGCTTACAACATTGCCAAGTGGGACGGGAGCGAATGGTCAGCGCTGGGGGACGGCGTCGATAGCGACGTCTACGGCCTGACCATCTTCGACGACGCCTCAGGTGATGCCCTGTACGTGGCGGGTGAGTTCACCACGGCCGGAGACGTCGACGCCGTCGGTGTCGCCAAGTGGGACGGCAGCGAATGGTCGTCGATTGGAGGCCTGTGGTTCGAGCCGGACGTAGAGCCCGGGGTCGGCTACGCGCTGACCGTCTTCGACGACGGAACGGGGCCGGCGCTCTACGTGAGTGGTGTCTTTGCCATGGCCGCGGACGTCGAGGCCCTCAGCATCGCCAAGTGGGATGGTAGTGAATGGTGGGCGCTGGGTGAGGGGATCACCTTCGAGGGGGAGCCCGGCGAACCCTACGCGGTGACCGCCGGGGGCACGTGGACGAGCCCGGCGGCGCTGTACGCGAGTGGCGACTTCGACGCCGCCGGAGGTGTCAGCGTCGATTTCATCGCTGCTTGGACGCCGGCCATCCCCGGCGACCTGAACGGTGATGGCTGCGTGGATCAGGCCGATCTCGGCATCCTGCTGGCCGACTGGGGATGCAGCGGCGGGGAGTGCCCCGGTGACTGCGATGGCGACGGCGATACCGACCAGTCAGACCTCGGCGTCCTGCTCACGCACTGGGGCGAGGGCTGCCCGTAGGACGTAGCGGATCCGGCGCGCGAACTCGCGCCTGCACCGACTGAAAGGGGTATCGGCGTTTGCTGCGCGGTATGCGCGCAAGCGGTACGTCCACTGATCTGAGCGGGCATGCGCCTATCCGCTGCGTGGCCACGAAGACACCCCCGTGCCACGTGTACGAAACGAGCCACACCGAGCAAGCCAAGCCATGCCGGGCGAGCCCGGTCATCCTGAACGAAGTGAAGGATCTGGCCACCACTCTGAAGAGAGCTCGTATCCGCAGTTAGATTCCTCGGTCGCTGCGCTCACTCGGAATGACAGCATGCACCCGTCTGGTATGATGGATACCAGCATGGGAGTTTTCGCCGTCAACATTCAGGTCGGCAAAGCCAGCGGGCGGGCGGCGTTCCGCCAGGTGCGCGGCGTCACCGTGGACACCGGGGCCGAAATGACGTGGATCGCCTCCGGCCCAATCCCCGCGGCGTAATCCCTCGAATGCCTACAGCTAGTGACGAGACCGCTGGCCACCGTCTACCCGCCCCGCATGTCCCAAGCTTCGAGCCGCGAAGAACGCCCATTTTTCGGCCTACAGTCACATCGGCGGTCGAACCGCTAGAATATGCCCGCTATGAGCGACGCGCCACAGCTTGTGGTCGGGACAGCCGGGCATATCGATCACGGCAAGAGTCGGCTCGTGCTGGCCTTGACCGGGACGGACCCGGATCGGCTGCCGGAAGAAAAAGCCCGCGGCATGACGATCGATTTGGGATTCGCGCACACGCAGATCGACGGGTGCAATGTTTGGTTCGTGGACGTACCCGGCCACGAACGGTTCATCCGCAACATGGTGGCCGGGGCGACCGGAGTGGACGTGGCCCTGCTAACGGTGGCCGGCGACGACTCCGTGATGCCGCAGACCCGCGAGCATGCCGAGTTGCTGAGTTGGCTCGGCGTGGACCGCTGCGTGGTTGCACTGACCAAGATGGATCTGGTCGACGACGAGTGGGCGGACGCGGTCGAAGAGGAAGTGGCCGAGC
>Ga0307378_10007878_pt1 | contig 14267 bp, 13 predicted proteins | sample UN1MG_FD_202238 | JGI IMG/M metagenome (GOLD analysis project Ga0307378, IMG submission 202238) | Soil microbial communities from Risofladan, Vaasa, Finland - UN-1 | ecosystem: Environmental > Terrestrial > Soil > Coastal area > Acid sulfate soil | place: Finland: Risofladan, Vaasa | collected...
TCATCCTGGCCTGCCGCGCGGTGCCATGGTCGGACGCCGCCGTGCGCTGGCTCGATCCGAACGAGACCGCGGCGCATCCGATCCGCCACATGAGCTGCACCGTTGCCGGGCTTGAGCAAGCCACCCATGACATCCGCGTCGTGCGTCTGGCGATCCAGAGCGGCGGGCCGTTCGATTTCTCGGCAGGCCAGTATGCGCAAGTGACCTTCGCCGATCTGCCGCCGCGCGATTTCTCGATGGCGAGCAGGCCGGACGAGGCCGAGATCGAATTCCACATCCGCACCACCCCCGGCGGCGCGGTCAGCCCTTACGTTGCCGGGCAGCTTTCGCTTGGCGAGACGGTTCGGGTCGAAGGCCCCTATGGCGCGGCGCATCTTCGCGGGGCGCATCGCGGGCCGATCGTGGCGCTGGCGGGCGGCTCGGGGCTGGCGCCGATCAAGGCGATCGTTGAGGAGGCACTGGAACTAGGCTTGGGTCAGCCGATCACGCTCTATTATGGTGCCCGTGCCGAGCGCGATCTTTATCTGGAGGGCCACTTCATGGCGCTCGCCGAAAGGTACACGAACCTCAAATTCGTGCCCGTGCTCTCCGAGCCCGACGGCCCGACCAAAAGACGCACGGGCTTCCTTGCCGACGCGCTGGCCGAGGATTTCACCGACCTCGATGGCGCCAAGGCTTATCTCGCGGGGCCGCCCATCATGGTCGAAACCTGTACGGACACCTTGCGCACGCTCGGTGTCCGGCGCCAGGACGTGCACGCCGATGCGTTCTACACCGAGGCGGAAAAATCGAAACTGGAGGCCGGGGCATGAGCGGCAATGAACTGGAGGGGCGCGTCGCGCTCGTCACCGGCGGCGCGCGCGGCATTGGCGAGGCGATCGCGCGCATACTGGCCGGGGCGGGCGCGTCGGTCGTTATCGCCGACAGCGGCACCGGCATCGATGGCATCGGCGCCGATCCCAGCATCGCCCAGGCCTGCGCCAGGTCGATCGGCAAGTCGGGCGGGGGCGCCGCCGCCTTCACCGAAAGCATCGCCTCGCCGTCGGCCGCGGCGGCGGCGGTCGACTTCGCCGCCACCACGTTCGGCGGGCTCGACATTCTGGTGAACAATGCCGCCATCCTGCGCGACGCGCTTGTCTTCAAGGGCGACCCCGGCGACTGGGATGCGGTCATCCATAACAATCTGTCGGCCGCCTACTACCTCACCCACGCGGCGAGCCAGGTCATGCGCGAGCAGTTCAAATCCGGCCGCGGGCCCGGCGAGGCTTACGATTGGGGCCGCATCGTCAATGTGATTTCCACCGCCGGGCTCTATGGCAACTATGGCCAGGCGAGCTACGGTGCGGCCAAGGCGGGGCTGTTCGCGCTGAGCCGGATCACGGCGCTGGAGATGGCGCGCTCGAACGTCACCTGCAACGCGGTCGCGCCCTTCGCGCATACCCGCGTCACCGACATCATCCAGCCCGCCAATGACGAGCAGGCCGTCTACAAGGAGCGCGCGATTAAGGTCTCGCCCGACCACGTCGCGCGCTTCGTCGCCTTTCTCTGCGCAGCCGAAGCGGGAAACCTTTCGGGCCAGCTTTTCGGCGTGCGCGGCCGCGAGGTCTTTCTGTTTTCGCAGCCGCGTCCGGCCGTGCGTATCGTCAGCGAAACAACCGATTGGACGACCGGGACCCTCGCCGGCGCTGTTGCGGAGGCTTTCACCGGCGGGCTAACAGAACTCGCGACCGATCTGGAGGCCTTCAACACCGAACCAATCGTTTAAGGGAAGACGTCCATGACCGACGAAACCACCGACACAATAGATATTCAAGTCACCAGCATCGACGAGTTCCGCGATGCGCCCGAAGAATTCCGCGAGTCGTGTAAGAAGATCGTCATCAGCCACGCGATCAACGAGCTTTATGGCTCGCGCGTCTATGACGAGCCGGCGATCGCGTTGGCGCCGACGCCCTATGCCAAGTGGCTGACCTGCCGCGTGGTGATGGAGGAGTACGGCCACCACTACCGATTTTTCGAGCTCGGCCGCGAGATGGGCATTCCCGAGGCGCGCATGCTTCCCGAGGAGACCGAAAAGCAGCCGCTCAGCATCTTCAGCTTCGAGATGACACGCTGGGAGGAATTCTGCGCGATCAAGCTGGTCGGCGATCTGGCCGAGATCATCCAGGTCGAGGATCTGGTCCAGTGCTCCTTCCATCCCTTGCGCAATCTTGCCCGCATGACCATGCCGGAGGAACGTTTCCACGCGCAATTTGGCGAGGATTTCTGCACCGATCTCATCCAGACGCCCGAAGGCAAGGCGGTGGTGCAGGAGGCGCTCGACCGGATCTTCCCGCCGATGACCCATTTCTTCGGCCGCGCCAATTCGAAGAACAACGCGATCTATCGCAAATGGGGCATCAAGAAGCGCACCAACGAGGATATGCGGGCCGACTATGTTGCGCGCGCCCGGGCCTTGGTCGAAGGCAAGCTAGGGCTTAGACTGCCCGAGCCCGAGGCAATGGCGGCCTAGGCTTGGCGACACTAAGTAAAGACGAACGACACCAAGCGGCGGAGAGGGAGACGTGATGAACGATCAAGCTGGGCCCAACCCGGATCATACCCCCGAGCGCGAAGCCTATTATGAGCGCCTTTCCGGCGGCAACATGGCGCCCTTGTGGGAGTATCTCGCCGGCATGGTGACGAAGGAACCCGTCAGCCAGGCCGAGGTCGCGATCTGGAAATATGACGAGGTCCGCGCCTCGGTCATGGAAGCGGGCGATCTGATCACCGCCGAGGAGGCCGAACGCCGCGTCATCATCCTGGAAAATCCGGGTTTGAGGGGCGAGCAGAGGATCACCCAGTCGATGTATGCCGGGCTTCAGCTTATCCTGCCGGGCGAAATCGCGCGCTCGCACCGCCACGCCGCCTCGGCGCTGCGCTTCATCATCGAGGGCGACGGCGCTTATACCGCGGTCGATGGCGAAAAGACCATCATGCACGAGGGCGATTTCGTCATCACGCCGTCCTGGACTTGGCACGACCACGGCAATGACAGCGACGAGCCGATGGTCTGGATGGACGGGCTCGACGTGCCGCTGGTCAACTTCCTGGAGACCAGCTTCCTTGAGCATTATCCCGAACCTGAACAGCCGCTCACCCGCCCCGTCGGCGACGCGCTGGCGCGCTATGGCGAGGGCGTGGTGCCGCTCGGCTACGAGAACCGCACCAAGACCTCGCCGATCTTCAACTATCCTTACGATCGCACCCGCGAGGCGCTGGAGAGCATGCGCAAGACCGAGGAGTGGGATGCCTGTCACGGGCTCAAGGTGCAGTATGTGAACCCGTCGAACGGCGACTATGCAATGCCGACCATCGGCACCTTCATGCAGCTCCTGCCCAAGGGCTTCAAGGGCTCGCCCTACAAGTCGACCGACGGGACGATCTTCTCGCCGGTCGAGGGCACCGGCCGCACTTACGTCGGCGACCAGGTTCTGGAATGGAAGAAGCGCGATGTCTTCGTGATCCCGTCCTGGATGGAGCATCGCCACGAGGCGGACCACGAGGCGGTCCTGTTCAGTTTCTCCGACCGGCCGGTGCAGACCAAGCTCGGCCTGTGGCGCGAGCAGCGCGGCAACGACCCGGTCTCCGAATACCATAGCTAGTCGTGCGTCCAGGTTTACGGAGGGTGACGATGCCGCAGGTCTGCGCGCGGTGCTTGCGCGCACGCGCGCCGAGCTTGCGGCACTGTCCTGGTTTTCCAGCGTCGGTCAGCCGCCGACCGACGCGGAAGCCGCCGAGGCGCGCGCTTATCTGACCGGGGTCGATGCGGGTGCTCCCGGCGCCCTTCGCTGGGTTGCCGATTGGGCAGAGGCCGAGCGCGTCGTCCGCGATCCGGCCGGCGCGGATTGGTGGGCGGCCGAAGCGCGGCTGCATGAGGCGACCCTGGCCGCGCTTGGACCGGTCGCCAAGTCACCGGCCTTCGTGAGCGCGCTCAACGAATCGGTTCACGGCGTCTCCGATATCGTCATGGGCGCGGCTGCCCTTGCCGCCGCGCGCGCCGGGCTTGCCGAGCAGGCGGTGATCCGCGTCGCCGCGGGCGCGGCCGGCGAGACCGCGGAGCAGGTGATGGCGCTCCGTTTGGCTGGCCTGGCCGCCGATCATCCCTTCGAGATCAAGCGCCGGCTCTACGCCGGCGGCCGCTGGCTGCTTGGTATGGTCAGTGGCGCGCTGGTGGTGTTCTAAAGCGAGCTTCAGGCAGCGACGCGCCGCCTTTCCAGCAAACCTAGCATCACCGACAGCCCAACCCCGATCGCGGCCATGGTGCCGATCAACCACGGCGTGGCGTGCCAGCCCCTGGCCCACACGGCGACCATGGCGGCGGCGGGCGGTCCCAGCAGATTGCCGATATTGGCGCCTTGCGAGATCAGCCCGGTCGTGGTCGCGACGAGGTCCGGCCGCGGCGCGTGGACCGGCGCGGCGGAAAAGGCAGAGGCCGGCAGGATGCCGCTGACGAAAGAGAGCACAAGGCAAAGCGCGTAGCGTCCCTCTGGCGGCACGGCGTGGGAGTAGATGCCGATGCTGCAGAGCCCCGTCGAAGCATTCGAGATCACCATCAGCAGCCAACGCGGCGCACCGCGTTGCAGCAGCACGCCCGCCACGACGTTGCCGCAGGCGTTGAGGGAGATGGCGAGGGCGGTCAGCGTGGCGGCTGCGACGACGCTCACCTTCAGATCCTCGATCAGGATCGTCGGCAGAAAGGCGAACACTGCGATGAAATTCGCCGAGTGCATGGCGAAAGCCAGGCCGACCAGCAGCGGGCCGCCGGCGCTGAAGGTCGCGCCGATGTCGCGGCCGAGGCGTTTCAGGCGGTCTGCGCTGCGGCGGATGCCGGGGGGCGGGGCCAGCCCGCGCAGGGCCCGCATCAGGATGAAGGCGAACCCGGCGAGCAGTCCTGCATTGACGAGCCACAGCCCGCGCCAGCCGAAAGGCCCGATCAGATGGGGCGTGGCCACCACCATGATCGCCATGCCGACCGGCATGTAGCCGCCCCAGATGCCGAGCGTCAGACGTTGATGGCGTGGCTCGACCGCGCGGATAATCAATGTCGGCACGGCGATGAAGACGAAGACGACGCCGAGCCCCTCGAAAAACCGCGAGACCAGAATACCTGTCTCGCCAGTCGCAAACCCGCCCGCGGCGCCCGAGATACCGGCAAGCAGCAATCCACCGACCACCGCCCGGCGATGGCCGAGCCAGTCGGAAAGCGCGCCGACACCGACGCCGGCCGCCGCGCCCATCAGGTTCAGCAGCGATAGGATCCAGGCAGCCGCGACCAGGGTCAGGCCAAGCTCGACCCGCATCGAGGGGATCGCTGCCGGCAGCTTGCCGAGCTGAAACGATCCGAAGACGCCGGCCAGCATGAGCAGCGCCACGACACCCCAGCGCGTGCGCGGGGGTGTCATCGCACGCTCACGCGGTCACGTTTTGTCCGTCACTCGTCGGCGATCGGGTTGCTGAGGATGCCGATCTTGTCGATCTCGATTTCGACCGTGTCGCCGTCTTTCATGAAGACGGGCGGGTTGCGCTTGAAGCCGACGCCGCCCGGCGTGCCGGTCACGATCACATCGCCGGGCACGAGCTCAGTGAAGGTCGAGATGTAGTGGATCAGCACCGGCACGGTGAAGACCAGGAGATCGGTGGTCGCATCCTGCATGACCTCGCCGTTGAGGCGCGTCACCAGATGCATCGAGGCCGGATCGGGGATCTCGTCGGCGGTCACCATCCACGGCCCGAAGCCGCCGGTCCCGGGGAAGTTCTTGCCGGGGGTGAACTGGCTGGTGTGGCGCTGCCAGTCGCGGATACTGCCGTCGTTGTAACAGGAATAGCCGGCAATGTGTTTGAGCGCATCGGCCTCGGAAATGTGCCGCCCGCCGGTTCCGATGATCAGCGCCAGCTCGCCTTCATAGTCGTAATTGTCGGAGTCCTTGGGGCGGATCATCGGCTGCCCATGGCCGACCTGGGTGTTGGTGAAGCGGGTGAAGATCGTGGGATAATCGCTGTCGCTGCGGCCGGTCTCTTCGATATGGCTTTTGTAGTTGAGACCGACGCAGAGGATTTTGTCGGGATCGGGGATCACCGGCAGCAAGGTAACCTCGTCAAGCGATGCGTCAGGACTGGCGCCGTCGGCGGCCGCAGCCGCCTCCTTCAGCGCATTGCCTTCGATCGCCGAGCGCAGGGTCGGGTATTTGCCCCCCATCGCCTTGCCCAGATCGACAATGCCGCCATCGACGACCGCACCCCAACTCGGCGCGCCGCCGCGCGCGAAACTCGTCAACTTCATGCCTGTTTCCCTTCTATTGTCCCGGCATCGCCGGTGATGTGGCGTTCTTCGCCGAAGAGGCGCCCGGTCGGCCGCCCCCTATTTGCTGGCCCACCGTCAGTGAGCTGAACCTTACGCTGATCCTGGCCCGCCCGTCAGCACGTACTGGCGTCCGCAGTAAGGACATTCGACCCGGCCGCCTTCCATATGCAGGAAGACGCGCGGATGACCGAGCGCGCCGCCGCCGCCGTCGCAGGCCACGGTGGTCTGGTCGGTCACGATCTCATCGCCAGCGGCGTTCGCCGCCGCGCCTTGTTCGTCCGCCATTTCCGCTGCCCTGCTATGGTGCTGGCTGGTCACGTCACATGCTTGAGTTAGATCGCATCACATAATCACATCACATAAGTCGCATCACATATATCTGCGGATGTATCTTATGTGCGCATTTACCTGGGCATGTGCGTTCGCGTTGACCGCCGGGAGGAGCGGATGATACCCAAAGCCTCCCGCCGATCAACATTCGCGATGCACATGCCCGAATGGCGGTCGCTGCATACTGGTCCAAAGCCTGATCGACCGCACCGCCGATGCCGGACGACAATCGCCAAGCGACGAACGATATGACGAGGCCTGATAGCCGCACCGATACGCTGCCGGAAAATGCGATATCCGTGCGCGCGCTGACCAAGGTCTACAAGGCCGGCCGCAACACGCCCGCCAAGGAGGCGCTGAAAGCCGTCGATCTCGACATTCCGCGCGGCAGTCTTTTCGGCCTGCTGGGACCCAACGGCGCCGGCAAGTCGACCTTCATCAACATCCTCGCCGGCCTGGTGAACAAGACCTCGGGCACGGCTGCGGTCTGGGGCCACGATATCGACCGCGAGACCCGCGCGGCGCGCAGCGCCATCGGCGTCGTGCCGCAAGAGCTCAACCTCGATGCCTTCTTCACCCCGCGCGAGCTGCTCGATCTGCAGGCCGGGCTCTATGCGGTGCCGAAGTCCGAGCGCCGCACGATGGAAATCCTTGAGACCGTGGGGCTCGCGGACAAGGCGGAATCTTATGCGCGCTCGCTCTCCGGCGGCATGCGCCGGCGGCTCATGGTCGCCAAGGCGATGGTGCATCGCCCGCCGGTTCTCGTGCTCGACGAGCCGACCGCCGGCGTCGATGTCGAATTGCGGCAACAGCTATGGAGCCATGTCCGCGAGCTCAACCGCGCCGGCACGACGATCGTGCTGACCACGCATTACCTGGAAGAAGCCGAACAGCTTTGCGACCGCATCGCCATTATCCATCATGGCGCGGTGATCGCTGCCGATGCGACCTGGGATCTGATCGCGCGGGTCGACCGCAAGGAACTCTCGATCATCTCAACGGAAGCCTTGACCGCATTGCCCCCAGAACTCGACCCCTTCGATGCCACTCTCCAGGGCACGCGCAACATCGTCGTGCGCTACAAGCCGAGCCAGACCCGCATGCGCGACATCCTCGATGCCGTGCGCGGCGCCGGCATCACCATCGCCGATCTCACGACGCATGAGAGCGATCTGGAAGATCTGTTCCTGGAGTTGACCGGCACGAAAGACGACGGCGGCGACAGTGCCGCGGAGGCGGCGAAGTAACGAGCGCGTCATGCTGCCGATTTCTGCGCGTTGGCGCATCCGGCCGCCTCTGCTAGCGTTTCCTATCCGGCTCACGACCTAAGACACCGAAGCCGGCCAACTGGGCGGAGACGGGTGCCATGCTCGAAACGACGATTGCCGGCTCGCTGCCGAAGCCGTCCTGGCTTGCTGAGCCCGAAACGCTGTGGGCGCCGTGGCGGCTGGAGGGCGACGAGCTTGTCCGCGGCAAGCAGGATGCGGCGCTGGTCTGGCTGAAGGAGCAGGAGGCCGCCGGCATCGACATCGTCAGCGACGGCGAACAGTTCCGCGTCCATTTCGTGCACGGCTTCCTGGAGCACATCGCCGGCATCGACTGGGACCTAAAGACACCCATGGGCATCCGCGACAACCGCTACACGGTCGAGGTGCCGACGGTGACGCAGGCCGTGACCCGGCCCAGGCCGGTGCATGTCGACGAGGCCCGGTTCCTGCGCGCGCATACCGACAGGGCGCTCAAATGGACGCTGCCCGGGCCGATGACGATCTGCGACACCATCGCCGACGGCCATTACGGCAAGCGCGCCGACATGGCGATGGCCTTCGCCGAATTGCTGAACCAGGAGGCACGCGAACTCGAGGCTGCCGGCGTCGATGTGATCCAGTTCGACGAGCCCGCCTTCAACGTCTTCTTCGACGACGTGCGCGACTGGGGCGTCGCCGCACTCGACCGGGCTGTCGAAGGGCTCAGCGCCAAGACCGCCGTGCACATCTGTTACGGCTACGGCATCAAGGCGAATATCGACTGGAAGCAGGGCCTCGGCGCCGAATGGCGCCAATACGAGGAGATCTTTCCCGCCATCAACCGGGGCAAGGTTGGCCAGGTCTCGCTCGAATGTGCCAACTCGCATGTACCGATGGAGCTCATTCGCCTGTTGCCCGACAAGGACATCCTGGTCGGCGCCATCGATGTCGCGACCGACGAGATCGAAAGCCCCGAGGCGGTGGCCGGCGTCATCGCCGAGGCCGCCAAACATGCCGACCTCGCGCGCATCCAGCCCTGCACCAATTGCGGCATGGCGCCCTTGGCGCGCGACGTCGCCGCCGGCAAACTCACCGCGCTCGCCGCGGGCGCCGCGCTGGTGCGCCAGACGCTGAGGTGATTTCGTTGGGATAACATCGTTGCCGCTGCAATGGTCGCGGTGAGGGAGATAAATTCGCATGACGGTCATCAGCTATTTGACGACGATCAATTTCGATCACGGCGCGATCGCGACCCTCGCCGATGAACTCAAAGCGGTTGGAATCGAGCGGCCGCTCATCGTCACCGACAAGGGCATCGCCGCGGCGGGTATTCTGGGGCAGGTCCGCGCGACCCTTCCTAACTCACTGCCAGTGGCAGTCTATGACGAAACGCCCACCAACCCGACCGAGAGCGCGGTCGAAGATGCGCTCGAGGTCTACCGCGCGGAGGGCTGCGACGGCCTCGTCGCGCTCGGCGGCGGCTCGTCGATGGATCTCGCCAAGGCGGTCGGCGTGCTCGCCACCCATGACGGCCCGCTCGTGCAATACGCCGCGATCGAGGGCGGGGCCGGGCGCATCACGGCCAATGTGGCGCCGGTCATCGCCGTGCCGACCACATCGGGGACGGGCAGCGAGGTCGGCCGCGGCTCGATGATCACCTTCGCCGACCGCCGCAAGATGGGGCTCTTGAGCCCGCATCTCATCCCCAAGCGCGCGATCTGCGATCCCGATCTGACGCTCGGCCTGCCGGCGGGGCTGACCGCCGCGACGGGCATGGACGCCTTCACCCACGGCGTGGAGACGTTCTTGTCTCCCAAGATCAACCCGCCCGCCGAGGCGATCGGCCTCGACGGTGCCACCCGCGCCTGGAGTTGGATCGAGCGCGCTGTCGCCGACGGCTCGAACAAAGAGGCGCGCTGGCACATGATGATGGCCAGCATGGAAGGCGCGATGGCTTTCCAGAAGGGCCTCGGCGCGGTCCACTCGATGTCGCATCCGCTGGGCGGGCTGGAGGATGTGACGCTTCATCACGGCACATTGAACGCGGTAATCCTGCCCGCCGTGCTTCGCTTCAACGAGGGCCATGTCGGCGACAAGTACGAGCGCCTGCGCGCCGCGTTCGGCTTGCCCGCCGATGCCGATCTCGCGCAGGAAGTGGAGAAGCTGAACGCGCGGCTTGGCCTGCCGGCCAACCTGCGAGAGATGGGCGTCACCGAGGAGGTGCTGCCGGCGATGGTCGAAGGCGCGCTCGCCGATCACTCCACCCCGTCCAACCCACGGCCCGCAGGCGCGGCCGATTTCGAGGCCCTGTTCGAAGCGGCGATGGGGTAGCGCCGAGCTAAATTTTATCTTTCACGCAACGGAAGCCGACCATGTCGAGACCGATATAAGGCGGGTTCCAGTGGCGGTAGCTGACGCGCAGGCACCAGGCGCGGTTGCCCCAGCCGCCGCCGCGGATCGAGATGTCATTGGGCCGTCCGGGAAATGCGCTCGAGGTCCACTCCCAGACATTGCCGGCCATGTCCATCACGCCGAACGGCGAGGCGCCCTCGGGAAATTTGCCCACCGGCGAGGTTTGCGCGTAGCCGTCCGAAGCGTCGAGCGCGCAGCAGCGCATGCGCCCGAAGTTGCCCTTGGTGAAGTTGCTCTGCCTGGGTCGTTCGTTGCCCCAGGGAAAACGGCGGCCGTCCGTGCCTCGCGCGGCAAACTCCCACTCGGCTTCGCTCGGCAGGCGCATGCCGTAATAGCGGCAGAATTTTTCGGCATCCTGCTTTGAGGTTTGCAGCACCGGATGGTCGTCCTTGCCGGCGCGCGAGCTGCCGGGTCCGTGCGGGCGTTTCCAGGTTGCGCTGCGCACCTGCCGCCACTTGTCGGTCCAGACATGGCCCTCGCCATTGCGCTCCACGTCGCTGACATAGCGCGTCGCTTTGACGAAGCCGGCGAATTGCCTGTTCGTCACCTCGAACTTCATCATGGCGAAGGGTCTGACGGTGACGCGTTTTGGTTTTTCGTTCGGATGGCCGTTGGCGTCGCCCATGATGAAGCTGCCGCCGGGGATCGGAACCATCGGCGTGTCGAGCTTTTCTGCCGCCAGAACCGGGCCGGCGAGGATCAGCAGGCCAGCGACCAACATCTGAACTGGCATGAGCGCGCGCATGATCCCCATCATCCAGCGCCGCTTGCGCGGCTTCAAGGTTGGAGGCTTGTGCTTCACGCGAATTTGATAGACTGCGCCGATGAACCGGATTGCCATCATAGGCGCGGGTGCCTGGGGGACCGCGCTGGCCGCCGTGGCCCGGCGCGCCGGCCGTGAGGTGCGGCTTTGGGCGCGCGAGCCCGAGGTCGTCGCCTCGATCAACCAGCGCCATGAGAACCCGGTCTATCTCGCCGGCATCGCCCTCGATCCTGCCATCGTCGCCACCGCTGAACTGGAGGAAGCGGCCGCGGATGCCGAGGCTGTCCTGCTGGTGACGCCGGCCCAGCACAGCCGCGCCGTGGCGGTGGAGTTGGCGGCGCATGTGCCGCCGAGCGTGCCTACGCTCATTTGTTCCAAGGGCATCGAGGAGGGCACCGGCAAGCTGATGAGCGAGGTGCTGGCCGAGCTCGCGCCCGGCCGCGCCGTGGGCGTGCTTTCCGGCCCCACCTTCGCCGGCGAAGTGGCGCGCGGCTTGCCGACCGCGATCACGCTTGCGAGCGATGCCGAAGGGTTGGGCCGCACGCTGGTCAAGGCGCTGGGCAGCGCAACCTTCCGGCCCTACTGGTCGCCCGACGTGATCGGCGCCCAGATCGGCGGTGCGGTCAAGAACGTGCTGGCGATCGCCTGCGGCATCGTCGAAGGCCGCAAGCTGGGCGACAATGCACGTGCCGCGCTGATCACGCGCGGGCTTGCCGAGATCGTCCGGCTGGGCCTCGCCAAGGGCGCGCGCACCGAGACGCTGTTCGGCCTCTCGGGCCTGGGGGATCTCGCGCTCACCTGCACGGGGCTCCAGTCGCGCAACATGTCGCTCGGCATGGCGCTCGGCGCCGGCGAGACGCTGGAGGCGATCCTTGGCAAGCGCAACACCGTGGCGGAAGGCGTCACCACGGCGGCATCGGTCACCGCACTCGCCGGCCGGCTCGGCGTGGAGATGCCGATCGCCAGCGCCGTCAACGCCATCCTGCATGAGGGCGCCGCCATCGATGAGGCGGTCGCGGGATTACTGGCCCGGCCGTTCAAGACGGAGGGCGTCGAGAGCTGAGGGCCGAAGAAAGGCGACCACAGAGGCACAGAGGCACAGAGCCACAGACGGTTTTGGCGCCGAACGGACCTCTTTGTCGTCATTCCCGCGAAAGCGGGAATGACGATGAAAGAAAACTTCCTCTCTGTGTCTCTGCGCCTCTGTGGTGATAAACAACGAGACAACGAAGCTCGGTCCACAAGCGGAGGCGGCGATGGCGTATTGGCTGGTGAAATCGGAGCCGGGCGCGTGGTCGTGGGACGACCATGTGAAAAAGGGCGTCGAGCACTGGGACGGCATCCGCAACTACCAGGCCAACAACAACATGAAGGCGATGAAGGTCGGCGACCGCGCCTTCTTTTATCACTCCGTCGACGAGAAGCGGATCGTCGGCGTGGTCGAAGTCGTCAGGGAGCACTACCCCGACCACACTGACGATAGCGGCCGTTTCGGCATGGTCGATTTCAAGGCGCTGTTCCCGGTCAGGCACACCGTCACCCTTGCCGAGGTCAAGGCCGAGCCGCGGCTCCAAAATCTGGCGCTGGTACGCCAGAGCCGCCTTTCCGTCGTGCCGGTGGGCGACGACGAATGGCGTGTCCTCTGCGGCATGGCGGGCATCGATCCCTGAGTTTTATCCCGGCTGGGACGCTTGGCCGCGCCCGCGCGCGCTTGTTTCGCCGCGTCTGTTTGCCGATAATCCCGCCGAAACAAAAACGCAAACGGACGCGCGTAGATAATGGGCACGGCGATGTCCGGCTTGCGCGCTGCGGGAGGGGTCACGTCCATGTTCGAGCAGCACAATCTTTATCCGGTACCCGACAGCTGGGCGAAGAAGGCCTGGGTCGACAATGCGACCTACCTCAAGGAGTACGAGCGCTCGATTATTGACCCCGAAGGGTTCTGGGGCGATCAGGCCAAGCGTCTCGATTGGTTCGCCCCGCCCACCAAGATCAAGGATGTGAGCTTCGGGCCGGGCGACGTCCACATCAAATGGTACGAGGACGGCGTGCTCAACGCCGCGCATAACTGCCTCGACCGCCATCTCGACACGCGCGGCGACCAGACCGCGATCATCTGGGAAGGCGACGATCCCAAGGACAGCGCGACGCTGACCTACAAGGAGCTGCACGCCGAGGTGTGCAAGCTCGCCAACGGCATGAAGTCCCTGGGTGTCAAGAAAGGCGACCGGGTGACGATCTACATGCCGATGATCCCCGAGGCGGCGGTCTCGATGCTGGCCTGCGCGCGCATCGGCGCGGTCCACTCGGTGGTGTTCGGCGGCTTCTCACCCGATTCGCTCGCCAACCGCATCCAGGACTGCGATTCGAACCTGGTCATCACCGCCGATGAAGGGTTGCGCGGCGGCCGTTCGGTTCCGTTGAAGGCGAATACCGACGCGGCGCTCGCCTCCTGCCCGACCATCACGCATTGCATCGTCTACAAGCGGACCGGCGGCGATATCGGCTGGAGCGAAGGCCGCGATGTCTGGTGGCACGATCTGGTCGCCGAGCAGTCCGACGACTGTCCGGCCGAGGAGATGAACGCGGAGGATCCGCTGTTCATTCTCTACACCTCCGGGTCGACCGGCCAGCCCAAGGGCGTGCTGCACACGACCGGCGGCTACATGGTCTACACCTCGCTGACCCACCAATACGTCTTCGACTATCACGACGGCGACATCTACTGGTGCACCGCCGATGTCGGCTGGGTGACCGGGCACAGCTACATCGTCTACGGACCGCTCGCCAACGGCGCGACCACGCTGATGTTCGAGGGCGTGCCCAATTACCCCGACGCCTCGCGGCACTGGCAGGTCTGCGACAAGCATCAGGTCAATATCTACTACACCGCACCGACGGCGATCCGCGCGCTGATGCGCGAGGGCAACGATCCGGTCACCAAGACCAGCCGCAGCTCGATCCGGCTGCTCGGCACTGTCGGCGAGCCGATCAACCCGGAGGCCTGGGAGTGGTACTACCATGTCGTCGGCGAGGGGCGCTGCCCGATCGTCGATACCTGGTGGCAGACCGAGACCGGCGGCATTTTGATCACGCCGTTGCCGGGGGCGACCAAGCTCAAGCCCGGCTCGGCGACGCGGCCCTTCTTCGGCATCATGCCCGAGCTCGTGGA
>Ga0307378_10007880_pt1 | contig 14264 bp, 12 predicted proteins | sample UN1MG_FD_202238 | JGI IMG/M metagenome (GOLD analysis project Ga0307378, IMG submission 202238) | Soil microbial communities from Risofladan, Vaasa, Finland - UN-1 | ecosystem: Environmental > Terrestrial > Soil > Coastal area > Acid sulfate soil | place: Finland: Risofladan, Vaasa | collected...
CAACAGTTCTATGATGCTTGTAGCCACGCCACCCGTCAGTGAGAATTTCAGAACCTTTCTGGGCAACGTCACAAACGAAAGGCACCAGGCTTTCACCGGAGACATCAGGAATCTGGCGCATCCGCACGCGCCCAAACCCCTTCGGCGAATGGATTTCCACTGCAATGACCACGATTTCCTTCTTTTCGCTGCCGCGTCCTCGTTTCCCGCCCACATCGGCACCGCCAATGTAGGTCTCATCCACTTCGATGCGGCCACAGAGTCGAGCCCGGCCAGGCCGAACCATTGCTTGCCTCAGTTTGTGCAACCACGACCAAGCCGTCTGGTAGCTTCCGAAACCAAGAACACGCTTCAGTCCCAGAGCACTCGTCCCGTCCTTCTGACTGGTCACAAACCACATGGCGGCAAACCAGGTTCTCAACGGCATTCGCGTCCGGTCGAAAATGGTCCCCGCCGTTACCGATACTTCGCTTCCGCACTCTCGACAATGAAGATAACCCCGACTTGTTGTCCAGGGCTCAGCCTTCGTCCCACAGTGAGCACATTCAAATCCCTGCGGCCAACGGCAACGCATAACATATTGCCGGCACGCCGTTTCATCGGCAAACCACTCCAGAAACTTTTGATACGTCCGCGGGTAGTCCTTTCCTGCGCTCGGATTCGACTGGGCGCTCATACAGAGGCACACTACATGTAGAAGGCACTTGCGTCAAGTGGATACCCCCCATTTACAAAAAAGATGCGTGGCGAGGTACCTGGCAATTCGATGGGGGCGGAGCTCTCATGAATCAAGGCGTGCACGGTGTAGATATCATCCAATACGTCGCGGGCCCGGTCGCCAGAGTATGCGCATTGACCAAAACTCTAACTCGCCCTATCGAGGTGGAGGATACCGCAGCAGCGGTGATGGAGTTTCAGAGCGGGGCAATTGGGATATTAAAGGGAACGACATCCCTGTATCCAGGCTTCCCTAGCGCGTTTTTTATTCACGGAGAAAGGGGAAGCGTGGCTGTTCAGGGAGAAAACATCATCACCTGGCAATTCGACGAAACCCTACCTGGCGATGCTGAGGTGATGAAGGCCAACGTCGACATGAATAATTCAATGGGATCGGATCCAGAGGCGCATACCGATAGAGCTCACGAAGCCTGTATAAGAAGTTTTCTCGAGGCTGTCCGCGAGGACAAGACACCCACTGTAAGCGCCGAAGAGGCGCGAAAATCCGTCGAGCTTATCCTGGCAATATACCACTCGAGTAAAACAGGCAGGTGGGTAGAGCTTCCCTTTACAGGATAGACAATAATCAAGGAGTCAGAGATGGCCGTTGTAACAACAGGCAGCATTCCAACCATGGATTTGGGTGGACTCGAGGTTTCAAAGCTCATAGTGGGAGGTAATCCCTTCAGCGGTTTTTCTCACCAATCCGAAAAGAAGGATATGGAAATGCGGCGCTATTTCACAGGAGAGCGGATCCAAGAGACCCTCTTCGAATGTGAACGAAACGGCATCACCGCATTTGTCGGACGTGCGGACAATCACATAGAGCGTGTGCTTCTGCAGTATTACGATAGGGGAGGCACGATACAGTGGATTGCTCAAACAGCTATGGAGTGTAGGTCCATCAAAGACAACATCAAAACGGCTAAGTATTTCGGAGCGAAGGCTTGCTACATACACGGCGGTTTTGTGGGTGAACTCTGGGATCAGGGGAGACAAGAAGAGATCCGCGATACCCTGAAGTTCATCCAAGATCAGGGATTGCCTGCAGGGCTAGCGTGCCATAATCCCGAGAGAATTCAGATGGCCGATGGAGCGGGCTTCGGCGCAGATTTTTATATGGTATGTCTGTACAACATATCGGGCAATATGGGCAGACTGATCGAAAGTAAAGAGGAAGCTTTCAAAGATACGGATCGCGAAAAGGCTCTGTCAATCATTCCCACGTTGAGCAAACCTACCATCGCATACAAGGTTCTGGCGGCGGGGAGGAGAGATCCGGAGAAAAGCTTTCGGGAGGTGTTCGAAATCATTAAACCTTCCGATGGAATACTGGTGGGAATGTACCCCCACTCCAAGACCGACATGGTCAGAGAAAACGTCAAGTTGGTGAAGAGCCTATTGCTTCCGAAAGCCGATTCCTGCGAATAGGTGGACAACACCAGCTCGGATCGATTGTTTACATATTGATGGTACCCATGCTGATGGTACGAATCAGCCAATCCATGTTTATCGTGGCCGTCCCGGCGATCCGTGGGGCCTATCAAATCGAGCCCGATAGTGTGTCCTGGGCGGTTATCGTCTATACCCTCACCTTCATGATGTTCATGCCCACCTACGGGCGTCTTGGCGATGCTCTCGGCAAGCGCCGTTTGCTAAGTGGGACAACGGGGTGTTCCTACTACGTGTGCGTGGAGTACTCACTTTCCTGGCGGTCGATCTCGCTTCATGAACGGAATGCCTGTTGGAATACCTGTTTCGAGCACATGATCATCCACCAAGAATTCATGGAGCTCAAGATCAGCTGCTTTACGGCGAAGCTCGATTGGCGACATGCCGTACTTCTTGCGAAATAGATGATAGTAGTGACTAACGCTTTCAAACCCAGCGTCACCGCAGATGTCTACGATCTTCGCGTTTGTCGACATAATCGTCCGGGCGGAGTACTCGAGTCGCAGATCGTTGATATACTCCGTAGGTGATTTCTCAAGATGCCGACGGAACGTGCGTGATAGGTGTTCCTTGCTTTTGTTTGCTAGTCTGTAGAGCGCCGGGAGTCCCTCGATGAAGTTTCTCTTCTTCATCATCTCGAGGCACAGTCCGCGCAGCCACCGCGGCATATCCGGCATGTCGCGACCCGCGGTCGCAGGGAAACATGTGAAGATCACATTTAGCATAGTGAAACGGAAGATTGCATCGGATTTGCCGTGGTGTGTGTGTTTGGCGAGCACAAGCTGTTCCAGTTGTACCACAATCATCTCGAAGTCATTAGGTGTAAGCCGACAGGCCACGGGGACCTCGGAGTCGAGAAAGCGCCCCGGATAGAAATCTTCGCCCAGATACTCGAAGAGCGCGCGCATAGTCCGGGCCGGAACGAGTATATTGATGATTTCAAAATCAGGGGACATCTGCTTGTAACAGTGAACATCATCGGGACGCATGAGAACCATCGTGCCCTTGGACAGGAGCTGGGACACACCGTTGGTGCGATGAACAGCACTCCCACGATTCACCATGAATAGCTCGAAGTAGTCGTGCGAATGCTCCACCCGAAGCTGATTATGGTCGTTTATGATGCTTGCGTATTCGTGGGTTGGGTCGTTAATGAATCGACTAAGTAGCAGCTTCAAACCGTTGTTCCATCTGGAATAAGTCAATATAGAACAAAAATCCGATCAATACAAGACAAGTCGTCGCGGTAAGCTCGTGGTATAATGAGACCACATTGGAAGCCAGTTTCACAGGAGTACAGTGAGGCGATGAACAACTTCAAGGTGAAACATCCCCGCGAAGACCTTCAGTTTGAGATTGATTTCACTAATATCCATCGAGACGCCGTAGGCAAGTTCACCCACCCTGCACGGGTAGAGGTCGCGTGCCTGCGTGCCCAGTTTCCGGCCATACTCCATCCCATTCAGGATGAAGATCTCATCGCCGGTCGTATACAGATGGGTCTGGTAGGACTGGGTATTCAGCATCAGACGGGCGGATTCGGTTTTTACATTGACGAGGAGAAGGTCGCGCAAGAGTTGGAGACGGGGGCCGGGAACGCGAAGTATCGCGAGGACCTGCATGACGTACTTACTTACTGGAAAGCGCGGAACACGAACGCGATTGTACTCAAAAACATGCCTGAGGACACACGGCAGGCGCTTGTTTCAGACGAGTGGAGAACGATGCCTCTTCCGGCTTCACCGATTCTTCGAATGGCCGGAGCGTACGTGGATTTCGACAAGCTGGTGAAAATCGGAATCCCGGGTCTGTGCGATGAGGTGCGTTCGTACCGCGAACGAGCGTCTGAGGAACACGGCGACGTGATTCTGTTCGACTCGATGTTGGAAGTGCTGGATCTTGTCGTGGTTGTCTGCGGGCTTTACTCTGACCAGGCTCGAGCACTCGCTGCCAAATCGGACAACGATGTACGGCATGGACAGCTAGAGAGAATGGCAGACGCGTTGGACGCTATCTCTGCGCGCCCGCCCGGCTCCATGCTGGAAGCACTGCAGCTTGTCTGGATCTATTCAATCATGGCGCCGCTGATCGAGTTTGGCCGCCTGGATGAATACCTCGGAGACTTGTACGTCCACGACGTGGAGAACGGCATCATTACAGAGGAAGATGCAGTTGAGCTCCTAAAAAGCTTTTTCAGACTTATTGATCACCTGGACTGTGAGACCGACGGTCGGGTCATCATTGGCGGATACGGAAGGAGGAATCCCGCGAATGCCGACCGCTTGTGCCTGCGCGCGATAGAGGCCTGCCGTACTGTGCCGGAAGTGTTGCCTCAATTCACGCTGCGCTTCAATCAGTACACGCCCCCGGAGGTTTGGGCCGCATCGCTGCGTTGCATCGAGGAGGGCCGGACCTATCCGTTGCTCTACAATGATGATGTGCTCGTACCCGGAGTGATGAAGGCGTTTGGAGTGGACCGGAAACGCGCCGAGACATATATGCCGCTTGGTTGCGGTGAGATCGAATTCGATCACTACAGCTTTGGCACGCCGAGCGGATCCATGAATACGCTGAAGATCCTCGAACTCGCGATGCGGGGTAATTTTGAGCCGATGACCGGCTGGCATCTGGGACCGGCGACGACGCCTATCACCAAATGCCGGACTTATGATGAGTTTCTCGCGTGTTACAAAACTCACCTTGATTTCTATCTCGAGGCTCAGGCGAAGTTCGAGAAGTATGAGTACGAGGTCACTGGCACGATTCACCCGTTCATGATGGTCACCATGCTCTACGATGGATGCCTGGAACGCGGCAAGGCAATATTCAACGGCGGCTGCGCCTATCTGGGCGGAACTCTTGAGATGTACGGCAACGTGAACGCGGCGAATAGCCTCGCTTCCATAAAGCGGCTTGTGTTTGAGGAACAATCCCTGAATGCACAGGAATTGCTGGACGCCATGGACGCCAACTTCGTCGGCTATGAACGACAGCGAAAACTTCTCATGAACGTGCCCAAGTACGGCAACGACGACGACTATGTAGACTCAATTTTTGTGGATCTCCATGACTACCTGTGTGCAAGAACGAAGGAACAGGCGGCAAGAGTCAGGCTGGATAGTTATCTTTCGGTTACCATCAACAACGCACAGAATACAACTCTCGGGAGATGGGTTGGGGCGACACCGGACGGCCGGAAATCCGGCATGCCAATGGCAAACGCCAACAATCCGTCGCCCGGTACCGACAAGAATGGTGTCACGGCGATGCTAAACTCAATCCTCAAACCCAGTCATGACAATCATGCGGGAATGGTGTCGAATCTTCGATTCACGAGAGAGATCTTCACCAGGTTCCCGGAAAAAATGCATCAGCTTCTTGAAGACTACTTCAGGCGGGGTGCCGCTCACGCGATGATTACCGTCGTTGGCCGTGATGACCTGAAAAACGCGATGGACCGGCCGGAAGACTATTCAGATATTATTGTTCGGGTTGGCGGATTCTCTGCCCGATTCGTAGAACTCAACAAAGACGTACAGCAGGAAATCTATGACCGCGTCACATACTAACGGGCAGAGCGCCGTCGTGTTTGACATTCAGCGCCTGGCACTGGATGACGGACCGGGTATCCGCACCAACATTTTTTTCAAAGGTTGCCCCCTGCGGTGTGTCTGGTGCCACAATCCAGAGTCCTACATCATCGACACGCAGCTCGCGTACAATGCGTCGCTGTGCGTGGCCTGCCGACTATGTGCTGAAGCATGCGAACACGGGGTTCACGAGTTTCGTAGCCACCGCGGGCAATTCATGCACAATGTCTCACATGAACGATGTGTTGGCTGCGGCGCGTGTCTCAGCGTGTGCTGTTATGACGCCCTCGAGCTGGTTGGGACTAGATTCACGGTGGACGAGCTGATAGAGGCGATCACCGTGGATCTGCCGTACTACGCCATAGGCGAGGGCGGCGGGATCACGCTCACCGGCGGCGAACCAATGCTGCAGTGGCAGTTTGTCGATGCGCTCCTGGACAAGCTCGAGAACGTTCACGTAGTCGTTGAGACCTCTGGATACGCACCTACAGAGGCTTTTCAGCAGATACTTCCCAAGGTCAATCTGTTTCTCTTTGATATCAAGGCGACATCACCAGAGAAACATCGGCAATTGTGTGGAGTGGACAATGAACTGATTCTCAAAAACCTGGATTTCCTCTGCGGGAGCCAATCATCGGTGATTCTCCGGCTCCCACTTATCCCGACCGTTAACGATGACGATGAGCATCTAAGAGGTATTGCAGGTCTTCTAGATCGATACCAGACCATTCAATACGCACAGATCATGCCGTACCATAACCTCGGCGAATCAAAACGGGAACGCTTCGGCATGTCCCCCCAGGCCGACGGCATACCCAATCCCAGTGATGGGCAAAGGGCAAAGTGGCTGGACAAGTTGTTGTTCTTTGGGGCTGAGAACATACGGTGCACATAGGTGGCATAAACCGTCGAGATCGGCGGCTAAGCAATATTTTTATCCAAATGGAGGTTCATATGAAGAGTAGACGAATGGTGGTAGGGCTTGTTGCCCTGATTGGAATCGTGGCGATGTCCAGCATTGCTTTTGCCGGTGGGGAGCCGGAGAGCCGGCCACTGCTAGTCTCGCGGTGGGCTGGTCCACATGCCGATGACCTGAAGGAAGTAGTCGAGGATTACCCTGGTGGAGTTGTCACAGTTGATGACATCGACTACGGAAGTCTTCGGCAGAAACAACTCACATCGTTTCAGGCCGCCAAGGGCACGGGTAACTACGATGCCGTATGGGTGGCGAGTCAGTGGATGAAGGAGTACGTGGACGCAGGCTATATTATGCCCCTTGATGATCTGTTCTCGGAGAAAGGCTTTGACATTAGCATCTATGCGGCGGGAATGATGGACGGAGTCCAGTTCGGCGGGAAGACATACGGATTGCCGACGTTTGCGCAGACCCTCATGCTTGCCTATGATTCCGAAGCATTCGAAGCGGCCGGTGTAGAGGTGCCGACCACATCCGAAGAGCTGGTGGAGGTGGCGCGATATTTCAAAGAAACTCAGGGAACAGGAATAGCAATCCCGGCAAGACAGGGTTCTGCGGCAGTCAATCTATACTCCCAGCTCATGTTCTCGAGCTATGGCTATTACTTTGACGATTCAGGTAATCTTGCACTGACGTCGGAGGCAAGCATCTACGCTGCAACCATCTATGACCAGCTGGCCAAGTATTCCGTGCAGGGATCACTTGCGTGGCATCACGACGAGGTTGCCGAGGCAGTACGGACGAAGACCGCTCCCATCGGAATTATCATCAGCGGTCTTGCCAACCAAAACCATGATCCCGAACGATCCTTGATCGTTGATACGGTGAAGTACGCAGTGCTCGCCGGTGCAGACGGTCATTCGGCGGCGAACAACAACTTCTGGGTCTGGACGATTCCGACCAACACAAATGATGTTGATGCGTCCTTCGATTTCATCACCTGGGTCACCAGCCCCGAGGTTGAAAAGGAAATGACGCTCCGGAATCAGCAAATCAGCGCAATAACCCCGCTCGCCAACGATCCCGAAGTTCTGGAGATGGCGCCGTTCCTGCCGGTGGTTATGGAAGAGCTGGCCAATGGGCGGATGGATCCGTCGCTGGCGAACTTTCAGACACTCCGTGAAGCGTTGATCGTGGGTCTCTCAGAGATCGCATCCACTGATGCGGACCCCGCCACAGTGATGCGGCGGGTTCAGGACCAGCTGAAGGACGTGGATTTCAGCAAATGATTCCGAGGCCATGGATCGTCACCTCGGCGGAATAAACAGTTTCTGCCGAGGTGGCATAATGGCCCAACACGGCCACGCAGAGCGACAGAAGAGGAAACCCGTGTAATGAACATTCGGAACAACTTCTGCTGGTCACTTGAGAAAGGCGACCTGCTTCCCGTCCTCCTTATGACGCCGGCCATGCTGCTGATCGCCGGCGTGATGGTGATGCCGCTCGGCTTCGGGTTCTTCCTCAGTTTCTTTGATTTCAGTTTTGGCGGCTTCTCGATCTTGGATGATTTCGCCGGTCTGCAAAACTATGCGCGGATTCTTGGAGATGCCACCGCGAGGCGAAGCATATTAAACACACTGCTCTTCTCCGCGGGGGCGATTACTCTTGAGTTTGTGATTGGGACGATTATCGCCGTTCTCCTTTTCCATTTGTCCCGCCTGGCGGGCGCGCTGATCCGCCCCCTTATCACTATCCCGTTGCTTATCTCTCCGATAGTCGTTGGTCTCATCTGGCGCTACATCTATGATCCGCAGGGGATCCTCTACTGGTTCCTGGGATTGTTCGGGTTGTCAATCGCCCATTTTCCGGGTGTGACCGCCGCATCCACGGCATTGCTTTCGACTGTAATCGCCCACTCATGGGAGGTGGTGCCTTTTGTCGTAATTGTTCTTACCGCCGGCCTGGTTTCCATTCCCACCGAGTTGTACGAGGCGGCATACATGGATGGTGCGGGTGAGTTCAATATCTTCTGGAGGATTACGTTTCCGCTCCTCAAAGACGTCTACATGGTACTCCTGTTGATTAGCGGCGTGGATACCATAAAGATCTTCGATATTATCTACTCGCTTACAGGCGGTGGTCCGAATAACTCGACGATTTCCATCAGCATGTACGCTTTCAATCAGGCTTTTATGCAAACCAATATGAGCTACGCAATGACACTGTCTGTTTTCGCTCTGGTCGTCACATTCGCTGTCTTTGGCATCCCGTTCGTGAGGCGCAACAGAGTGAGGTCACACGGGTGAGACCTAGCGGAGCAACCGAATGATGCATAAGGGCCGCCGCTACCTGCGCGGATTGAACTTCTTGATAATCGCAGTTCTTCTCATCTTGACGCTTGTTCCCGTATACGTGATTGTGTCCAATTCCTTCCGCGAAACCTTGGCCATCAAGAGGATGCCTCCCGAGCTCTTCTTTAAGCCAACCCTCATTCACTTTCAGCGATTGATTCAACGGGATAATTTTCTGAAGTATTTTTTGAACTCAATTATCATCTCCGTATCGGTTACGGTCACAACCATTGGGCTCGGCACGCTGTGCGCCTATGCGCTGAAACTCTTCGTGTCTAGACTGGGAGAACGGCTCTCAAACATTATGCTGCTGGGCAAACTTGTCCCCTCCATAACCATACTGATCCCACTATTTCTAATGCTGAACAGAGTTCGGCTGACCGGTACATACTTCGGTCCCATCCTTGCCCACTCTGCGATGGGGCTCCCGTTTGTCACCTGGCTGATGGCCAGCTTCGTTCGGGACATCCCCCGAGAGATCCTGGAATCCGCACGGGTGGAGGGAGCCACGCGGATGCGCACCTTCTACAAGGTGATCTTCCCGATGTTGACACCAGCCATCGCCTCCGCGGTCATCCTCGTCATGCAGTTCTCGTGGAATGAATTGATGTTCTCCTTGCAGCTGACAAATATACACACCTATCCCCTCACGGTCGGGATTGCCCGGTACGTGGGGGCGGTGTCTGTTGACTGGGGCAAAAGCAGTGTTGCGGCGACCATAGCGATGGTGCCAATAATTGCTATCGGTTTCTTTATGCAGAAGTACCTCGTTGCTGGCATGACCGCCGGGGCCGTCAAGAGCTGAACCCTTACACGAGTTCTTACAGGCACACGGGAGCAGAGAATGGAATCACAGAGTTTGAACGGAAGTTGGACCGTGCGGGACTCAGGAAAGAACAGATCCGTGCCAGCGACTGTCCCGGGGTGTATCCACACGGATCTGCTTGCAGCAGGGCAGATAGAGGACCCGTTCTACCGCACCCAGGAGTTTGATGCCTATTGGGTCGCGGAGACCGATTGGGAATACACCCGCAACTTCAAGATTTCGGAAACGTTCCTGGCTCATGAGAAGGTGTTTCTCGTGTGCCACGGTCTGGATACGTTGGCAACGATCCGGGTCAACGATAAGGAAGTGGGGCGGACGGACAACATGTTCCGGACCTACGAATTCGATGTCAGCAAGATCCTGAAACGTGGTAAGAACTCAATTCGGGTGTGCTTCGAGAGTGCCGTGCTTTTTACGGAACGGCAGAACACGGAGCGGAACCTTCCTGCGTGGAATCTGGACATCATGGTGGGCCACCCCGGTCACATTCGCAAAGAGCAGTGCTGTTTCGGATGGGATTGGGGCATACGCACGCCATCATGTGGTATCTGGCGAGACATCAACCTCGTGGCGTACTCCGGTGCTCGGCTTTCAGACATCCGGGTATCGCAGGAACACGAGAGTCGAAAAAAGGTGAACCTGACAGTCCAAATCGAAACCGAGATTTTCGGTGCTTCCGACGTGCAATCCACGGTTTGTGTTTCCCGCGCGAGCACAGTGGTCGCAGAAAAGACTCTGGCGCTGCCTACTGGCACCGGTGTTGCAACTTTGGTGCTTTCCAGCCCGGAACTCTGGTGGCCGAATACGATGGGGGAACAGGCTCTCTACGATGTGGCGGTAATGCTTTGCGACAGAGCCGGAAACGAGTTGGATTCCTGGACGCGCAAGATTGGTTTTCGAACACTACGTCTTGACCGCAGGGCCGATCAATGGGGCGAGTCGTTCAGATTTGTCGTCAACGGTATTCCATTTTTTGCCAAGGGAGCCAATTGGATACCCGCCGATGTCTTCAACAACCGGGTAACTCCGGATCGGTATCGAGATCTCATTGAGAGTGCTGCCAGCGCAAACATGAATATGTTGCGCGTTTGGGGCGGGGGGATCTACGAAGAAGAGGTGTTTTACGATCTCTGTGATGAATACGGCATCTGTGTGTGGCAGGACTTCATGTTTGCCTGTTCTACCTATCCCACTTTTGACGCAGGTTTTCTCGCGAGCGTTGAGCAGGAAGCGAAAGACAACATCCGCCGCCTGCGTTCCCATCCCTCTTTGGCTCTGTGGTGTGGCAACAATGAACTGGAGCAGGGGCTGGTAGGACCGGAATGGACCAGCACATCAATGAGCTGGGAAGACTATTCGAGGCTATTTGACAATATGCTGCCGAGTATCGTTCGTGAGTTCGACAGTCAGACTGACTATTGGCCGGGCAGTCCGCACAGCCCGTGCGGCGACCGCACAGATCACCGTAATCCGACGTGCGGAGATGCTCATTTGTGGGACGTCTGGCACGGTCTGAAACCGTTCGAGTGGTACCGCAGCTGCGAACACCGGTTCAACTCAGAGTTTGGTTTCCAGAGTTTTCCTGAGCCCAAGACAACCCGCGGGTACACCGATCCGGTTGACCGGAACATCACGAGCTACGTGATGGAGCACCACCAGCGAAGCGGTCCTGGAAACAACATCATCATGCACTACATGCTCAGCTGGTTCCGCCTGCCGACCGGATTCGACGAAACCCTTTGGGCTAGCCAGATCCTCCAAGGCCTAGCAATCAAATACGCCGTGGAACATTGGCGCCGGTCGATGCCTCGTGGTATGGGAACCCTCTACTGGCAGCTTAATGATACCTGGCCGGTAGCGAGTTGGTCGTCAATTGATTATCACCACCGGTGGAAAGCGCTTCACTACATGGCCCGGAAGTTCTTTGCGCCAGTCCTCGTTTCCGGGGTGGAAGACCTCAGGTCGGGAACGATTGACATCCATGTGACGAGTGACCGCCCGAGGGTGCAGGAACTGACTCTGCGATGGATCGTCACTGATGCTCGTGGATCTGAACTTGTGGCAGGTGAAAAGACAATTAGGACCGGCAAACATACGGATCGTAGGGTTCATGTGCTCAGGCTGAAGTCGCTCCTCGAGACACGCACTGTCCGCGATCTGCTTGTGTGGCTTGAGATCCACGATGGGAAACAGCGGATCTCCGAGAACTTGGTCACCTTCGCCCGGCCTAAGCATCTGGGGTTATCTCAGTCTCCCGGGGTCAGCGCACGAGTCAGGGCAAATCGGAACGGGCGCTTCACATTAACACTGAGGACCAAGGCCGCCGCACTCTGGAGCTGGATTGAGCTTTCAGAGAACGACTTCAGAGCGGATGACAATTTCGTTCACCTTCGACCCGGGGTATCGGTGCCTCTTGTCGTCAAACCGGCAACCGAATTAAGCACAACGGAATTCAGAGAGCAGTTAGTTGTCAGAAGTCTCGTGGATCTGAGTAGGGATCCCCCACGGGATTCCGGGAACCACGACGGGGCCTGAGAACAGGAAGACCGGTGCGTACCGTGAGTAAAGTCGGGCTTTTCACTCACATTTTTCCGGGCCCCGAAGCTTCCACAGCTTTACGGAGCTGATCTGGAACAGGCAGGGTTCCGGATCTCCGATAAGAAACATACATTTTCAAAACGAAGCTCAGCCTGGCAATCCCGCCGAGCGCCACTATGATTGCGCTCCGGGTCCTTGTGCGTGTTCAAGAAACCTGCCTCTGGAAGGAGACGGGAGGAACTGTAGGGACATGCTCATCCCCAGGAACAGGCAGGGAGGCAGTTTGGCGAGTACAAGAAGTTTGGATCCAGCCCTGGTGGAGATCGCCCTACATTCAAGAGAACTCTGGCGACGGAGACAGCGCCGGCATACAACCGGCAGCAGCAAACGAATCCGGATATCGAGCCGTTTTCTGAGTTTATCAGAGAACGCTACCTGGTGAAGAGACACAAAGTGAGCAGGATCCTCAAGGACCTACAATCCAAGGGGTTTACTGGAAGCCGTTCAGCTCTGTATCGACATATCGAGCAGCCTCAGAGAGAAGCTCAGAACACAAAAACGTATCAACCCGATGAAACCCGACCTGGGGAGCAATCTCAATACGATGACGCCAACGTCATGGTTTTGCTTTGTGAGATTGCCCATTTCCATAAGCACATCCAAGGGCGCCACCACATTTGAGTGTGACAGGATTTTCGCAACAGCGCGAACGATTCTCAGGTAGTACTTGTCCTTGTGTATTTGCTTTCGTACAGTTCAGCGATGCTTTGAAAATGCTTTCTAAACAGAATCTGGAGGTCATTAATACCGCGCGACCGGTACACCCGCCTGGTGACCAGGGCGATCGGAAGGGATAGTTGAGTTCGCATATAGAGTTATAACGAGTCAAATGATACAGGCGATTTCCCTCGCCTGTTTGGAAAGATCGATCGCTCAATCCACTACGTTACCGGATTTGAAAAGCGGGGGACAGCTTCTGTTGAAGGTGAGGCGCAATTCTCATCTGGTAGGAGGTGCCCCGTAGGACACCCCCTCCCTACAATCGGGATAGAGCTGGGGCGCGCCTGACCTTAGGCGGAGGCTTGGCTGTTTCGGTGTTTCCACTTTACGTGCCCGTTTGGCCTCCCCCAATAGCCCACGTTTCCCCAGGCCCCCCTACGATCCCGCACGGTCGGATTTCCCGAGATACGGTTCTGACCCTGGCTTTTCCTCCTGCTGCCTTTCCACACCCAAGGAGACTTAAATGCTGACTCATATTCACCCCTCTCAAGCATGGTTTACATGCAGGACTAGGTCCATATTTAATGACACAGTCTACCCGGCGCAAAGTCCGGAACCGGTCAAGACCCACCAGGTGCCCAGAGCCCCTTTGCCTGCAACGGGCGTTACCCTTTGCAGCGTGACATCATTGCATCACATCGGAGGGCATTACCCCTCCTTCATCGCTCCTACGGACTCATGTGCCAGACCAAATCCCTCCCTCTGTCTTAGGTTGTCCCCTATACACATCGGGTCTTTGCTGGTTGTCGTCAGTCCCAGCTGGGAGATGGCCCTTCCCGACTTTATCTCTGCAATCCTTACAAAGGTGCTTGGACCCTTACCCCGCAGTGTCCCTTCGGTGCATATGCCCATTTCTTCCCGAAGGACATCGGTCTCACCTCACCGTTCACAGGTTCGACACACTAAATCACTCTGCAGCAACTTCAGCAGAGGGTACGATTTCGGGGGTGCAGTCATTTCGTTATGTTCAGGCTCCTTTGCTTGCTCGGCCCCCTGGTTGCTCCCACCATATGACTCTGTGCTCATATAGCAGCTGGGCCTTTTACACCACGCAGCTATCATGCGGTTACCCAACATGAACTGTGGCATCGCTA
>Ga0307378_10007882_pt1 | contig 14260 bp, 12 predicted proteins | sample UN1MG_FD_202238 | JGI IMG/M metagenome (GOLD analysis project Ga0307378, IMG submission 202238) | Soil microbial communities from Risofladan, Vaasa, Finland - UN-1 | ecosystem: Environmental > Terrestrial > Soil > Coastal area > Acid sulfate soil | place: Finland: Risofladan, Vaasa | collected...
AATCCATTGATAAAAACCGGGAGGTGCTCTATGCAGCTTGAGTCAAAGAAACTGCTGGAAGACGTCCGGCTTGCTTGCGAACGCATCCTGGAATTTACCAAAGACAAGACACTAAGCGATTATACTTTTAATGACCTTATCTCGGAAATGCAAATCCTGTTTTTCTGCACAAGCATACGGCCAACTCCGCCGCAGAGAGAGTAGAGAACCCTGGAATGTTTAATGCGAAATCATGAACAGAGAGTTTTTTGCCGGTAATACTGTTTTGGTAATGGGCATGGGCCGCTTTGGCGGCGGAATTGATGGTTGCACTTTGTTTCGATTGTGTGAACCATGTACTGTTTTGTTTGTTCAAGGGAACTAAAATATACTTCTTTGCTTCGTGTCTGTTAAAAACAATTGAAGAAAGAATTTGAGCGATGAGAATAAAAAATTCATTTCAAAGGTATTATTCAAGTGTCAATGATAGAATAAACACGGGGGTAAGTATGCGCCTATTATTGTTCATTATCGTAACCTGTTTGTTGGCATCTGAAATGCCTATCAATACTCATAATAACACTTATGCAAAGCAAGCACGGAATGAAACTGTAGATAATAGGGTGGTTGTTGAAGTAACACTAATGCTCGAAGGCAAGACCGTACCGGGCAAACCCAAGGTTGTTTCTGCCGAAAATACGTCTGCTGCTTTCTATGAGAAAAGTGGAACGCCTTTGGATTTGAAAAAAACGGCAGAAAGCAACTGGATGTGTTACGCTATAGAAGGTCAGAAGTATGTAATTGGGTGGATTGCAAAGAGAAGCTGGTTTGGGAAAAGAAGCAAGATGTTCGGCTACTGCTCCGAACCTTTTACGGCCCGTGAGGGTCTAACTGTGAAATTTTCTCCGGGGATGCCGGCAACATTCGAGTACGACCTGAAAAATCCACCAAAAGGTGTCAAGGCCACACCGGTCGAAGTATTGTTGCCGAGAGAGATCATCAAAAATGGCAAACATACTTTTCTTTCATGGGGAGGGCAACAAGAAATAAGAAGGCCGGGCATTTTGAGAATAACCGGATTGGCCGCAGGCACGTACATGATATCCGCACGAACCGTCGATAAAAAGAATCAACTCATAAATTCACGAACACCGATTCTTTACGAAGACCGCGAAGTTGAAATAAAGCCCGGTTTGGCTAATCGATTCAATCCCGTCTATCCGGAGATTGACTCGACCGTGGAAAAAGGTGATGTCACCATTAGAGGAACATTATACGGACCTGACAAGAAACCTTTAGCGAATAAGACTGTAAAGGTCATTCCATTCGGAAGATATGGATTCGATTTAAGTTTATATTATCCCGCATCGACAACTGACTCCAAAGGGAGATTCGAGTTCGTTGGAATACGCCCGAATAGGTTTGTTTATGTATCTTCCGAGAACACAAGTATCTGTTTGAGCGAACAGTCTCTTGCCGAAAACGCCTCCGTCTCAGCGGACATCGTGGTTGGTTTAAAGGAGCTGCCCGTTGTTATAGGTAAGCCCTTGCAGGAGATTATCATAGACTGGAAGGAAGGCAATACTGGTAAACTCTCCGACCTGGCGGGGAAAATTGTGGTTTTGGACGTATGGGCGACATGGTGTGCGCCTTGCATAAGAGCGTTTCCGGAGCTAAATTCACTCGCCGCAGAATTTTCGAGCGATAGCGACTTTGTTTTTGTGGCGCTGAGCATAGATTACGATGAAGCCGTTTGGGAGAAAATGGTGGATGAGTCCAACTGGAACGCGTTTAAGCATGGAAGACTGGATCGGAAGAAAAATTCTTTTGTTTTCAATAGGCCAATACCGTATTCGATGGTTATCGATAAAAATGGAGTTGTCCGCGCCGAAGGCAACGGTCTCGACATCAGGCTCGAACTTGACAAATTAGCCAAAACCTCTGACCAGCCCAGCGCCAGAGACGCCCGAACATTCGACTGAGAACTAAAACACATGCGAAATCCCAGATACAATTTTGCTGCCAAAAAAGTTCTGATAATGGGTCTGGGGCGCTTTGGCGGCGGGATTGATGTCGCCAGGTTCGCCCATGGCGCCGGTGCGAAGGTAATCGTAACGGATTTAGCCTCGGCCGAGCAGCTAAGCGACTCGCTGAGCCGGCTCCGGGACCTTGACGGCATCGAATTTCATCTCGGCTCGCACGACCCGGCGGATTTTGAGCAAGCCGACATCATAGTCGCCAATCCCGCTGTACCCGTCAATGATAAGTTTCTCCAAATCGCCCGCCGGGCAAACAGATTTGTCACATCCCAGGTAAACATCTTCTTCGAACTGTGCCCGGCAAAAATAATCGGCATAACAGGCGCCAACGGCAAGAGCACAACCACCGCCCTGACCGCCCACCTGCTTAAAAATACGAGATCCGAGACCGTCTGGCTGAGCGGCAACATCGGCAACCAGCCGTTGCTCACCACGTTAGACCAAATCAATCCTGATGATTTGGTCGTATTGGAGCTGTCGAGTTTCCAGCTCGAACAATTGGCGGAAATTCAAAAGGCACCGGACGTTGCGCTGCTAACGAATCTGACGCCAAACCATCTCGACCGGCACGGGACATTTGCAAATTATTGTGCCGTGAAGGAGAACATCTTCAAGTTTCAGAAACCGGCCGATAACCGCCCTGCCGTTTCCATTTTTAATGCCGAAGACAAAATTGCCGCCGAATGGTTCGAGAAATACAAGAACGATGCCGGCAGGATTTGCATCAAATTCTCTGCCGACAATGTAGGCGATGAGCTTCGCGAGTGTTTTGCTTTGCCGGGACGGGCAAATCTTTCGAACCTCGCCGCGGCCATGGCAGTTGCCGGGCTTTTTGATGTTACTGATGACGATATTAAAAATTCTCTGCCGGCGTTCAAGGCGTTGCCGCACAGGCTTGAACTGGTTGAAACAATCAACGGCGTTTCGTGGTACAACGATTCGAAAGCGACCACGCCGGAAGGGGCAATCACCGCCCTGGAGGCCTTCGACCAACCGACAATTATCATCGCAGGCGGATACGATAAGAATCTTCCCTTCGACAAACTCGGAGAAAAAATCACCCAAAAGGCCAGAGCCGCCATCCTGATAGGCCAAACCGCCCAACAAATTGCGAAAGCAATTGATGAAAAACTCAAAACTCAAAACTCAAAACTCAAAACTACCATAGTTAATTCCCTACCAGATGCAGTGACTTTAGCCCACAGCCTCTCCAAACCTGGCGATGTCGTCTTATTAAGCCCCGCCTGCGCAAGCTACGACATGTTCGAGAACTACGAACAACGCGGCCGAGAATTCACAAAACTGGTCAAGTCACTCAATAAATAAAAAAAGAATCCTATCTTTTTGAACCGTTTTGAAATTTATTACCCATGGAAATCAGCAGACACAAGTACCAAAACAGGCATAGGAAAATTGATGTCAGGCACAATCCGCTGATCAACCATAGGTGTTTAAGACTCCAAGGCATTAGATTCTGAAATAGTATATCGTACTCGTTAGGCTGCATTGAAGTACCAATATTTTAAGGCGTGGCCCAATAGACTCTTTTACTTCTACTAAGGGAATGATCTCTATTGATGTTATGGTTTTTCAAGCTCAGCCAGTTCTTCGGCCGTAACAGTTTTTGCACTCAGGTCACCAAAGATGACGCGGTATTGGCCGTCATCCAGCTTCCATCTCATCAATACCTTATCAGCATCATCCGCCCCAACTGTTTCACCATAGTAAGCTGGTTCCTTGCTCTCTTTAACAAGTAATTCGTAAAAGATACTAGGAGCTCCCATTTGTATTACTTCGCTCGTCTTCCTGGTCCTTTCTTCGTCGGACATATCCTCATATGAATTTGGATCAAGTACTGAAAGGGTTCTGTACTCCTGGATACTTGTTTCTAAATTAACTGGATATTTTCCAAAAGCATCAGCCCACAGTTTCAAGCCCTTGATAGCATTTTCTTCATTGAAGGCTGGAATGATGATATCTCCCGCAGGTGCTCTGTAGTCCTCCGGTATGTTTGGCTCGAAATCATCAGCATTTACGATAACATTCCATTTTAAATCATAACAGATTTGGTCTATACGTCTCCCATTTTTCATTACGATATCTTCTTCCAATCGTACAGGAAGAAATGTTTTCACATCCACCCATAGCTTTACATCAACTTGTTGATATTCTCCTACAAAATAATCATCTTGCCCAAAGAAGCCACCCTTATAAGTAAGATCTGTCGTCTGAAATCCTTCTGCCGTAACTCCATCAATAATAGATTGTCCGAGACTGATGTGATTGCAATCGAGGATTTGTTTAATGATGATTTGCGGATCATTGTATTCTTCTTTATAATAATCAAGCTCAACACCATCATACTTCATGGGAAAGTATGTCTTTTCTTTGTGATCGACATAAATTATGGAATTTTGCTGGGACAAGAGATAAGAATCGTAGCCTTGGATGTCACCGTTATTAGGATCGACTTTTTTCGAAGTTTGCTTTATTCCATATTCCTTTGAGATTAATAAAGTACTTGTCGATTCTGTAGTTGTTTGTTGTCTTGTGTCTTTTGAGCTCATTTGATACCCATACGCTGTGACTTGCTCGATTTTTGTAAGAACATCCGCTAAAGCAATACCCGAACCTGTACTTTTCCAGAAAATTATACCTGTAGAACAAGCGACAATTATCACCGCAGCAGTGGCAAATCTTGTTATATTACTTTTCATAATTATTCTCCATAGAACCTGCTTTGATTGTCCTGATTTTAAATGTTTGTCAAGCGATCGCTCGAACATCTTGCGTTCTGAATCCGGGATGTTTGCGGGATCTATGCCGTCTTTTTTCAATAGTTCTTCTGATAATTTTTTATAGTTGTCCATTGTTTCTCTCCATTTCTTTTCGAAGAGATTGTTTTGCGTAAAATATTCGTGACCTGACAGTGCCTATACTGCATCCGACGACATCCGCTATTGCCTGGTAAGACATCTGTTCGATGAAAGATAATGTCAGGACTTCCCTGTGATACGGCTGTATTTTACTCATAGCTTTATGCAATCGTTCCGCGTTTTCGGCGGAAAATTCGTGATTATCATCATTGTATTGAGGGTGTTCCTTCTCTTCGGGCAGTTCAACAAACTTTTCATTTTGCCTGAACCTGCCAAAAACCTCATTTCTTGCGATACGGTACACCCAGATTGGAAAAGAGTTATTATCTTTTAGTTTCCGGATTTTGCGAAAGACCGTTATCCAGATATCCTGTAAGATATCTTCTGTCTCGGTGCCTGAGTTGTCTAATCGCCTTATATAATATTTTAGCCGCGGCTGATATAACTCGAAAAGCTGCTCGAATGCTGCTCTGTCACCACTCTTGCAGCGAATAACAATATTTTCCAGTTGTTTGCCTGAATCCATAAAAATCCAAATCAATCCCGTATCACATAAGTATAGATGCAAAAAAATCAAACAAGTTCAAACCAATTCCGGAATTTTTCAGATTTTAATCTTTTTGGACCTAAAGCGCATAAAAAAAAGCCGAACCAAATCAGCCCGGCCTTGTGAGTAACTCAGTTGCCCTTGGTAGTTTTGTCGAAAATCTTTCACTTACGTCTTATTTTCAGGTTTTATTCTATTGTCTCTATAGGTTCAGTTCTGTATTCGTATATCGCAACCACCATGTTATCCATGAATGAAAATCTGATTCTTTTTCCCTTGCTGACGGTTCCATAAAAACAGATCCCTTTGATTTTCCCAATATCCTTATAGAGAACATTATCATCGAAATATACTTTGATTTCCTCTCCATTGTTGTCGTATCGAGAAAAACAAAATCCTTTTCTTTCATTGATATTCATGTTGGCATAGCCGGTATTATCCTCATACATGATTTTACCCTTCCCCCCGAATCCCTCTATGATTTTTGCAGGAGAACCCAGCTTTTTGAAAACATCATCAAGAGTAGTACCAATTTGTATCGAATCTTGAAATATATATCCCGAAATTTCGTCCCCGGAAATTTGTCGACAGCCCCATTGCATCACCTGATTCTTATAAATACTGACCATGAAGCCACCCGGATAACTCATAGTGTAGGTCTCGGGGAGATTATCCTTCTTAAAAAATTTGCCATGGAATCTGTAAAACCATGGCTCGCCAAGCACACTAATAACATCAGATACCGTAGATTTATTTATATCCAGCGTAGCAAGTTTGGCATTAATGTTCTTCATAAACGTTTTTGTGTCATCTGGAGTTGCTTCCAACATAAAAACTCTCTCATCGAGAGCTACATTGTAATCTGAAAATTCCAATGAATGCTGATGTCCGTTGAAGATAACACGAGTAACCAGTTTCGTATTCCGGTCGACATACAGAACCATTTGGTCGACACCATTGCTTTGCGAAAGAGGTTTTACCGTTATAACGATTGGTTCAGATTTTAATGCAGGCTCACTTATCTTAATCTCTACCTTTCCTTCGGCTTCGAGTTGATGTAACTCTTTAACCACGGATCTAGGATCGCACTCTTTGATAATGTTCAATATTTCCAGGTCCAATGAGTTCTCACGTTCTGTCGCAATTTTATTATAATTTTCACCCAGTACTTGGAGCTTACCCTCACTCCATACCCCGACAAAAGGTCCCTTCGGTTGGGCCCAAGCGGGAAGATATACGCGAAACCTCTTCACTTGCTCTTGCTCGTCAAGTTCCACCCAGAATTCTCGTGACTCACTCTCACCTTCCTTGAACTCTTTAATGTGGACAAAACGAAGGCCTTCATAAGCTTTTATCGTCTGTTCTAAAGCGTAGGCGGAAGTATCCAAAATTGTTACTGACAGTACCACTATAATAATTATCACCGCTGCGGCTGCTAATTTTGTTATTCTACTTTTCATGATTATTTTCCATATAGAAATGGGGATTGTTTTTTCTGATTGCTTATTGCCATCCGTGGAAAAGGCCAAGAATTCGGCTGTTGATTGTTCTTTCAGCTTATCCAGGAACTGCCTGTCCGGCTCATTCGTCCCCCGATCGACCGAGGACAGCAATAACGACATTCTTTTATCTTTATGTTTATCATTTTGTGCTGTCATATTGACACCTCACGCTTCTTTGGCATTGAACGAATTGTCCTTTTGAAAGCCTTCCGGAAGGCTTTTCTTGCTCGCGCCAGCTTCGACCGAACCGCCACTTCCGAGCAATCCATCTGCCCGGCAATTTTTTCGGCTCGCTGGTTATCGACATATTTGGCCAATAGCAGGGTCTGATAATCTCCCGGCAGTTTACTCAAAGCCAACCTTACAAGTACAGCCAGCTCCTGCGATTCGAGAATATCCGGCGGCATATCTGCTTTGGCATCGATCCAATCGAATTTCTCGCCGTCCAGCCCGGTCCACCATTGTTTTGCCTGGCTGAGCACGATTTCCGGTTTTTGTTTGCGATAGTAAAGAGCGACCTGGCGCCTGGCGATTGTCCACAACCATACCCAGAGCGTGCCGCGATCAGGCCTGAAATTTCTTGCCGAGCGAGCCGCGGCTAAAAAAGTCTCCTGCACGATGTCAGCTACAGTCGTTGAGTCGCAGCCTGTAAGCCGGGAGATATATTTCCAGACAGGCTCGGCATACGTTTCGTACAATTGCAGCCACGCCTGGCGATTGCCCTGCTGCAGACCTCTTGCAATTTCCTGCTCTGTATTCTTATCCATATACGGCCTTAATCAATATCAAAAACCATCGATGGCTCAAACTATGTCATAATATAATTTGCGCCTCAGCATTTAAATGTGTCGAAAAAAATCTGCTGTTTGCGATTTTTCTTCTTATTATAGGAATATCTTCGCTGAAAGCTGAAAAAGTTAAAAAAAAAGCTTAAAGCGGTTTTTCCACAATAGCAAACGAAAAACACAGCAAATGTCTTTATCAATCCAAAGAGCTGCGATTTTCGCGGCGGTGCTTTGTAAAGTCCGCCTATAAATCAGTCGATTCGCGAAAAGAGTAAGAGATTTTGGAGTATTGACAATGGATGAAAATAACGAGCGAAGAACAGAGCAAAGATTACGTTATTATTGGCCCATCTGGTTCGCTGAGGACTTCGGCAAAAAAATTTCACAGGGACAAATGGTTGATATTTCCAGCAGGGGTGCTGCGTTTACCTGCTATGCAGACGATAGTTGTCTCCACCCCGGCCAGCAAATAACCGCTCGTTTTAGCGTCCCGCGTTATGGCCCGGATGATTCTTTCGATATGGCTAATTTCACCTGTTCAGGTCATGTCTGCCGGGTTGATAACGTAAGCAGTTTTTTGCGCCGAGTCGCCTTTCAGTTCGCCGAACCGCTGCCATTCAGGCCCGGAGAACAAACTGGTAGCGAATCCGAAACACGAGAAATCCTCGAACCCGCAACGATATGATTCACCATTGATATCGCGCCATCGTACGCCGGAATGTGGGCTAACGAGCGACCGAAATACATTCTTGTATATTTGGCGCGGAGTTAGAATATTAGTGAGTGCAGACATCGCGGGCTTCATCAAGGTCGTTGGATTGAAAATGCCCGCTTCGGCCCATTCACCCCGATGGAAACAGTGAAATTACCTTTCTCGGGATCAACGGAAACCTTAATCAATTCGCCTTTTTCAGGTTCTTTTTTGTTGGCTATGAATTGTTCCTCTGTATTGCCCTGTTCGCCATATAACGTATTGTAATGAATCTGGTATATTGCCTTTACACCGGGCAGTGCTTTCAGAGCCTTAAACGCATCAGGTTGAATCCCTTTCTTCGGTCCGTTCATTGCTATACACACCGTGGGACTCAGTGCTTTCAGCAGCAGGGGGTTGTTACTCTGATCCAGTCCGTGATGCGTTACCTGGTATAGGTCTACATTTCCGATACGGTTCACAGGATGAGCCAGATGATGCTCCACATTCCAGGTGATATCACCTCCGGCAAAGAATTTAAATCTCCCGTAGCTCAAAACCAGCGCAATGCTGCGTGCGTTGTCGTTCCTGTCAGGTGTCTTTATTACAAAGCCTTCCACAGGCGCATCGATATCGCCAATAAAACCTTCTATTTTCTTTTCCGAAGCCACGCAATGTAGTTTTATAAGAGGAATCTTGCCATCCGGGTCGTTCTTGAGCGGGACATTATCACCGGTACGGATGGGCGTGACATTGCCTTTGGTTGCTTGCTGATACAATGGATAGAGCCTCTTGAAAGACTTACCATCCTGTTGATGCTTGGGCGGCAGGGCGCCCTTGTCCATGAAGCATTTGACAGGGATTCTCCCGGACAGCTCCAGTATCCCCCCATAGTGGTCAGAGTCGAAGTGAGTAGTGACCAGATAGTCGATGTGTTTCAAACCGGCGTATTTACAGGCCTTATATATCCTGTCAGCATCTCGATGTTTTGGTTCCAGCGAACCCGTGTCAATAAGTACTGACTCTCCCAGAGGCGTGACAATCAGGGTCGAACCACCACCGACCATATCCAGAAAATAAATATCCAGAGTTCGGTGCGTTCCTTCTTCTGCAAGGCCGCGATTCGTGGTTATGCACAAAATTACGGTGATGACAGCAAGTAAACGTTTCATCGTGAAGCTCCTTTCTTTAGTTTTTTATAAGTGTCATTGCCAGACCCGAAATGCCGTGGCAATCTTCGGCCCGATGTCTTCTACCAAGCATTCTGATCTTTTATATAAATAGCCCCAGAGCCACAAAAAGGGAAGTGCCTTATTCGTTTTCCCTGTCATGTTTGCCCTCTTAAGATATCCATAATATTATAGACTATTTACCGGTTTTTACACAAAAAAATTGCATTCAGGCAGGTTTTCGTACTGTTATGACACGCATTACCAGTTATGGGTACTCAACATTGGCTATGGTATCACTACTTGTTTGATGGGGTCATTGGTACTCTGGGGCTTTCGCCGGCTGGAGTCGGGACTTGTTTGCTGCTCGGGCTGATTACTGTCCCGGACAGCCGTATTTTCTTGTAATTTAGATGGATTTTTGGTATTTTAGATATACTGACAGCCTAAGAGTATTTCCATGCTTGATAGGCAAATTTTTGTCTAAGAATATGTTCACATAAGGAGACTATTATGAGACTAAGAAAGTTGTTTCTGATTTTTACTGTTCCCATGCTGTTTTTGTCCGTTCAATGTGGCGATTCAAAGAAATCAGGGCAGGCTCAAAAGTACAAATTTGAACCTACCAGTGAATCTTTGAAAAATTATCAAGTCCCTCAGTGGTACGAGGATGCCAAGTTCGGCATCTATTTTCATTGGGCGCCTTTTTCGGTAGCCGCATATAAAACAGAATGGTATCCCTACTGGATGTATAGTCCCGAGAAAATAAAAAACAGACTTGAGATGCAGGATATCCCCAAGCATCATATAGAGACTTGGGGCCCTCTCGATAAATTCGGTTATAAAGATTTTATTCCCATGTTCAAAGCGGAAAAGTGGAATCCTGACGAGTGGGTGAAATTATTCAAAGAAGCCGGTGCGAAGTATGTGGTTTCGGCCGCTGTGCATCATGATGGATTTGCCATGTGGGATTCAGATTATATCCCTTATAATTCCAAAGCTATGGGCCCGAAACGAGATATTGTGGGAGAGTTTGTAACTGCTGCTCGGAAGGCAGGTTTGAAAACAGGCGTATCGACCCACTATGGACGTCACTGGGCTTACTATACTTTTCGTCCGGAGTATGATAACTGGGATCCTAAGCATGAGGGTCTTTATGGTCACAGGCGAGACGATAATGATCCTCCGAGACCTGAAGATGAAGAAAAGTGGGAAAATGTGCTGATGGAGCTTATCGATAACTATCAACCTGATTATATATTTGTGGATGGGGGCATAGGCGATGGTGAAAGAAGATTTAATAAACCCTATTTCCGACAGGCTTTCTACAATGTCCTGGCTCATTATTACAACAGTGCACAGCAATGGGATGAAGAAGTTGTGCTTACTTATAAGCGTGAGTTTCTGGAGACTGATCAGGCTGTAGAAGATTTCGAGAGATCTGGTATGGATAGCATACGGCTGTCGTCGAAGTGGCAGACGGATGATAAAATCTCAGTCAATGGATGGTGCTTTGTTGAAAATACTGATTTCTGGCCCGTCGATTATCTTATTGGAGCTCTTGTGGATATTGTCAGCAAAAATGGCAATTTGCTGCTTAATGTTGGCCCAAAACCTGATGGAACACTTCGAGGTGTGGAAATGACTACACTCGAAGAAATCGGCAAATGGCTTAAAGTAAACGGGCAGTCAATTTATGGTACTCGTCCATGGCGTGAATTTGGTGAAGGGACCATGGTGAAAATCAGTGAGGACGGCAAACAAGGCAAGTCTAAAATGGGGCCTGATTGTGTGCGTTTTACTGTAAAAGATGAAGTTCTGTATGCTATCTGCTTTGGCTGGCCTGATTTTGGTGATTTTACTATTAAGTCTTTAGGTTCTAAAAATCCTGTTAGTAAAAAGGGCATCAAATCAATTACGATGCTTGGGTCTGATGAACCGATTTCTTGGAACGAAACAGAAAATGGTCTTGAGGTTACTTTCCCAACAGAAGAACCCTGCAGCTACGCTTATGTTCTGAAAATTGTCCCTAAAGGTAGTTTGTTAAGAAAATAGAATATTCGGAACTTGAGAGAATTGGATTCTCTCCGCCCTCTTTTTTCTAAGATACTAAAAACTTGTGTTTACAGCGAAAAACGCCTCCTTTTCAGCGCTTTTTGCCAGTCATACCTTTACGACTATAATTACAAGGCTTATACTCTTCAGTACAAAGCCTCAACAGGTTCAAACTTGGGTGTTTTACAATAATCTTGCTCGTAGCAAGTTAATCCAGAGCAGCAAACAAGCATCTATACTCCATATATAAACGCATTAAGTGGTTGTGGTTATTATCAAGTTTTTCGTTCAATCATCAACTATGTCCATTATTTGGCAAAAGTTCGCTGTTTTTGAATTACATTGTTGAGCTTCACCCCCGGCCGTGGCAGAACATAACGATCAGATCGGCACTGCTGAACTGTCGGTTGCCTGGCCAGACCCAGGCAGTCGAGACTCTCACTCTGGGCATACCTGCCAGCGCATCGTCACGGTCAGATGTGTGCCGGGTGTGGTTTTCGATTAGGGGCTTGGCTCCAGTTCAAAACCACGTGTACCCTGGGAGTAGACTACTACCATCTCGGCGTCTTCCGGCCCTAAGCTGGTGGCATTATGAAAAACACCGGCGGAGATAGTAATAACATCCCCCGCCGACATTTTGATCGTCTTATCACCCAGAGTATGATTGAGGCGACCCTTGAGCAGATATAGTACCTCTTCGGACTTGGGATGGCGATGACGCGGGTTTGTTTTGCCGGCCTTTATGGTGACACTTCCAACAGTAAGGCCTTCGGCATTGCCGATTTGTTTACTCGCCAGCCAGCTCAAAGTTCCCCAGTCCTCGGTGATAACCTTATGCTGGTAAGCTTTTCGGAGTGCCTTTTGCAACTCTACCGTGGGAGTAGTATCGACATTCAGATCGCCGAGGGCGAACTGAATGCCGTCAAGAAGATGCTCCAGCACAGCCGAGTTCCAGAAAACATGGTTGTCATGACCAAGAGAGCAATAAAACACGCGACCCTTACCCCAGTTACGTACCCATGATATGGGCACATAGGTTTGGTCTTTGTTTACGCTCGCGGTCTTAGTATCACTAAAATCCAGACTCAGCAAGACCCGGACGTTATTTTTTTGGAAGTTCGAGTAGAAATAGATCTCGTCGGCGATTTTAAAACCCTTACCGCCAAATGCGTTGTTGAGTCGATGATCAGGATCATCGATTTTAACGGCCCACTCCCCCTTACCTGAACGCCAGTGATGCCCGGCGAATATACCTCCTATCATCTCGGCGGCCTCAGGCCAGTCGACACTGCCGACGGGCTTCTTGCTGGAGAAGTTTGTGGTCGCGGCATGAATGCCCACAATTCCTTTGCCGCTTCTTATAAAGTCCATAAGGCTCTTGCGCATTGAGGGCTCTGTGAAGTCCATCCGGTTGGAATTATTGAAGCAGATCGCGTCGAAGGGCTTTAGTCGGTCGGAGTTGAAGATGGCCATGTCCTCACTCACGACTATCTCGAAAGCTCCGGTATATTTGGCCATTAACTCGATGGCCTTTGTCCCATAGGGAATTGAGCTATGCTCAAGCCCCTTGGCGCGAGTAAAGACCAGCAGTTTACGCGGTTTGATCGGATCTACACTGGTTCTTTTCGGGACGGCTTTTTCTATCTTTTGCAGCTCTTGAGAAGTTATCGCCGCCTGCGAAATGCTCGCTACCAGCGATAAACAAGAGATAGCAGCCGGTATCATATGCAGGACTTTTGAATTTTTATTCACCTTCTAACCCTTTCAATAACTATTGCTGCAGACATGAAGCAGCAAAACTTTATGCCGAGCCGGCGCTGGGCCGCTCGCAAAAATCTACAAATGCCACGGGCTTCGCATAGAACGTGCGAGAAAGCGATTAGCTCTCTGGTCATTGGCGAAGCGTTGGCTCCTGCAGTCCCATATTAGTTTGCGTTCAACGCGAGTGGCAATATTACTAATTTGGCAGAGCGTGTCGGCTCGCACTGCCGTCTCAATGGGGCAGATAGTCGCGGCCCGACTTTTGACGCAGTCTAAGAAATTCCTTATGTGATCATTGCTTTTGTACAGTTGAATCTCATTGGGTTCGATCTGCGATTGCAGCAGTGTCTTGGGCTTGGCGTCTGTATGTCCGCGTCTTACACCGATCCAGCCGTCGGTCCCTTCGAATACGGTGCCGTGCGAACCGGTTTTCTCATAAAGTCGACGCCATTTTGCCGGTGCCGGACCGCTCTTGCCGCCGATGCCCTTGAAGTTGATTCGCAATCCCGAGTCGAGTGTCAAAACGACGTTCCAGTCAGTGGCTGTGTCGCATGCCCCATCTGTTGGAAAGACGCCGGTGCCTTCGACTTCCACTCGCTGGCCAAGCTCGTCGCCGGCACCCCAAAGAGCTATATCCAGCGGATGAATGCCCCAGCCGGCAATCCACCCGATGCAATAGTCGTTGATAAATGGCCAGATCTTGGCCGGGCTCTTAAAAAACGGATTGACATTTGAACAGCGATCCTTCGTAATCTCATGAAAGGCTGTCTCCAATCGTATGATCCTGTATGATTAGGGTACAAAGAAAGGAGATAAGCATGAAAAAGATAAATTCAAATGTAGCGTGTGCAGGCAT
>Ga0307378_10007883_pt1 | contig 14259 bp, 12 predicted proteins | sample UN1MG_FD_202238 | JGI IMG/M metagenome (GOLD analysis project Ga0307378, IMG submission 202238) | Soil microbial communities from Risofladan, Vaasa, Finland - UN-1 | ecosystem: Environmental > Terrestrial > Soil > Coastal area > Acid sulfate soil | place: Finland: Risofladan, Vaasa | collected...
CTCGCCTCGTGGACGACACGGCAATGGAAGCGCGGCCGCAACTCATCTTCTTCGACGTGATCGACCGCAAGCTCGATATGGGCGAGCGCCCCTTCGAGCACCGCGCCCGGAACCTGGGTCGCCGGTCGCACGGGCCAGTCCTTGTTGCCCGTCAGGCAGCCGGCGAAGACGAGCACGTCGTCGGTGAAGCTCGCCACGGCGAACGGGTTGCTGCGAAGATTGTCGAGGGTGGCCGACGGGCGGAACGGCGCGATGACCCAGCCATCGCCGTCCTCAATGAGGCCGAGCGGGGCGATATGCACCCTGCCCTCTTCGTTGAGCGTGGTGACGATGCATTCGCGGATCATTGGCATGGCGGGATCATGGGCATGGCTGGATACATGGCTGGGCCTCGAGCGGGGTCATGATTTTTTTCGCTTCTTCTTGGCAATCAGGGTGTGGCCGGCCTCTTTGAGGCGCGTCTTGTCGTCGGCGGGCGCGTCCGCCGCCACGCCCCAATCGAGCGGCTCGTCCTGCGCATAACGCTTGGCGAGCCGCCAGGCAATCTCGGCCCGGGCCAGCTCCGCGGCAAGATAAAAGGCATGGGGGCTGTCCTCGCCAAGATCGAGCTTGTCGTAGAGGTCGAAGATCTCTTGGCTGACGTGATGGCCGTCGCGGTTATAGATGTGGATGCCGTCCTCGGCGATATCGATACGGAAATTCTTGTCGCGCACAGCATCTGCGTTCTCGGCGATCTCCTCCGGTGTCAGCGGGAACGGTCGCCGCGCGTGCAAGGCCAGCAGCCCGTCGGCATAGTCCTTGGGCAGCTCGTGGTCGGCGCGCGCGGCATACATGATGCGGCGGGCGAGATCGTGTTCCTCGACGGTGCGGCGGGTGTGCGGGCTCACCTGCACCACCAGCACGTTCTTGATGTGAAGCTCAGAGGCGATACCGAGCAGGATGGCGGTGATGCCGGTGGTGTCGGCGTCCGTAAGTTCGGTGAGATTGCCGGTGCCCATGAGGATCTCGGCGTCGGGGCGTTCCCGGCGCAGTTGCGCATAGCGTTCCAGCGACGCCATGAAGCCGAAATGGATGGGGTCGAGCACGGGATCGACGAGGTATTTGCGCCCCTTGGCATCGAGTGCGTCCATGGCGCGGTAGAGCGAGGCCATGTCGCCGTGGTCCTTGGGGATCAGCACCGGCATCGCGGCGACCTCGTCGGCGATATGCAGCGTGTCCTCGTTGAGGCTGAGGAGGAAGTCGGCGCCTGCCTTGCCGCCGCGGAGCAGCTCGTCCGGGTCGGCGGAGTCGATGCTGACCTTGAAGCCCTTCTCTTTTAGCGCGGCGACGGTTTCTTCCAGATGCGGGAACGGCGTGTCCGGCAGGCCGCCGAGATCGATGACGTTGGCGCCCTTTTGCGCATAGTCCCGCGCGCGCTTCAGGATCTCCTCGATCTCAAGCGCCGAGGCATCGACGATCTCGGCAAAGATCTGGATGTCGTATTTGGTCATGTCGGTGGCCTTCCGCGCGCGGCCGAAAAAGGTGGGGATGTCCTTCAGCTCGTCGGGCCCGCGCAAGACCGGGACGCCGTAGCGGTCGCTCAGGCGGTCGAGATCGGCGCGGCAGCGGCCGGGCAGCATGATCTTGTCGGCCTCGCCACGGTCGGGCAGCCGCCTGAGGATGATGTCCTCGGTCATCAGCGCCGCGACCTTCACGCCGATATCGAGCACCTTCCAGTCGAAGCCCGTGTCCATGCCGCCGAGCACGGCCTCGAGCCGCGGCCGCGCCAGATGTCCGGTCAGGAACAGGATGCTCTCAGCCATTGCCGGTCGAGTTTACTCGATCACAGCGCCGGCGGGCGCATTGTCGGCCAGGGAGGCGGCGAGCGCCTGCTGGTCGCCGCGGCCCAGCAGGACGGTTGAGACGCCAGTCTCGGCGAGCATGGCCGGAAAGGCCTCGTCCACAATGCCGTCCTGCGCGAGCGCGTTAGCGCTCACGCGCGAACGCTTCCGCGCGATGGACTTGATGAGGTAGCAACGGCCAGCGCCGAGTTTGCTGGCGAGCCACAGCGCGAGGCTATCGGAGGTGAGCCGCCAACTGGCCTCGACATCGGCGCGGCCCGAGATCTGCGCGTATGGCGCCCACACCGCAATATGGCCGCGGCCGATGATCTCACGCAGCGCGTCTTCGGTCACGCCAACCTCCAGACCGGACCGCATCCCCGCCACCGCCCAGGCCAGCTGATCCATGGCGAGCAGCGCCATGCGGTGCGCGGCAGCATCGCCGAAGCCAAGCTGCTGCTGACAGTTTCGCACCTCGTCGGCCAGAGCGCCTCCCCCCGGCACGATGACGATCGGCGCGCGCGAAGCGGCGATGGCGTCGAGCCAGGTGGACAGATCCGGCGACCGGATGACGCTGCCGCCGAGCTTGACGATTTGTGGCCGCGCCTCGCAAGCGGGCGGCGCGGCTTGCGCCTTTTGCAGCGCGAAGGCTTCCATGATCAGGTCCTCGCCTTGCTCCGCACCACCTCGACGCCGACGGCGCCTGGATCCTTATCGAGCTTTTCGATGCTCACGGTAACGCGCGCCGCGCGGGGATGGGCGAGGCAATGCATCGCCACCTCCTCGGCCAGGGTCTCCACCAGATTGATGTGACCGCGGGCGATGATGGACTTGATGCCGTTGGTGATGTGGTCATAGTCGAAGGCGTTGCCGATATCGTCGTCAAGCGCGTTGCGGCCTGGCGTCACGTCCACATCGACGGAGAAGCGCACGCGTTGGGTCACACCCTTTTCGTTGGTGAAGACGCCGATCTCCACGTCGAGCACATAGTCATGCACGAAGATGCGGTCGAACGGCTCGCCCGTTGCATCCGTGGAAGATATCCGTCCCAGTTGCTTTTCCGTCATCGGTCCCGGTCCTATCGCAGGGCTTGGCGCCGATCCTCTAGCACACCGCGGACGCGGAAGGCTCCGGCATTTGCGCCTCGGCGCCGGGCGCATCGGCCGGTATCAGGGCCCGGATCCGGCTGCAGGCGATGGGATCGAGGCTCGCGCCCCTGAGGCCGTCGTGACACAGCGCGCCGCGAAACCCGATGAGATCGGGCTTGAGGGCCATGAGCGGCGCCACATCGGCGGCCCGCAGAGAGCCGGCCACGCCCACGACCAACCCTTTGCTGCGACCGGCCTTCACGAAGCGGGCAATGTCGCCGATGGCCATATGGTCCAAAAGCGAGCCCGCATGCTTTCCGGCCGTATCCACCATCACACCACGGGCGCCCATCTCCGCCGCAGCCGCGATCGGATCGAAACCCGGCATGGCATCGGCGAAGACAACAAGGATGAGGCCCACGCGCAGGCGTTCGGCGCGGAGCCGCGCAAAGCAGGCTTCCGGGTCGCCTCCCGGCATGACGCCGAGCTTGACGTCGTCCACGCCCAAGGCGGCAGTGGCCCGCACCGCGCCGCTGACGACCGCCGGGTCCATCGGCAGGTCGCCCACCGTGGCGCTCACGGCCGCGCGGCCGGCGATGCCGGCGACGCACGCGCGAATGGTGTCCGGATCGACGGCACCGAGCGCGCCCTTGGCGGGATCTTTGAGGTCGACGATGTCGGCACCGGCGGCAAGCACCAGTTCCGCCTCGCGGACATCGCGCACGCTGGCGAGAAACTGCGTCATGGATGCGCTCGCTCAGCCCGCACAGGCATCAGCGGAAGAGCCAGTCGAAGACGCCGTTGGTGCCACCACCGCCGCCACCGCGCTGCACACGGCGGCGCTCGCGCGGCCCGCCGGAGCCCAAGAAGTCGCCATCGTCGCTGCCGCGCGCCACGGGCGCTTGTCTGCGCGCCTGGCGGAGCGTGACCTCGTTGGCGTTGCCGTCGGGATCGGTCACGACCACCGAAACCGCCTGCCAGTTCCATTGCGCGTTCTGCGATCCCCAGCGCTGCGGCTCAATGGACACGACCTTGTTGGCGCGCGTATCGACGATGGCCACATATTCGAGCTCGTCGCCCCCGCCGAAATCCCCCGCGTAGTACTTCAGGAGACCGATGCCGGACAGCGCGCCCCGCATCAGCTCCCACTCAAGGATCTTGGGCTTGCCGGCGCCGAACATCTCGAGTTCGACCCTGAGCCCGCCATAGTCCGGATTAGACGCCCGATAACGCCCCGCCGACGGCTCGGTGACGACCCAACCGGCGACCTCCGGACCGAGGGGCTGGCCGGTTTCCGTCGGCAGCTCCTGGCCGAGGCGCGCCAGCGCCGCGCGGCTCTCGGTCTGGAACGGATCTTTGGCCAGAGCCTTATGGTAATCGACGATCGCGTCTTCGACGCGCTCTTGCGCCTCATAGATGTTTCCCCGGATGCGCAGGGCAAGCGGATCGCTCAGGCTGAGTTCAAGAGCCTGATTGACGTCGAGCAGCGCGTCAGCCGGGGCTTCGGCCTTCAGCTTCGCCTCAGCGCGCAGGGCGTAGGCCTTCGCGTTCTCAGAATTCATCTGGATGGCGCGGGTGTAATCGCCAATGGCGTCGTCGTAGCGGCGGTTGTTGGCGAACAGAGAACCGCGTTCGACATAGGCGTCCATCAGCTCGGGATTGAGCTCGAGCGCCGTATCGAAGTCGGCGATCGCCTCTTTGAACTTGTTCTCGGCGGCGTAGGCGCGCGCGCGCAGCAGATGGAGATTGGGCTGCGGGCGATCGGGCTCAAGAGCGAAAGCTTGGGTCGCGTCGTCGGCCGCGGCGCCAAAATTGGCGATGGCGAAATTGGCCTCGGCGCGATTGCGATAGGCCGCGGCATATTTCTGATCGAGGCTGATGGCGCGCGTGAGGTCGCGTACGGCGGCATGATACCGAGCCAGCTCCGCGTGGGTCCGCCCACGTCCGTTGAACGGCACAGCGCTCTGCGGCAACAGCTCCGCGCCCTTGCGGAAAGACTGGAATGCGGCGTCGTACTGATGAAGCGCCGCATACGCGTTGCCCCGATTGATGTACGCGGCGCCATATGCGGAGGACAGCGTGATGGCGCGATCGAAGTCCTTGACGGCTTCCTCGGGGTGGCCGAGATCCATCAAGGCATTGCCGCGATTGTTGTAGACGGTGGCACTCTCGGGCGAGAGCTGGATCGACTGGTTGAAATCGTCGATCGCCTCCTTGGTCTGCTTCAACCGCCATTTGGCGACCCCGCGATCGCTATAGAGGGTCGCCTGGACGAATTGAGAGACGTCCGGCGTGGCCAAGGCCTCATCGTACAGGGTGATCGCCCGGTCGAATTGCCCGCGGATCATCGCCGCGGCGCCTTCGCGGGCGCGCAGCAAGATCTGATCCTCGGCCCGCGCCGCGCCGACTGCCGCCAGCGACAGGGCCGCGGCAAGAATCAGACAGATGTTCGCGCGAAAGGATGCCATGGCGGCGATAGACCGGCTTTCCCTTGGAGGCTTCGTCCCTTCATGTCCCCCATAAGGTCTGAGTATGTCAATAAAGGGTCACCAGGCGGCGCCCTCGTCTTGAGGCGTGGCCTTCAGGTGCGATTCCGGCGCGATTCGAGGTCCCGCAGCACCAACGGCAGAATCTCCGGCAAATCTTCGGCGATCAGCCCCGGTCCGAACGCCTTAGCCGCCTCGTCGTGAAGCCATACGGCTGTGCTGGCGCCCAAGAACCCGCCCATCCCTTGGGCCAACATGCCAAGCACGATGCCGCCCAGGACATCGCCGGAGCCGGCGGTGGCGAGCCATGGGCTCGCGGTGGCGTTAATGGAGGCCTCTCCTGCCGGCGTGGCGATCACCGTGTCGGCGCCTTTGAGCACGACCGTCGCGCCCGCGCGGGCCGCCGCAGTCCTTGTCCGGTCGACCTTGGAGTCCCCGGGAACGTCGCCGAACAGTCTGGCGAACTCGCCCTCGTGCGGCGTCAGCACCACTTGTGCCTCACGCGCGGCGATGGCCTTGAACAGGGTCTCCGGATCGTCGGCGAAGGAGGTCAGGGCGTCGGCGTCGAGAACCACCGCGGGCTTGGCGGCAAGGCATGCGAGCACCATGGACCGCGTCTGCTCGCCCACGCCGTGGCCCGGACCGATCAGCACCGCGTTCTTGCGCTCATCAGCCAAGAGTTGGGCGAGCCCGCGGGCGTCATTGACCTCCCGCACCATGATGGCCGTGAGTTGGGAGGCGTTGACTTCGATGGCCTCGCGCGGCGAGGCGACGGTGACGAGCCCGGCGCCCGCCCTAAGCGCGCCGCGCGCGGCGAGGCGCGCCGCACCCGTGCTGTAGACGGGACCCGACACCACGACCGCATCGCCGCGCAAATATTTGTGCCCGTCCACCGTCGGCCAGGGATAATGCGGAAGCCACAGCGCCGGTTCGTCGGCGAATAGGTTGGGCTTGACCGTGGCGAGCACGCTGTCCGGGATGCCGATATCGACAAGCCGAACCGCCCCGCAATGAAGCCGCCCCGGCATCAGGAGATGTCCGGGCTTCAGGCGGAAGAAGGTGACCGTCGCGACCGCCTGGATGGCCGTGCCCCGCACCGCGCCGGTGGTGCCGTCGATACCGCTCGGCACGTCGACGGCAACGATCGGCGCGCCGTACGCGTTGGCGGCCTCGATCAAGCCGGCAGTCGCGCCTTCGATCGGACGGGCAAGCCCCGCCCCGAACAGCGCATCGACGATGACGTCGGCACCGGCGAGGAGGTCGGCGCTCAGCGGCTCATACATGCCCGCAAAGCACCCGGCCATGGCGGCGGCGTCCGCCGGCAATCGATTGGGGTCGCCATCGAAGCCGAGGCGCACACGATAGCCGCGCTCTAAGAGGAGCCGCGCGGCCACGAACCCGTCGCCCCCGTTATTGCCCGGGCCGCATAATACGGCGACGGTCGTGGCATCGGGAAACCGCGCCGAGACCTCGTCGGCGACGCCGCGCCCGGCATTCTCCATGAGCACGGCGCCAGACACCCCGCCCTCGATGGCGAGGCGATCGGCGCGCCCCATTTCCTCTGCGGTCAGAAGTTCAAGCATGGTTCCCCGCAACCGGACAGCACGTCGCCTTTGTAGACCAAGCCAACCGTGCAAAGACAATTCGCAGGGACAAGTTTTACTGCCCTATTTTTGAGCATTGAGCCTAGAGTTTGTGCACACTCGCCGGCCTATTCGCCTATGTGTTTTGCGAGATAGCGTTAGGCGTCTGGAATCTCTAATTAAAGTTTCGCCCAAGAGATTGGCATAAGGCGTGCTTTGGCTGGCGCATGGTGCTTTTGGATGGCGACGGGACACGCGGCAAGGCGCCGCTTTGCGTCGCTCGGGAGGTCAACGAAGAATGAAAAAGATCGAAGCAATCATCAAGCCCTTCAAGCTCGATGAGGTGAAAGAGGCCCTGCAAGAAATCGGACTGCAGGGCATTACAGTGACCGAGGCCAAGGGATTTGGGCGTCAGAAGGGGCACACCGAGCTCTATCGGGGTGCGGAGTACGTCGTCGATTTCCTGCCCAAGGTGAAGCTCGAGCTCGTTCTCGGCGACAGCATGGTGGAGAAGGCGATTGAGGCCATCATCGCCTCAGCCAAGACCGGCCGTATCGGGGACGGAAAGATCTTCGTGTCGAACGTGGAAGAGGCCGTACGCATTCGTACGGGCGAGACGGGGAACGATGCCATCTGACAACTGACCGCCGACTACATTAAACTTCAACTGGAGACACCTTTCAGCTGCCTCGTCGGGGGCGGCTCAATAACGCATACAGGGGAGTGAAAATGGCAGACGCAAAAAGTATCGCGAAAAAGGTCAAGGACGAGGAGATCAAGTTCGTCGACCTGCGCTTCACCGATCCGCGCGGCAAGATGCAACACGTGACGATGGACTCAAGCCTCATGGATGAGGAGGCTTTCGCCGAGGGCATCATGTTCGACGGCTCCTCGATCGCCGGCTGGAAGGCGATCAACGAGTCGGACATGAAGCTGATGCCGGATTGCAATTCGGCGGTGATCGACCCGTTCTTCGCGCAAAGCACGCTGGCCGTGTTCTGCGACGTGCTCGAGCCGTTGACCAACGAGCCATATGAGCGCGACCCGCGCTCGATCGCCGCCAAGGCCGAGGCCTACATGAAGCAGATGGGCGTGGGCGACACCGCCGTGTTCGGTCCCGAAGCCGAGTTCTTCGTGTTCGACGACGTGCGCTTCTCGTCCGATCCCTATAATTGCGGCTACCGGCTCGACTCCACCGAGCTGCCCACCAACATGGGCACCGAGTACGAGATGGGCAATCTCGGTCACCGCCCGCGCACCAAGGGGGGCTACTTCCCGGTGCCGCCGGTCGACTCCGCGCAAGATTTGCGCTCGGAGATGCTGTCGGTGATGGCCGAGATGGGCGTGGAGACCGAGAAGCACCACCACGAGGTGGGCGCGGCTCAGCACGAGCTCGGCATCAAATTCGGTCCGATCATCAAGATCGGCGACGCCATGCAGATCTACAAATACGTGATCCACAACGTGGCGCAGGTCTACGGCAAGACCGCGACCTTCATGCCGAAGCCGGTGTTCGGCGACAACGGTTCGGGCATGCATACCCACCAGTCGATCTGGAAGGGCTCCACCCCGGTCTTCGCCGGCGACAAATATGCCGACCTGTCGGACACCGCGCTGCACTACATCGCGGGCATCCTGAAGCACGCCAAGGCGCTCAACGCCTTCACCAACCCCAGCACCAACTCCTATAAGCGTCTGGTGCCGGGCTACGAGGCCCCGGTGCTGCTAGCCTATTCCTCGCGCAACCGCTCCGCCTCGTGCCGCATCCCCCTCGGCAGCGGGCCGAAGTCGAAGCGCGTCGAGGTGCGGTTCCCGGATCCGGCCGCCAACCCCTATCTCGCCTTTGCCGCCATGCTCATGGCCGGCCTCGACGGGATCGAGAACAAGCTCAACCCGGGCGATCCGATCGACAAAAACCTCTACGATCTGCCGCCGGAAGAGCTTGAGAAGGTGCCGACCGTGTGCGGTTCGCTGCGCGAGGCTTGCGAGGAGCTGGATGCCGACCGCGCCTTCCTCAAGAAGGGCAACGTGTTCTCCGACGACGCGATCGACGCTTATCTCGAGCTGAAGATGGAAGAGGTGGAGCGTTACGAGATGATGCCGCACCCCATCGAGTTCGACATGTACTACAGCGTCTAACGCGCACGAACGATAAGACCACAAAGATGGGGCGACCGCTTATTGTGGGCGGCCGCCCCTCTTTCGCCCGGCCTGCCGAACCTTGAGCCGTTTATTCCCGCGCTCCCCCGTCGGACGCGGGAAGCCAAAGGTCCTTGCCAGGCTCCCCCAAACCCAGTTCTGCGCTCCCGCGCCTACATCAAATAGAACGCCCCATAGATCAGGGCGCCGCCCACGGTCACGTAGAGCCACGACTTGTTGTCGCGATACCAGTCGTCGAACATTGACGGCAGGCCGAAGATCACGAACCGGCAGAGCGACAGCGTGATAAAAGTGGCGACGAGGCCGAGTACCCATAGGGGCAGATTGGCCGGCGGGGCGCCCTGCCCCGCATCGACCAGGAACACGCCCGCATTCGTGGTGCCGAGATTGACGGCGCCCCACACGGACACCGCGGCCACTCCCACCAGCATGGCGTAACGCATCAACATGCCGCTCGAAATCCCCTCGCCTTTGAGACGAATTTTAGGGAGCAGATGGTAAAGAAACGGAAAAGCGATACACTTAAGGGCGCGCTTAAGAGTGTCCCAAAAGCGCTCAGGCCGCCTTCCATTTGATAGAGCAACCGATGGACGGAACCTGGTGGCGCGGGCCCTTCCCGGTCTCGGCGACCTCTGTCATCGCCTCGAACAGATCGCGGCGAACACCGCCGGACGCTGGCTCCCGGCCGCTTTCGTCTAGCCGGCCGCGATATTGCAACTCAAGATCGCCGTTGAAGCCGTAGAAGTCGGGCGTACAGACGGCATCGTAGGCCCTGGCGACGTCCTGGGTCTCATCGTGGAGATAGGGAAACGTGACGCCGTGCTCCTTGGCAAACAGCTTCATGTTGTCGAAGGAGTCGTCCGGATGGGTCGTGGCGTCGTTGGAGCAGATTGCCACGGTGCTGACACCAAGCGCTTTCAGCTCGTTCGCGTCGCGCACGATGCGGTCGATCACCGCCTTCACGTAGGGGCAGTGATTGCAGATGAACATGACCAGCGTGCCCTTGGGACCACGCAAGTCCTCTAGGCTGTGAGTCTTGCCATCGACGCCGGAAAGCGTGAAGTCTGGCGCTTTCCAGCCGAAATCACAGACGGGGGTATGCCCGGCCATGGCGAAATCCTCTTCTCAAATCTGTCACGGTGGCGCTCTAGTTTTAGACCCAAGCCACCACGCACGCTGGCAAGGCATATGACCAAAACTGACACCTTCCGCAACCGGGCCGCGGCTTGCGAGGCCCATGACGACGCCCCACGCAGCCCAGATGCGGGCGACACCATCGGCGACGTCATTCTGCGGCGTTACAGCCGCCGGGAGATGATGGGTGGGGCGCTCGGCGTTACCGCCGCCGCGGCTTTGTTCGGGCCAGCCGCGTTCCATGCAGGCCACGCAAGCGCCGCGCCAGTCAAGGACCGGTTCGCGTTCGAGGAAATCGAGGCCGGCATCGACAGGACGCATCACGTTGTCCGGGCTACCGGGCGGACGTGCTGCTGCGCTGGGGCGATCCGCTGTCACCGGGGCTGCCTGAGTTCAATCCAGACGCGCAAAGCCCCGCCGATCAGCTGAAACGGTTCGGCTACAACAACGACTACATCGCCTATTTTCCGCTCGACGGCAGCGCGCGCGGCCTGCTCTGCGTCAATCATGAATACACCAATGAAGAGCTGATGTTCCCGGGCCTCAAGAAGCGCCAGGACAAGTCCGGCTTCGGGGACATGACGCCTGAGCTCGTGGACATCGAGATGGCCGCCCACGGGGTCACCATCGTCGAGGTCGCGCGCGCGCGCGGCCGTTGGCACCCGGTCCTCGACAGCCCCTACAACCGCCGCATCAGCCCGTCCACGCCGATGACGGTCGACGGTCCGGCGGCAGGCGACAGGCGGCTCAAGACCAGCGACGATAGGTCGGGACTGCGGATTCTCGGCACCCTCAACAATTGCGCCGGCGGCAAGACCCCTTGGGGGACCTATCTCGCGGCGGAAGAGAACTTCCACGGCTATTTCTGGACCAACCAGTGTGTGCCGGGCGGCGCGCCCCCGACAGGTCTCGGCGGGGTGCAATCCGCCAGTTACAAGCGCTACGGCATTCCGGGGCTGTGGCAGGCTTGGGGCAAGTTCATCGACCGCTTCAATGTGGACAAGGAGCCGAACGAGCCGAACCGGTTCGGCTGGATCGTGGAGATCGATCCCCTCGATCCGGACTCGGTGCCGGTGAAGCACACCGCGCTCGGCCGCTTCTGCCATGAAGGCGCTGAGTGCATCGTCAACACGGATGGCCGCGTCGTCGTCTATTGCGGCGACGATGGGCGCGGCGAGTATGTCTATCGCTTCGTCTCGGAGGGGCGCTACGACCCGGCCGACCGCAAGGCCAACATGACCCTGTTGTCGGCAGGCACGCTGTCGGTCGCGCGGTTCGACGATGACGGCACGGTCCAATGGCTGCCACTCGAGTTCGGCCGACCGTGGCTCACGTCCGACTTCGATTTTTATTCCCAGGCCGACGTGGCGATCGATGCGCGGCTGGCGGCCGATCTGCTGGGGGCCACGCGCATGGACCGTCCGGAGGACGTGCAGCCCAACACGGTCACCGGCAAGGTCTATGTCATGCTGACCAATAACACCAAGCGCAAGGAGGCGGACATCGATAAGGCGAACCCGCGCCCCGACAACGCCTTTGGCCACATCATCGAGATGACCCCTTCTGATGGCGACCACGCCGCCGAAACCTTCACCTGGGACATGCTGGTCAAATGCGGCGACCCGGATATCGCCGATGTCGGGGCCATGTGGAATCCGGAGACCTCGAAGGATGGCTGGTTCGCGTGTCCCGACAACGCCGCTGTCGACAAGGACGGGCGGCTGTGGATCGCGACCGACCAAGGCGATAGTTGGCCGCGCACGGGCCGCGCCGACGGACTCTTCGCCATGGAGACGGAGGGCGCCTCACGGGGAACCCCGAAGCTCTTCTTCCGCGTGCCCATCGGCGCCGAGCTCTGCGGGCCCTGCTTTACGCCCGACGGCGAGACCATGTTCGTCGCGGTGCAACACCCGGGCGCCGACGGCGCCGAGGCCTTGATCGGCTTCGGACGGCCCTCGACCTTCAAGGACCCGGTGACGCGCTGGCCCGACTTCGAGCCCGACATGCCGCCCAGGCCCTCGGTGATGGTCATTACCAAAGACGGCGGCGGCAAGATCGGCTGATCGCGCAGCCTCTTGAAAATGCCTGAGACGCGTGCGAGCTAACGGCGAGTTCCTTTAACGCGTTTGATTCTTTCCACGTGCCGAGGCCGATGCGCCTTTTGGCATGAGGAGCACGCTCATCGCACGCACCCGCAAACCCGCCTCATCGAGCGATCTGTTCGACGATGCGCCGAAGAGAAGGCCGGTTGCTTCGGCCAAGGCGCCCGCGCGGAAAGGCGCTGGCGGCCGTGCGGGCGGCGCGTCGGGCGAGGCCTATACCGCCGCCGACATCGAGGTGCTGGAAGGCCTGGAGCCTGTGCGCCGGCGCCCCGGCATGTATATCGGCGGCACCGACGAGAAGGCGATGCACCACCTCTTCGCCGAGGTGCTCGACAACGCCATGGACGAGGCGGTGGAGGGGCATGCGAGCCGCATCGAGGTCGAACTCGACAAGGATGGCGATCTCACCGTCACCGACAACGGCCGCGGCATTCCAGTCGATCCCCACCCCAAATTCAAGAAGAAGTCCGCGCTCGAGGTCATCATGACCACGCTGCACTCGGGCGGAAAGTTCGACTCCAAGGTCTACGCCACGAGCGGCGGCTTGCACGGCGTCGGCGTGTCGGTGGCGAACGCGCTCTCCGAGCATCTCGAGGTCGAGGTGGCGCGCGGGCAGAAGCTGTATCGCCAGAGCTATGCGCGGGGGGAGCCGGACGGCCCGGTCGAGAATCTCGGCCCCATCAAGAACCGGCGCGGCACCAAGATCCGCTTCAGGCCCGACCCCAAGATCTTCGGCAAGGGCTGTGCCTTCAAGCCGTCGCGCCTGTTCCGCATGGCGCGCTCCAAGGCCTACCTCTTCCGCGGGGTCGAGATCCGTTGGTCGTGCGCCAAGGCGCTGCTTGATGGCGACACGCCAGAGACGGCGGTGCTCCATTTCCCCGGCGGCCTGAAAGACTTTCTCGCCACCCGCATCGAAGGCCTCACGACGGTCACGAACGATGTGTTCGCCGGCCGCATCGAGAAGGCGCATGGGCACGGCTCCGTCGAATGGGCCATCGCCTGGGTGAACGCCGACGGCTTTATCAGCTCCTACTGCAACACGGTGCCGACGCCCGACGGCGGCACCCACGAGGCGGGCTTGCGTGCCGCGCTGACCAAGGCCTTGCGCGCCTATGGCGAGCTCACCGGCAATAAGCGCGTGGCGCAAGTGACCGCCGACGACGTGCTGGGCACGGCGGCTGCCATGCTGTCGGTCTTCATCCGCGAGCCGGAGTTTCAGGGGCAAACCAAGGACCGGCTGGCGACGCAAGAAGCGGCCCGCATCGTCGAGAGCGCCATCCGTGACGCCTTCGATCACTGGCTGACGGGGAATCCCAATCAAGCCAACCGCTTGCTCGATTGGGTGGTCGATCGCTCCGAGGAGCGCTTGCGCCGCCGGAAAGAGAAGGAGATCGGCCGGCAGACCGCCACCCGCCGCCTGCGGCTCCCCGGCAAGCTCGCCGATTGCTCGTCAAGTGGTGCAAGCGGCACCGAAATCTTTATCGTCGAAGGCGATTCCGCCGGCGGCTCGGCCAAACAGGCGCGCGACCGCGCGACGCAAGCCGTGCTTCCCCTACGCGGCAAGATCCTCAACGTGGCCAGCGCCAGCTCGTCCAAGCTCGCCGACAACCAGCTCCTGAGCGATCTTATCCAGGCGCTCGGCTGCGGCACGGGCACGCGCTACAGCGAGGGTGACCTGCGCTACGAGAAGGTGGTGATCATGACCGACGCCGACGTGGACGGCGCGCATATCGCCTCGCTGCTCATCACCTTCTTCTACCAGGAGATGCGCGGGCTCATCGAGAGCGGGCATCTTTATTTGGCGGTGCCGCCGCTCTACCGCATCACCCAAGGCGCCAAGTCGCTCTATGCCCGCGACGATGCGCATAAGGACGCGCTGATGGCCT
>Ga0307378_10007887_pt1 | contig 14257 bp, 18 predicted proteins | sample UN1MG_FD_202238 | JGI IMG/M metagenome (GOLD analysis project Ga0307378, IMG submission 202238) | Soil microbial communities from Risofladan, Vaasa, Finland - UN-1 | ecosystem: Environmental > Terrestrial > Soil > Coastal area > Acid sulfate soil | place: Finland: Risofladan, Vaasa | collected...
CACCTTCGCCCACAGGTTATCTCCATTTAGGAGGAGCCCGCACTGCACTATTTAACTGGCTTTTTGCCAAGAGGAAAGGCGGTACATTCATTCTCCGGATAGAAGATACCGATGAGGTGCGCTCCACAGACGAGGCTGTTTCGCAAATTATTCATGGACTCCAGTGGCTGGGTATGGATTGGAATGAAGGTCCCAGGATTACTCTCAAGCCGGGCGGACGACCAATTGAGGAAATCATTAGGCGTCCTGAACCATCACAGATAGTGACCGAAGAAGTCGGCAGATATGGACCCTACTTCCAGATGAAAAGGCTTAAGTTGTATAGGGAATACGCAGAAAAACTGGTCCAATCCGGGAAGGCTTATCGCTGCTACTGTCTTCCCGAAGAGCTTGAAGAGATGCGAAAGAAGGCGTTCCATGAGAAGAGACCGCCGAAGTATGATGGTAGATGTCGCAATCTTACTGCAGAAGACGAGAAGATATATAAAGAGGAAGGAAGGAAGCCTGTAGTGCGCTTCAAGACTCCTCAGGAGGGAGTTACAGAATTTGAAGATAAAGTGAGGGGGAAAGTAAGCTTCCAGAACAACCTTCTGGACGATTTTGTTATGCTTAAATCGAGTGGTTCTCCTACATACAATTTTGCGGTTGTAATTGATGACCACGAAATGGATATATCCCATGTGATTCGTGGTGATGACCATATCTCCAATACTCCACGGCAGATTCTCCTCTATGAGGCACTTGGCTGGAAAAAGCCTCAATTTGCCCATGTACCGATGATTCTTGGCTCGGATGGTAGCCGGCTCAGTAAGAGGCACGGAGCGACTTCTCTCAACTATTATAAGGAGGAAGGTTATTTACCAGAAGCAGTAATGAACTATCTCGCCCTTCTGGGCTGGGCTACAGAAGATAGTCAGCAGATTTTCGACATAGAGGAATTGAAAGAAAAATTCTCTTTGGAAAGGTGCGCAAAATCTGCTGCCATTTTCGACCTTCAGAAACTTCTCTGGATGAATGGCGAATATATAAGGAAAATGAAACCAGATGAGCTTACTTTCAAAGCCTTCCCATTTATAGCAAGTGAAAAAGAAAAATTAGTGGAAGGTAAGAAATATGAAGAGATTGAAGATGCGGTCAAGATGGCACTGACTAAATCGATTTCACTTGAACAGGAAAAAATAAAATTACTGAAGGATATTCCCTATTTGATAAGTTATATGCTTAAGGAAGATTTAGAAAACAAAGATTACGAAGAGGAGGCAAAAGAGAAAGTATTAAAGGTTAGCGGCGTTAAACAGATACTATCCGATTGCAGGGATAGGCTCGTCAAGTTGGAAGATTTCTCAGAAGAGAAAATTGAAAAGGAAGTTCGCAGCTATGCTAAGGAGAGCGGTAAAAAGACAGGCGAAGTGTTCCATCCTATCAGAGTGGCAGTTTCCGGCCGCACGCGAGGGCCGGGTCTATTTGCTCTCTTATCGTTTCTTGGCAAAGAGAGAGTCTTAAAGAGAATAGAGTATACAATTAAGAACTTCCTATAGTTTCTCTCCAAGGAGGCAGGATGGCTGAAGAACCGAAATTGAACATGCTTTTTATGAGCATTGTTCTCTCCCTTTCCCAGGCAGCAATGCAACATATGGGTAAAATTACTAATCCCCTGACAGGTAAGATTGACAGAAATTTAGAGCAGGCGAAGGTAACAGTCGATATGCTGGAAATGCTAAAAGAAAAGACTAAAGGGAATCTGGTTAAAGATGAAGAAAAGTTAATTAATGAGACTCTGGCGACTCTCCAGCTAAACTATGTCGACGAAGCAAAAAAGGGAGAGGAAGAAAAGAAAGAAGAGAAGGAAGAGAAACAAGAAGAACAAAAACAATAGAAATTGCCGGGTGGTCTAATGGTAGGACACGAGACTCTGGATCTTGGTGTGGAGGTTCGAATCCTCCCCCGGCAGCTTGCTTACCTGCGAGGATTCGAAGCCAACGAGCGCCGAGGTCATCCGAGGAAGAGCCTGGAGGGCGGAAGCGAGTTGGCCGGCTTTTGAGCCGTGGGAGAAGAGGGAACGGCGAGAAAGCGAATCCTCCCCCGGCAGCTTGCTTACCTGCGAGGATTCGCCTTCCCTGGCAGTTCTTGCGGAGTCGGAACAGAACAGTGGAAAATCGAAATTGGATAATGAATAAAAGAGGATGTGTGTCGGATTCAAAAGGGTTCACTTTGATTGAACTTATGATTTCTGTAGCAGTTATTGGATTACTTGCTGTTACTGTCATCATAATAGGTGGCAATTCAATTCGCAAGGCAAACGAGAATGTGGCAAAGGGAAATCTGGGTATTTTGCGTATGTCAATTATGACCTATTATGGAACTAATGAGGGAATATGGCCTTCTAACCCGCTTTCCAACTCTTTGGTTCCTGATTATGTAAATGAGATTCCATATTTGAACCTTGAGTCTCATCCACGAACAAATCAAATCGTAGGACCTAATATCACTGATAGCGGTGGATGGTGCTATAATTCTGCAACAGGGAAAATTTGCGTTGATTGCACACATCCCGGTCTTGAGGGAACTCAAATATCCACCTGGTAGATTTAGAGGATGGAAGAATCCAAGAAAACATTATATTTATCCATAGCTTCCACTTTGGCCTGGATTTTGGGAATTTTAATGTTATTTAGTGCTATTGCCATTGCTATTCCTGCCATATCTATGGGTGAGAGCCTTGGATTTCCTATTTTAATGTTAGTGATTGGTGGCTTATATTGTTTCAGTGGATATGGATTAAGAAAGAAGCGACGAATAGCGGGGGTGGTGGCTTTAGTTGTTTCGGGCCTGGTGTTAATTCTTAATATAATGTCGCCTGCGAGAGTGAGTCCGCTGACAATTTTGGTTAATTTAGCAATTATAATCCTGGTTTTGATTAACTGGAAAGAACTTGCTTAGAAAAATGCTAAGAAAAATTATTGCAAGAATTGGAATTATTATTAGTACAATTGGGATGATTTACAGTGGTTTAATGTTTCTCAATGTTGTGGTTGCTGATTTAGCATATAGATTTTGGGATGGTGGAATAGTGGCTTCGAATATTGCAGGGGTCCTGGATATAATGTGCGGCAGTATTCTACTCTATCTAACCATTAATATATTAGTGAAAATTGATGTTAAACGAAATGCGAGAATTGGCGTAATTGTTTGTATAGCCGGTGTAATTTCTGACTGGATAGGCGGGCTATACGGCATAAGCGCCCTGATAGGATTAATATCTACTTATTTCATAAAAAGAGAAATTTAGGTGGTATCTGTTTATGAGTTTCCCACATTGCTTAGAATAATTCATTTTTTTGCTGGGGAGGGTATTATGGCGGAAATTAAGGTGGAGAAGCTGTCTGATGAGGAATTGAAATCGTTGGGAGTGGATGACTGGAGCCCGTGGGAATGCGAGCCCTCAACTTTCGACTGGGAATATGATGAGAAGGAGACCTGCTACGTTCTGGAAGGGAAAGTGAAGGTTAAAACTCCTGATGGTGAAGTTGAATTTGGTAAGGGCGACCTGGTCACATTCCCCAAGGGACTCAAATGCACTTGGAATGTGATAGAGAAAATCAGGAAAACATATAAGTTTGGATAAGATTGATAGAAAATGGCATATAAAATATTTGCTGATGCAGTTATTGTGGTACATTTCCTGTTTATACTATTTATGCTATTTGGGTTTCTACTTACCTTATATGCTGTCTTCTTCAGGCAGAAATTCTTTGATAGGTGGCTGTTCAGGGTACTCCACCTCGTGGGTATTTTCTATGTTGTCTCTTTAAGCATTCTGGGCAAGTATTGCCCGTTAACTCTACTCGAAAATCAACTAAGGTTAAGACATGAAGCATATTCAGTATATTCTGGTTCGTTCATAGTCCATTATTTAGAGAGATTGGTTTATCCTGATGTTAATCCTTTGGTAATACAGATACCAACAGTTTTTATTGCCATATTTACGATAGTGATGTTTATAGTTAAGCCACCGAAGAAAATAAAAAGCATAATGGGAAAAAAGTAGCCTGTCCCCTTTTTTATGGAGGGAGTTATGATTTTGGAAAAGATGAGTCTTAAGGGGAAAGCAGGGATAGTGGTTGGTGCAAGCCGCGGTCTGGGGAAAGGTATTGCTATTGGTCTTGCTCAGGCTGGGGCAGACCTTGCTGTGACCAGCAGAGAACTGAAAATAATTGAGAAAGTAGCTGAGGAAATCAAAAGTTGGGGAGGGAAAATGCTTCCCCTGCAGGTTGATGTGGCGAGAAAAGAAGATATTGATATAATGGTAGAGAAAACTCTGGAAAAATTTGGGAAAATAGATTTTCTGTTCAATAATGCCGGAAGGATTACCAGAGTGCCAGCTGAAAATTTTTCAGAAGAAGATTGGGACGAGGAGATGAATGTTAATTTGAAAGGGACTTTCTTGTGTTGCCAGGCGGTGGGGAGAGTAATGATTAAACAGAAGAGAGGGAAAATTGTAAACATTTCTTCCATAGCCAGCTTTATAGGGGGAAAGAATATTTCTGCCTATGTAGCAAGCAAGGGAGGGGTTTCTCAGCTGACCAAGTCGCTCGCCAGTGACTGGGCGAAATATAACATTAGGGTTAATGCTATTGGACCGGGCTATTTTGAGACTGATTTGACTGAGCCTTTGCGGAAGGACCCCAAAAGATTTTCGGCAATAAATGCAAGAATTCCTTTAGGTAGATGGGGTAAGCCTGAGGATCTGGCGGGAATAGCTGTCTTTCTTGCTTCCGATGCTTCGGATTACATAACCGGCCAGACAATCTTTGTGGATGGAGGATGGCTTGCGGTTTAAGGAGGTAAATTCTACGAAAAAAATTTTGAATATCGTTTTAGTGATGTTTCTTGTTTTCCTTGTAGGGTGCGCAGTCCATCCGGTTACAGGGAAGAAAGAAATCAGGCTGCTTTCTACGAGTCAGGAAGTAGCTCTGGGGAAACAGGCGGCTCAACAGGTAGTAAATGAGTTTGGCATTTACGATGACCCGGAACTAGACAAATATATAAATGAGGTGGGGCAGAAACTGGTTGATGTTTCTGAGAGGAAAGAGATAACCTACTCTTTCACCGTGCTTAATACTCCCATGGTGAACGCTTTTGCTGCTCCTGGAGGATTCATTTTTGTCACCAGGGGAATCCTTAAGGAACTGGATGACGAGGCTCAGCTGGCGGGGGTTATGGCGCACGAGATCGGACATGTCGTGTATCGCCACGGAGCGAAACAGTTCGAGAAAGCATTTGGTTACCAGGCGATTCTCCTCGTAGGAGAAATACTCACCAAGAAAGACTTGAGTCAGCTCCAGCAATATACAAATTTCTTTGTTTCCCTTATGCTTCTGGGATACAGCCGGAAGAACGAGCTGGAGTCAGATAATTCAGCAATCCGTTATTCCCTTGCTGGCGGATACGACCCAAAGGCAACAGTTGAGTTTTTCGAGAAACTTGAGGCTATGGAGAAGAAAAAACCAACTAAATTCGAGACTCTCTTTCGCTCCCATCCGCCTACGAACGATAGAATCGAGAGAGTTCAGCTCTACCTGGAACAGGTTGAGTTCGAGGGTGCTGAACTGGTAAGGAATGAGGAAAAGTTCAAAAAGTTTACGCAAAATCTGCCTGCCGAGGAATCTCAAAAGTAATTGAGAACCCTTCCTTAAATGGTTGAAAAAGCCGGGGAAATATGTTAAAATCCTATGAATAATTTACGGAAAGGAGACTTCTATGGACATCCTTGTCAATCTGGAAAAGTTAAATAGCCACGTGAGGAAAGTTTTGGTGCCTTTTAGCCAGGCAATGATTGCCTTGCACGGGGATAACCTCAAATCTATCTCCCTTTATGGTAGCGCAGTGGGCGAAGATTTTATTCCTAAAAAATCGAACGTTAATCTCCTTTTGGTAATGGAAAGAATAGACCCTCCTGACCTGAAGATGAGCTTGAAACTTATTAACCAGGGGAGGAAGAAAGGGATTGTCCCTCTTCTTCTTACTGTTGAGCATATGAAGTCCTCTACGGACACATTTCCTATAGAGTTTCTGGAGATGAAGGATAATTATATCCTCATTTATGGAAAAGACATATTGGGCAAACTGGAAGTAAAGGGCCGAAATGTCAGGCTACAATGCGAACAGCAACTGAAGGGAGGATTGATCAGGCTATATCAGGTCTACTTAGAGATAGGGATGAAGAAGAAAAGGATTCGCTCTCTTTTAATCAATTCCCTTACTTCTTTTATTCCTATTTTCCGAAGCCTGTTGCGACTGAAGGGAAAGGCCTTGCCCGTTAAGAAAAGAGATATTATCAGTGATTTGGAAAAAGAGTTCACTGTTAATGGTGGTCTCTTCTTAAAAGTTCTCGAGATGAAAGAGGGTAAAAAGGTAAAAGAGAACTTAGAAAAACTTTTCGGTGACTACTTAGAAGAGGTTGAGAAGTTGTGCATAATCTGTGACAGGATGGAAGTTTAATGAGAAAAATTAGGATACTGCCGGTAGTCTTAATCGCACTATTTCTTTTACAGGTTCCTTCTTTGGGGAAGGAGGCTTCTTTTCCCAAGCCGGTGGGATACGTTAATGACTTTGCTCACCTTCTTTCATCCAGCAATGTAACCCGGTTGACAGGTCTTGTTACTGAACTGGAAAGAAAGACGACTTCTGAAATTGCCATAGTGACCCTGGAGAGCATTTCGGAAGGAGATATAGAAAGTTATGCAGTAGACCTCTTTGAGGCGTGGGGGATTGGGAAGAAGGGTGAGGATAATGGGCTGTTAATTCTCGTTAGTGTTGGTGAGCGACTGATTAGAATAGAAGTGGGTTATGGCTTAGAGGGTATCATTACTGATGGCATGGCTGGAGAGGTTATTCGTCAGAAGATTGCTCCCAGTTTTGGAAAAGGGGAGTTTGGCGAAGGAATTTTTAATGGTACGGCTACTCTTGCCAATTTAATTGCCCGGGAAAAGGGAGTGGAGTTATCTGCCCTGAGTTCTCTCCCTCAAGAGAATTATGAGGTGGCTGTTCAAGGACAGTCCCGGCGCAGGAAAGCTCTGGTGAATCTGTTATACTTCTTCTTGATTCTCTTCTTCTTGGGAGGCAGGTTCTTTCTCTTGCCCTGGTTATTTTTTATGGGAGGTGGGGGCTTTTGGGGTAGAGGGGGAGGAGGATTTGGCGGAGGATTTGGAGGATTTGGCGGAGGGCTCTCAGGTGGCGGAGGGGCCACTGGGAGATGGTGATAAATAAGAAAAGTTGATTTTTCGAGCGGCGAGGAATTTTTTACCGCTGGGAAACTTCGGCTTCTGCAGGGCACAGAATTAAACTCGCCCCGATAAATCGGGGGCTCAAACAAAATTCTGTTTGGAAGTGTTATTGTCAGCCTCGTTTCCTCGCTAAAATTCCAATGCTCTTCAAAATCAACTTTTCTTTAAAGGGGGGCAGAAAAAAAACAGGGAAGAATTGATTTTTCGAGCGGCGAGGAATTTTTTACCGCTGGGAAACTTCGGCTTCTGCAGGGCGCAAAAATAAACTCCCCCCGCAGAGCGGGGGTCGAACAAATTTTTACTCGGAAACAAATGTGTTGTTCTCGTTTTTTGGCTGAAATTCCGAACGTTCTTCACAAACTATTTTCTTCAGATTGGTGAGGGAAAACACTTACTGATTCACAAAAGGAGGAGGAAATTATGAAAAAAGCATGGATTTTTCTGGTAATTATTGTTTTTCTAATTTTTGTGGGGGTTTCCTGGTACATTTCTGGCCTTAATCGCGTGGTGAGAATGGATGAGGAAGTGAACGAGTCTTGGGCTCAGATTGATACACAGCTCAAGAGGAGAAGCGAATTAATTCCCGATTTGGTGGCTACGGCTAAAGGATATATGAAACATGAGAGGACAGTATTTACTCACATAGCCGATGCGCGCGCAGCTCTTGCCGGAGCAAAGACAGTTGCCGAAAAGGTTAATGCAGCAAGGGAACTGAATGGCGCTTTAGGACGCCTTCTTGTAGTGGTTGAGCGGTATCCTGATTTGAAAGCTAATCAGACCTTCATCAGGTTAATGGACGAACTGGCGGGAACTGCAAACAGAATTGCTGTGGCGAGGGTGAGGTATAATCGGGCGGTCAAGACCTTTAATGCTCACATCAGAGAAGTTTTTGGGCGCTTCTTTGCCAAAAGAAGGGGTCTGGATGAGTCCAGGACTTATTTCGAAGTTGAAGAGGAAGAAGCTGAAACCCCCCGGGTTGAATTTTAGCGGGAAGGCAACCTAAAGGTTGCGGCTACAGAATGGTAGAATGGTAGTCGCAGGCTTTAGCCTGCGAGAATTAACGCAACCTGAAGGTTCTGACTACCGAAAACAGGAAGAAGAGGCTGAAGAGAAATGGGGAAATTAAAGAACGAATTCTCCTGGTCAAATTCGAGAAATAGTGTTTTCAGGGAATGTCCCAGAAAATACTATTACAGTTATTATGGACACTGGGGTGGTTGGGAGTTTGATGCTCCTGACGAAGTCAGGCAGATATATATTCTTGGGAAACTGAAGAACAGATTTATGTGGGCAGGGGGAGTAGTTCATGAGGTTATCAAGAATGTCCTGGAGGAGACGAAGTCTGGCAGAGTGCCACTGATGAATCGCCTCATCAATTTGACCAGGGAAGAGATGCGGCGCGGTTTCGAATCCTCAAAGAACAAAATGTACTGGCAAGACCCCAAAAGCTGTGCCTTATTTGAGCACGAATATGATGCAGAAGTGAAAGATGAGAAATGGAAAGACCTCTGGAAGCACGTAGAGACATGCATTCAGAATTTTTACAGTTCAGATATTTTTGATATGGTTAAGAATATCGACTTTTCACTCTGGTTGCCCATAGAGGAGTTTCAGGCTTTCCTCTTCGAAGATACCAAAATCAATGTCAAGTTAGATTTTGCTTACAGAGATAGAAATGGCAGTATTATCATAATAGACTGGAAAACCGGTAAATCTGAACGTGCTGGAAGCGACATTCAACTTGGTTGTTACACTTTATTTGCAATTGACCACTGGAGTGTGGATTCGGAAAAAGTTAAAACGATTGAGTACAATTTATACCATAAGAGGGGTATTACAAACAAGTTGGATGCCGGGGACATAGAAGAGATTAAGGGATATATGGGAAAGAGTATCAGGGAAATGAAGTCATTACTGGTAGACCCTGTTCAGAATATAGCTTCCCAGAATAATTTTGCCAGGACACTCAACCGGGAAATCTGTAGCTCCTGTAATTTCAAGAGAATTTGCCTGAGCGAAGTTTAAAGTAGGAGCGTTTGGAAAGGTTATTAGAGGTGAAGAATAAAATGAGTTTTTTGAAGGTCGTGGAGGAAATTGTAGTCAAGGACTCTCGCTATAAAGTGGAGGCTTACGATTTTGTTATGGGAGCTTTAAATTACACGCAAAGTAAATTTGATAAGCCGAGACATGTTAGTGGTCAAAGACTCCTTGAGGGCATTAAGGAATATGGTCTGGAATGTTTTGGGCTGATGGCTCGCACGGTTTTTGATAATTGGGGAGTAAAAAGGACGGAAGATTTTGGCAATATAGTTTTCAATATGGTGGATACCGGACTTTTGGCTAAGACAGAAGACGATAGTATTGAGGATTTCAAGCACGGGTACGATTTCAAGGAAGCCTTTGATAAAGGTTATAAATATTGATATATGAGAAAGGAGTAGCGAAGCGTAAGCTTCGCGTCAGATTATAAAGATGACCGAGCCGAAGAAATATCAGAAAGGTCGCCACGTTTATACTAAGTGGGGAGGACAAGTCAAGGAGGTTAAAGTTATGCCCGACCAACAGGAAAAGCAGGTGCAAATTCGAATCCAATTGGATGATGTTATGGCTCAGGGGACATATGCTAATTTGGCTTTTATAAGGCATAGTGAGACTGAGTTTACAATGGATTTCATTTACGTTCAGCCCCAGGAGCCGAAAGCGAAAGTGAGGGCGAGAATAATCTCAAGTCCTGGCCATACCAAGAGGCTCCTCCTTGCCCTACAAGATAATATTAAAAGGTATGAAGAGAAATTCGGAGCGATAAAAGCAGCGGGTGATCCGTCTAAAAAAATCGGTTTCTAAAAAGGAATTAGTGTAGGGGCGACACTCTGTGGTCGCCCGAATGAAGGGACGGCACAGAGTCCGTCCCCTACAAGAACAAAAGAAGATAAAAAATTGGTGAAGGAGATATAGATGAGGGAATGTAACGAAAACAAGAATCGGAAGAATTGTAATTGTACTTATGAGCCTTGTTCCAGAAAAGGGATTTGTTGCGAGTGCATAGCATACCACTGGAGGTCAAAAGAACTGCCGGCATGTTTTTTCCCTTCCAAGGTAGAGAGGACTTACGACAGGTCTTTAGAAAAATTTATTGAATGTTATAAGGTGGAGTAGCGAAACTTGTTTCGCGATTAGTGATGTTCAAGGCGAAGAGAGATGAGAAAGATTTTTCTGTTTTTGAAGATGTGGCTACCAGTGGGGTTGTGGTGTGGCATCATTTTCTACCTCTCCAGCCTTCCCAATCTTGCAACGCCCTGGGGAACCTGGGATATAATCCTCAGAAAAATTGCCCATATTACTGAATACGGAATACTTGCCTTTCTTGTGTGGAGGGCGATTTTCCACTCGATTAAGATTAATCTGACAAAAGTTTATGCGTGGTCCGGGGCGCTTTCCCTGCTTTATGCAATATCCGACGAAATCCATCAGAGTTTTGTTCCCACCAGACACGGGTCGATTTACGATATTCTAATAGACGCATTTGGGATAGGGTTGATACTCTTCTTTTTGATAGTGAGGAAGAAAAATGTTAATCGCTGATTTTCATATTCATTCTCGATATTCAAGGGCTACCTCAGGCGAGATGAACGTTCGAGAAATAAGTAAGTGGGCTAAGGTTAAGGGGATTGATATTTTAGGAGCAGGGGACTTTACTCATCCCCACTGGCTGGATGAACTTGAAGAATATCTTAAGCCGGTGAGCTATGGTGTTTATGAGTATGGGGGAGTCCATTTTTTTCTCACTAGCGAGATAAGTTGTATCTATTCCCAGGGGGGAAGGGTAAGAAAAATTCATATTCTCGTTTTTGCTCCCAGTTTTGAGGTAGTCCACAAGGTGAATAGGGAACTATCAAGAATCGGTAATTTGCATTCTGACGGAAGACCTATCCTGGGACTTTCAGCAAAGGAGTTAGCGAAGATTGTGTTGGAAGCTTCCAGTGAATGTTTTATTGTGCCGGCACATATCTGGACTCCCTGGTTTTCGCTCTTTGGAGCAAATTCCGGGTTTGACGACATAGAAGAATGCTTTGGGGAATTGACTTCCCAAATCTATGCTCTGGAGACAGGATTGTCCAGCGATCCTGAAATGAACTGGGCTCTCTCTAATCTGGACAGGTTTGCCTTAATTTCTAATAGTGACGCCCATTCTCCTGCCAATTTAGGAAGGGAAGCCAATATTTTTAATTGCAAAATTGACTATAAGGAGATAGTTTCTGCAATAAAGAATAAAGAGAAGGATAAATTCCTGGGCACTATAGAGTTCTTTCCGCAAGAGGGGAAGTACCATTATGACGGTCACAGGAATTGTAACGTGTGTCTTTCTCCCAAAGAGACGAAGAGTCATAATAATATCTGTCCCCGTTGTGGCAAACCTCTCACTATAGGAGTTATGCATCGCGTGTATGACCTTGCCGACAGAGAAATCGGCTTCAAACCTCAGGGCGCAATTCCTTTTAAGAGTTTCGTTCTTTTAAAGGAAGTAATCGGCGAGGTGGTTGGAAAGACTTCCAAGTCAGCAGAAGTGGATAAGTTATACCACTATATGATTGAAAAATTTGGTAATGAATTCAAAATTATGTTAGAAGTTCCTGTTGATGAAATTTATAAAGTTCATCCTAAAATTGCTGAAGGTATTGCCAGGGTAAGGGAGAGAAAAATAAAGGTTTCTCCCGGATATGACGGGATCTATGGAAAAGTAAAGATATTTGAAGAAGAAAAGAAAATAGAGCCGGAACAGATAAGCCTTTTGTGAGTCTTAAGAAAGGAAGATAGAAATGGGAAAGAATCCAGTTTATCAGATTAAGAATTTTGGACAGAGTATCTGGTATGATAACATTGAGAGGTCTATTCTCACTTCGGGAAAGCTGGAAAAGATGGCGGAAGAAGATGGCATCTCGGGAGTGACATCCAATCCTACGATATTTGAAAAAGCAATTACTCAAAGTAGGGAATACGACCCTGAAATTGAAGAGTTGGCTGGAGAAAATAAGACTGCCGAAGAGGTATATGAGAGCTTGACAATAAAGGATGTGACTCTGGCGGCAGATATTCTTTACAAAATATATAAGGAAACAGAAAGAAAAGATGGATATGTGAGTATCGAAGTTCCTCCTAAATACGCATACGATATTGACCAGACTATCAATGAGGCTCAAAGATTGTTTATGAGAATAGGAAGAGAAAACATTATGATAAAAGTCCCGGCAACAAAAGAAGGGGCTGTGGCAATAGAGCGTCTGATATCGAAAGGCATTAATGTAAATGCTACTCTCGTCTTCTCTTTGTCCCATTACGAAAACGTTGCCCGGGCATACATTAAGGGACTGGAAGGGTTTTCCAGAGAGGGAGGAGATTTTAAGAGAGTGGCTTCGGTGGCCAGTCTATTTGTGAGCAGGATAGACACACTGGCGGATAAAGAGATTAGTTCACTGACAGAGTCGGAGAAAGACCCTGAAAGGAAAAGAGATTTACAGGAGCTTTTGGGAAAAGCAGCAGTAGCCAATTCCAAGAAGGTTTATCAAAAGTTTAAGGAGATTTTCTCTCAAGAAAAATTCAAAGACCTGGAAAAAAGAGGCGCCAGAGTTCAAAGACCGCTCTGGGCAAGCACCTCCACTAAAAACCCCGCCTATAATGACGTGAAGTACGTGGCGGAATTGATTGGCCCGGATACAATAAATACCATTCCTCAGGTGACGCTTGATGCCTTCAGAGACCACGGAGAGCCAAGGTTATCTTTGGAAGATAATTTGAGTGGAGTTGAAGAAGTTCTTTCCCGGATGAAAAAAGCCGGGGTGGATTTAAATGAGGTCTGTGAGACTCTGCAAAGAGAAGGAGTAGATGCATTCGCAAAATCTTTTGATAATCTCGTCAGCACTTTGAAAGAAAAAATAAAATAAAAATAGGGACAGCGACCATTTTTGAAATAAATAGGGATACATCCCATTTATTTAAATTCCATTATTAGGTGAAAAATGACCGTGAAGGGCTACGTTACAGTTATTACGGCCATAAAGGCCTACACTACGCGTAAAGAACTATGGGGCTGGATGATTGGGGATTGAAGGTGGATATTTTAAAGGATTTGAATAGAGAACAGAGGGAGGCGGTGGCCCATCGAGGCAGGCCACTTCTTCTTTTGGGTCCAGCCGGGACGGGCAAGACCGAAGTTTTAAAGAGAAGAATTGAAAATCTCATATCTTCGGGAATTACTCCACCGGAAAGGATACTTGTGTTTACTGAACAGGAGGAGATGGTGGGGGCTTTAAGGCCGCATCTTCAGCCGGGATATGGAGAGTTCTGGGTCAATAGCTTTACTGCGTTCTGCAAGAGGGTTCTGCGGCAAAATTATAATAGAGTTCCGGGAATCTACCCCAACTTCCAGGTGCTTGACGGATTAGAAGAAAGGCTGGTGTTGAGTAAGATTCTCAAAAGTTTGAAGATAGACTACTATCGGAACGTCAAGCATACTTCGGGTTTCTTAGACGAGGTGGTTGACTTCATTGACCTTTGGAAACTTAATCCCCGGGTTAGCCTGCCCGGCTACGGGAAATTTAAAGATTTGAAAAGAATTTATATACGGTACCGGGATTACCTGCACAAAGAGAATCGTTTAGATTTCAGGGACCTGGTGTTAAAAACTATTCAACTTTTTAAGAGCCATCGGGATATCCTTAAGAATTACAGGGAGAGATTCAGCCATATTCTTCTCGACGACTTTCAGAACATCGATTTGAATGAGTACGAACTCTTCTCTCTTTTAACCTTGAAGAAACAGGAGGTACTTTTTTCGGGTAATGAAGAGGAGAGCGTCTTTCGTTTTCGTGGAGCCCTGCCCCAGGAGGTGAAAAGAAGATTCCTAACTGATTTTGAGCCCCGCATAATTTCGCTTTCCGAAGTAGTTACCTCTTCCCCGCAGATAATACTGGTGA
>Ga0307378_10007888_pt1 | contig 14257 bp, 12 predicted proteins | sample UN1MG_FD_202238 | JGI IMG/M metagenome (GOLD analysis project Ga0307378, IMG submission 202238) | Soil microbial communities from Risofladan, Vaasa, Finland - UN-1 | ecosystem: Environmental > Terrestrial > Soil > Coastal area > Acid sulfate soil | place: Finland: Risofladan, Vaasa | collected...
CTTGAATGCCTCTCATGCGAAGCTAAATACGCGGCTGCTGGAGAAAGTATTGAACGCATTTAATACAAAAATTATTTACCACAGAGACACGGAGAACACAGAGTTAAATATTTTTTTCCCGGCCGGGAGACGGCGGCCAGGAAAAATTATCTATCCAGCGCTGCTGGAAATAAAAGTGCTGTTTTTTGTCCATAGGACATTCGGTTTTTTACCAATCAGTATCTCGTGATTGGTAAAAACCGAAGTAACACTCTATGCCCTCAGTGACTCGAGCGAAGAGGGTGGTGAAAAAAATGAAAAAGATAACGGATATAAACCAGCTAACCGGAAAAGTTATTGGTGCGGCTATTGAGGTTCACAAAGCTCTCGGCCCTGGCCTTTTAGAATCAGCGTATGAGGAATGCCTTTGTCACGAATTTAAATTAAGAAGTTTTCCCTTTGAAAGACAAAAAGAACTTCCAATTGAATATAAAGGTGCCAAACTGGACTGCGGCTATCGTTTGGATATTGTCGTATGGAATAAGATAATAATTGAATTGAAGTCGTGTAGTGAACTTCAACCAATCCATGAGGCCCAACTCTTGACGTATTTAAAGCTGACCAATATGAAGGTCGGTTTACTGATTAACTTCAATGTGCCTGTCTTGAAGGAAGGCATTAAACGTATGGCTAATTGATGGATATTTATCCAATCGGTTATCTCCCGATTGGATAAAATACTACTCCGTGTTCTCAGTGTCTCAAGCGAAGCGGGTGGTGAAAACTTAATCCCTGAATTACTTTCCATGAAATTACTTCTCATAGCAGGTGCCCGGCCGAATTTTATGAAGATTGCCCCCATTGTTCGGGAACTGGAAAAACGCAACAACCCGCATGTGGAATATAAAATTGTTCATACCGGCCAGCACTATGACTTTGAGATGTCTCAAGCCTTTTTCAATGATCTTGAGATTCCAAGACCAGATTATTTTCTTGATGCAGGTTCAGGCACCCATGCCGTTCAGACCGCTAAAATCATGACTGCATTTGAGAACGTATGTGTAAATGAAAATCCGGATGTGGTGATAGTGGTCGGAGATGTCAATTCTACCCTTGCATGCAGCATTGTCGCAAAAAAGCTCTTAATTAAAGTGGCCCATGTAGAAGCCGGCTTGAGAAGTTTTGATCAGACCATGCCCGAAGAGATCAACCGCATGGTAACGGACTCCATCAGCGACTATTTATTTGTAACAGAAAAGAGCAGTGTGGCAAATCTTAAAAAAGAAGGAAAGCCTGATGAAAATATCCACATGGTCGGTCATGTGATGATTGACAATCTCTTGTACCAAAAACAAAAACTGGAAAATGGAAATCCCGGCAAATTTCAAACCGCTGATCTAAAAACCAAGCTTGATGAATATATTTTCTTAACCCTTCACCGGCCATCTAATGTCGACAACAAAGAAACTTTAACCGGAATCATTAATGCATTAAATACGATTTCACAAGACACCCCCATTGTCTTTCCGGTTCACCCCAGAACAAAAAAGATGCTGGAGATCTTCAAAATCAAACTTACAAACCAGATCCATCACATGTCTCCAATAGGTTTCAGTGAATCCCTAATTCTGTGGAAAGATGCGGTTTGTGTATTTACAGATAGTGGAGGACTGCAAGAGGAAACAACAGCACTTGGAATACCTTGCTTTACGGTCCGGGAAAACACAGAGCGACCGATTACCATTGAAGAAGGTACGAATGTTCTTGTTGGCTGTTCAGGAAAAAAGCTTACAAAAGTTTTTGAGGATTTTAAAAACGGAAATAAAAAACAGGGGAAGGTTCCGGAATTGTGGGATGGAAGATCAGCTGAAAGGATTGTCGATATTATAGTAAATAAAAACAAGCTAATTCGCTATTCCAGCTTTGATTAAAAAACTAAATATGTCAAGAATGAAGGTCTGACCCCGTTGTTTTTATGGGCTTTCCTGGAAGGTAAACAACACGGTGAAAAAAGACATTATCACTGAAGATAACCAACAGTGGTGTCTTGATCGAAACCTATGAATTGCGGCAAAGCCTTTGTTTAAGCTGTTTTAAAAAAACATCACGGTGTTGTTTATACAACTATAAGGTAGACTATATCGATGCCATTACATTATCCTCTCATCAAACAAAACTAATTGAACCATAAAACATCCTGATCACGAATAAGTTGTCTCTGCACCATTCACGTTCATACAAGAAACTTATAATTTGAGGGGCTTCCCACTAAGTCCCACAACGAATTTAACTGGTGCACCAGTTATCTGTTAAACTCTACCAATATTCCGATGGACGTGCCTTACATTCCCTATTCAAGTTATCAAAAGGAATAATTGATATGAAAAACTTGATTAAGCGCATAATTCCTAATCAACTAATGCCGGTTGCTCAAGCAATCTATTGGAGATTCTTTAATAATTCAACTAAAGGAGATTTTTCTCGGGAACAATATGAAGAACTTTCAGCATTAAAATGTATTGTGTCCTATAACAAGTATGGTGGTTACTGTGTGCCCCAGTTTTCACTTCATCGCCCTGCAGCGCAAAAGATTCTTTCAAATGATGTTTATGAGCCCAAGACCATTGAATTCATAATGTCTAACTGTGATAACGGCGATGTTGTCCATGCTGGGACTTATTTTGGAGATTTTTTGCCAGCTCTATCAAAAGGTGCAGCTCCAGGCTCAAAGATTTGGGCTTTTGAGCCGAACCCAGAGAACTATCGTTGCGCAAGAATTACACTTGAATTAAATGACATCGAAAATGTCGTGCTAACCAATGCTGGACTCGGTGCTAAACAACAATACTTACTTGTCCAAACATCTGATGAAAATGGTCGTTCACTTGGTGGGGCTAGTCGGATAATTGCTAAAGCCTCAAAAGGGATAGCTGAATCAGAAACGGTTCAGATTGTTACTATCGATGACATGGTTGGGCCTGCCAGAAACGTGTCAATAATTCAACTGGATGTAGAAGGTCATGAAAAGGAGGCGTTAACAGGGGCATTGAAGACAATCCGAAGGTGTTTTCCTATTATCATTCTCGAAGTCTTGGCAAATAGCACACTACTCGGCAGCGATCTTTTCTCAGACAATATTTTAAATCTTGGATATCGTAAAATTAATGACATACATGACAATTCGGTATTTTCCAGTAAAGCACAACAGTAAAGAGCAGCTAACAATCGTATGATCGAGCCCAGAGAAGCCTGGATTGTTGGGAGCCTAACCAAAGGTAGGTGAAATTCGATAATGTTACCCAGAGGGTGATCGCATAATGTTAGTCTTCTTGCAGGGCTTGCTTTGGCACTGAGAGACAAAGGCATTGAAAGTGTCCTTAAAGTTTTATTCCACTATCGGCTAAATGATTAATCGGTAAACCCTGTAGAAAAAACTTAACCCAGGTAACGGATTTTCGTTGCTATCACCCGGTTAAATTCTTTGAAAAAGATAGCGTAGCGTATTCAACTTGGGTTTGAGCCCATTAACTTCACAACAATATTCAATTGATCAGTCCAGTATCAAGTTTTTATCGTGAGTCATTAACAGGAGATTGTGTACGTTGTGAACAATGTCCCCCATTATAAAAAGAACGAAATAATAACAGATGGATGTCCCCAAGGATTTAGCGATCTACTACCATTTTCGCAAGGAGAGGCACGAAATCAAGAATGGCTAATGATCAGATAGCTGCAAAACCATCCTCTTATTCACCTTTCGATACTGAATATCTAAAGATGGATCTTAAAGGGCGATCCCTTCGCAGTGGTGCCGTGACCCTGATCTCTCAGGGTCTTTTGTTTTTGATGCATATCGGTTCGACCATGATTTTGGCCCGGCTTTTAACGCCTCAGGATTATGGGATAATTTCGATGGTTGCTGCCATTACGGGGTTTGCCAGAATTTTCAGTGACCTTGGCTTGTCGACTGCGACGATTCAGTGCGATGAGATTAATCATGAGCAGGTAAGCACCCTATTCTGGATCAATGTGGGACTTGGGACACTTATTGCGGTAATTGTGGCAGCGATCTCTCCTGCCGTAGCCTGGTTTTACAAGACGCCGCAACTCGTTTGGGTGACAATGGCTCTTTCGCTGAATTTTCTGATCACAGGTCTGGCCGTGCAGCATCAGGCTCTTCTTACCCGGCAAATGCAATTTTATACCATCGCCAAAGTTCGAATATTCTCAACACTTATAGGAATAGCAGTCGCCATTTCCATGGCAATTCACGGTTACCGCTACTGGGCTCTGGTTTTTAATACCATCACCGCATCAGCGAGTAGCGTGGTTTGTTTCTGGTTGATCTCCAAGTGGCGCCCAGGCCTGCCGCATCGAAATTCCAGGGTTCGCCCTATGCTTCGCTTTGGATCGGATATTTCCGGGTTCAATATCATTAACTATTTTGCCAGGAACCTCGACAATATACTTATTGGACGATATTGCGGCAGTGGCGCTCTCGGATTTTACAGTAAAGCTTATCAGCTTTTAATGATGCCCATAACGAATCTACGGAGTCCAATGGATAAGGTAGCAATGCCATCATTAAGTCGCCTTCAGAATGAACCTGTACGGTATCGCAATTATTACATGAAATATTTGTCGATCCTTTCTTTTGTATCTATGCCCCTGGTCGTTTTTATGTTTGTGTGTTCCGATAGCATCATCAATATTGTTTTAGGCCCTCAATGGATGGAAGCCAGTGAAATTTTCAAGATACTTGCATTTGTTGCTTTGATTCAACCTGTTGGATCTTCAAGAGGGTTGGTATTACTCTCAACAGGTAATAGTCGAAGATATTTAATTTTGGGTGCTGCAACTGCTTTTCTGATCAGTATTTCATTTTTTATGGGAATTCCCTGGGGAGCCAAAGGTGTTGCAATGGCTTACGCAATTGCTGTTTACCTTGTACTCTTTCCTTTTTTATTCCTTTCTTTTCAAAACACACCTGTTGGGGTACACCACTTTTTAAATGCGATAAAAAAGCCCTTTGTGGCAAGTTTAGTCATGGGCGTAATCTGTTATATCCTTGTGTCAAATATGAAAGATATGAATAATATCGTCTCTTTAATTAGCTGCTTTGTGGCAAGTCTTTTCACCTACTTGGGCTCTATAGTTATTCTTTCAGGTGGATTGAAGGATTTACGTGAATATCACGAATATCTAAAACTCATTTTATCAAAGAATAAATAAAGATTATTATGAAACCACCGGTTTTTTTGCTCGGTTCACATAAAAGTGGGACAAGTTTATTAAGGTCACTTCTCGATGGGCACGAGGATCTATTCGTGTTCCCAAGAGAAACACATTTTTTTCAATATACAAATTTTTGGGTTGATTATAGATTGCGCAGGAATTACCCAGAAAAAACGTTCTTTGCAAAAGATAAGGTTTTACAGTACATCGAAGAACAAAACCGTAATGATGATCCTTTCTCAGACAATAATGATTTTAAAGGGTATGATGTGGAGAGGTTTTTGTCTTTTTTTGATATGACTGACACCTCCGATACGAAAAATCTCATGGAGAAATATTGGCAGGCACTCTGCTTCTCATTAACTAATAATAAAAATAATTTTGAAAAGAATTTTGTTGAAAAATCTGTCGAAAATGTCGAGTTTGCTTGTGTACTCCGGCATTTTTTCCCTGAGTGTAAGTTTATTCACATTGTTAGAAATCCATATGCAACAATCACAGCTATTAGGAAAATGAAGGGGAAAAACGGTTTCCCTTTTCTTGGCCCCATTATTCAGTCAATGTCCAATTCATATTACAATCTCTATAAAAACAGTTGTTATCTCGAAAACTACATGGTTGTGAAATATGAAGATCTTCTTATCAATGCAGAATTCATAATGAGGAAAATCTGTGATTTTTTGAATATAAAATTCAAGGATCAATTACTTGTTCCGACTTACTTTGGTGAATTGTGGGGAGGGAACAGTACTTCCGGAGAAAAATTCGATGGAATTTCGAAAAAACCTCTAATTTCATGGCAGTCAATTATTACTCCTACGGAGATAAAAATCGTTAATGATCTGTATTCGCACGTCTTAGATCGATTCGGATATGATCGTTTGGAGGACAAAGGGAATTGGCTAATGCGAAATCGACATGAAAGGTCAAAAACATACTTAAAAAATAGGTTTTTTTATTATCTATACAGATAATTGAATAATTGTTTGAGTGAATATATGAATGTTATTGTTTCTCTAACAAGTACGCCTGAAAGATCGCAAATTTTATTTTACACAATACAATCAATTTTAAAGCAATCGTTTAGGCCTGATCTGATATTAATGAACCTTTCAGAAAGCTCATATCTTAGTGATAGCGGTTTCGATGCTTTGGCCCATTGGTTAAATAAAGATAATCTGAAAGTTAATTTAGTGCGTGATATTGGCCCATATACGAAATTACTGCCAGCATTAGAATACGCAGATACAAAAGATATAATTGTTACGGCAGATGATGATGTTTTATATGATAAAAATTGGCTTAAAAATCTTGTAGAAGCTGCCACTTCAGAACCAGACTCAATAGTTTGCTGCAGGGCACGAATTATAAAAAAAAATATTTTTGGTAATTGGCAAAATTACTCGAATTGGGATTTAATTAATACGAGAATTAAAGGGTTCGATATCTTGCCAATGGGTGTTGCGGGAGTTGTTTATAGAAAAAGTTTATTAGATCTTGATTTTTTAAAGGATCATAAATTTTTGAAAATAGCACCGACCACCGATGACCTGTGGTTTAGAATGGCCAGTTTAAGGAAGAACACCCCTGTAGCAGTCTTCCCCGAAATAGACCATCAAAATATATATATGCAACATAGTTTTGGGCTCGGAAGAGAAAATATGTATAGACCAAAATATAACTCAATTTTTTTTAACGTCTGCTATCGATTGAGATTAAAAATTGCAAATTACCTCGGTATAAACCACACAAAAAATGATTTTTATTGGGACTTTATATGCAAATACAGCCAAATTTCTAAACCATAGATGAAAGAGATGGAACCTGTCCAACAAAAATACAATGTTTGCAATAATCGAACATATTTCAGAAGGATGTGAATTTTGAGAAAGTAGTGAAATGTAGGTTGATTCACCAGAACATATTGATATAAACGAATGCAGCGTCTGATTGGCAAGTGGATACCAGCGGCACGTGTCTGTCATCCTTATCCATTAAAGCACTTTGGCGTCATTACCTGAGACAGGAGCCTATTTGTTAGTAGCACACGCCAGTATCTGGGGAGCAGCCGGCAAGGCTGCAATTCAGCGGGTGAAAGTCCCGCCATGCCAATTGCCCGATTCAGGCATGTAGCGATAACACACTTCATGTGGGTAACCAAATGTTCATTGCGTGGTGTAAACGGGCCGGCTGCCCTGAGAATTGTAATTCACAGAGGAGGGAGCAATCGGGAGTTCTATCGAACATGGGGGCCTGAACATAACGGAATGACTGCAGCCTCGAAATGCGTGCCCTACTGAAGTTGCAATGTAGGAATAAATCGGTGTGCCGAACGTCTCAGATCTAACCTGAGACCGATGTTTTCTGGGAAGAAACGGGTAAATGCGCCTGGAAAACACCGCGAGGTAAGGGTCCAAGCAACCCTGTAGGATTGCAGAGATAACCCCGGAAAGGACGATTCCCCAGCAGAGGCTTGCGGCAACCTGCAAAGATCTGCTGACAAAGCTGAGGCTGAAGGAAGCAGGAGGGTTTTGGTCTGGCGCATGAGCCCGTATGAGCGATGAAGGAAGGGTAATGCCTTCTGACATGATGCAAGACGTCATGCCGATGCAGGTAACAATTGTTTTGGGCAAAGGGGCTCTCGTCACATGGCGGTGATGAGATGGAATCACCACAGGACACATTGTCTGACTATGGTGGTAAACGAAATTGATTCACGAGTCTGGCGGTAAACTAGTGTGGTAGGGATGTATGTGAGCAGGCACTTAAACTTCATCAAAATAGGGAAGGCCGTCAGAGAAGATGTCATGGTCGCTAACCGGAGTTGGAAAATCCGAGCGTCCGTGATGAAACCGGGGGCTCGCGGAAACGTGAGCTATGGGAGTCGGACTGAGACCCATTGAGAGATCTGTGGATTTGTCACCGAACCCTATGGTTGCGCGCGCCGCATTTCTATCCAGACTTCGGTGGTGCGGAAGTAGCCCACATTTTTACCGAGACCATTTTTAACACATATTGTGGCACAAGCGCACCAATGGAACCCAAAGTGACAAAGGAAACCGATGGGTCGAACGCATCTTGTCAATCAAGCAAACATGCCGAACCAAAGCTCAGCCGGTGTTCCCGATCCTTGTTGATACGATCAGGGCATATTTCAAAGAACAACAACCAAATTTCGGGTGGCTTACTCCGTAATTTCTAGCTTACCCCCCTCTGAATATTTGCAACAAATGAATAAAAAAATAGCTATAATATTACCCGGAAAGCTACCGGTGCCAGCAATTAAAGGTGGTGCTATTGAGTCTACCATAGAATTATTAGTTAATGAAAATGAGAAGAAGAAGCAGTTAGATATATATGTATTTTCAAGTTATGACAAGGAAGCTGGGCAGCTAAGCACAAAATACAATAATACAAAATTTGTATGGATCAAAAGAGGAATCTTATATAAATTGGTTGATTTCTTTATTCGTGTCTTTAGAAAATTATTTAACTTTAAAATTGATCGATTGGACAGCCAAATAATTAAAAGGCAAGTCCGCAAAAGAGAATTTGACAAAGTTGTAATTCATGGCAGTACGACTCACTTGTCGGCACTATCAAATGTTGTTCCTAAAAACAACTTGATATTTTATGTTCATGCTAATATTTTTTCAATTCCATCAAAAATAAATCAAAATCTTGGGCAAATCGCAGGTATTTATGTTGCAGTTAGCAACTTCATTAAAGCTGAAGTCGAGAAAAATGCTTTTGTGCCAGCTTCGCGGATAAAAGTTATAAAAAACCCCATCGATTTAAATAATTATACCAAGCATGTGCCATCGACTGAAATAAAAGCGAGACTAAAAACAAAGTTTAATATCAATGAACAGGATATTGTAATATTATTTGCTGGTCGAATTGTTGAAAATAAGGGTATTAAAGAACTGATATTAGCTTTGAAGTCATTACCCAATGATACTAATTTCAAATTACTTATTGTTGGAAGCTTTGGTTCCGGGTTCGGTAGCGGAGAGTCTATCGATGACTTTGCGAAGCAATTAAAAAACATCGCAAATGATTTAGAGGAAAAAGTTTTGTTCACTGGTTTTGTTCATAATTCATATTTGCCAAGGATTCATTCGATTACCGATATTCTTGTAATGCCGTCTTTATGTGAAGAATCTGCTGGTAAGGCTGCCATGGAAGCAATGGCAGGTGGAATACCTGTGATAACGACAATAGCGGGTGGTATTCCAGAATATGTTTCGGAAGACGCAGGAATTCTTCTTGAAAGGGATCGTGATTTAATATCGAACCTCGCAAATGCATTGAAAATATTGATTGACAATAAGACGCTTAGAGAAGCCATGGGAACTAAAGGGAGAGAGCTTGCTAAAGAATTCGCTCCATCCCGCTTTTATAGAGACTATGTTAATCTCATTTTAAATGATCGGCAATTAGAGAGGCAGGATTTGATTTAATCCATGGTAGAGGATAATAAAAATTGGCATACCTCTTGATGAGGCAAGGACAAGTTGACTGCCGGTCGGTGAGGCATCGTTAAAAAATGAACAAGATAGAGTTGTACACTCAAATCAACCACCTCAAAGCCTTGTTGTTTCGAAAAAGCTCTGATATAGCTTGCAACGATAGATAAAAAATACTCCTTAAAGACTTTTTCAAAAAACACCTCATTTTATGAAAATACTTTGGTTTTCAAACACACCGGCAAATGGTGATGAATATTTTAACAGAAAGCTGGCAGGCACTGGTGGATGGATGAAATCCTTGGATAAAGCACTTCATCATAAAGTAGAACTCCATATAGCCTTCTATCATAATCAAGATATCGAAAGCTTCAGTTATGAAAACACTCGATATTATACAATTCCGAAATATAAAAATTTGTTTGGCAAAATAAAAGAAAGGGCCTTAAATGAAGTCATAGACACTGAGCATTTACCTATTTATCTGGATCTGATCGATAAAATCAAGCCGGACGTTATCCATATCCATGGGACGGAAAATCCGTTCGGCTGCATCATACAACAGACAGATATCCCGGTTATCGTATCCATACAGGGAAATATAACCGTTTATCTTCATAAATATTGCAGCGGGATCGAAAGCGAGTATCTAAAATTAAAAAACATTAATGTTTCCGACATTAAAACAATGTTTCTTCCACATTCCTTTGATAAGTCCAGGAATAAATTTATAAAAATGCAGCGGCGTGAGGAAAAAAACCTGAAGCATTGCAGATACATTATGGGAAGAACCGACTGGGACAGGCGAATCAGCCGCATATTGGCACCTAAACGACACTATTTCCATATCGATGAGATTCTCCGGGGCAATTTTTATCATGCCAAATGGACCCCCAAAGACCGACAAAAAATTATCCTGCACACCACCAACAGCAATAACTTCTATAAGGGCTTTGAAACCATCTGCCTGACTTTGCATGAGTTGGATAAACTCGGCATTGACTGTGAATGGAGAGTGGCTGGAATCAACAAGAACGATTTGATCGTAAAGGTCGTCAAAAGAAAGATTAAAAACAAATTTTCCCAGAAGAATTTGAAATTGATAGGCCGCCTCACAGAAAACGACCTGATTGAAAAACTGTTGGAAGCCGATATTTATGTCATGCCATCGCACATTGAAAACAGCCCGAACAATCTTTGCGAAGCGATGATTTTGGGCATGCCGTGTATCGCTACCTTCGCAGGAGGGACCGGATCGCTTTTAAGGGACGGCCATGAAGGAATTCTTGTTCAGGACGGTGATCCATGGGCGCTGGCGGGTGCTGTATTAGAATTGAAAGAAGACTTAAAAGAGGCGGTTTTTTTCGGTAAAAACGCCCGTAAGCGAGCGCTTATAAGACATGACAAAGGCAAAATTGTACACAATCTAATAGAAATATATCAAAGTGTATCGAATCCAGCTAAAGATCTTGTTTATCAATACATTGGGAGGTTCAATAGAAATAGATAACACAATATCATGAAGTGTATTGGAAAATCGAACTCTCGAGGCTCCCCAAACTTTAGCCTGGCAGAAAGTTAATGGAATAAATGAATTGAAAATGAATCTGATAAATGAATTTTTAAATGTTTTAAAAGAAATAAGAAATGATAAATTATCTTATCTATTCTTATTTTTTCAGCTTGTATTTTTTTCAGGACTGGTCAAGCAGTTTGGAACCGATGAAATTTTAGTTGTCAATATAGCATTTACGTCTTGGCTATGCCTAACCAAGAAAAGAATAACAAACAGAAATATAAACCTAATCTTCGCGGCGTTAGGAGTATTTGCGTTAATAAATGTAATTCCTTCCTTTATGTGGGGAGCCAGTCCAAAGTTACTTCTTGGATTTTCAGGTAGAATATTTCTGGGAGCATTAATTGTTGTTTATTTTAAACACGACTTCTTCAATGTGTTTGAAAAGCTAGTTTTTGTTCTGGCGTTTATAAGCATCCCGCTGTTCTTAATCCAACTGATCCATGTGCAAGTATTTGACCTTTTTAGAGGGTTCTCCAATCTTGTATTAAGCGATGTAAGACTACACTTTGGAAGTGGGGAATTATCAGGCCATCGCTACTTGTTGGTTTTTTTGGTTAATTCTTGGGGAGAACTACGCAATAGCGGATTTATGTGGGAGCCGGCCGCTTTCGGAGCGGTGCTTGCTTGGGCAATGCTTGTTAATGTATTTTTTCACCGATTTTCTTTGAATCCGCGCTTAATTGTCCTTTTTTTGGCGGCTATCACAACCTTTTCAATAGGCACATATGTATATCTCGCTATTTTCATACTAATATATTTATCTAAAAACTTTGGAAACAAAAACGCATTCTATTTCATTATATTGTTAATTTTGATACCTGTATCTTATAGGTTTGAATTTGTGCAGAATAATCTTGCTATGATAAGCAAAAAAATTGAATCGGAGCAGAATCTTGTTAAGCGTATAAGAATGAGCCATGCACCGAAAAGAGTATCAAGGGTTGGCGGCTTTGTTGGGAATATTATGCCTATTATAGCTGAACCATTTGGTTTTGGTTTAAGATATGATGTGTTGAGTGAGCAACATTTTTTATATAGGACACCAAACGGCTTTATGGTTATATTAAGAAACTGGGGGATATCTGGCTTGATGATAATCTTGATATGTTCATGCAAACTAGTAGACAAATTAAAAATACTATATGAAGTAAATCTAAATATAGTCCACAAAGTTTTGCTAATGATGATTATAATGTTGCCCATAAATGGTAATCCTTTTTATAATCAGCCATTTTTAATAGCTATTCTCTTAAGCGGATTTATTGTTTCCAAAAGATATAATGATAAGTCGCATGCTACGGAAAATCACAAAAAACAGTCAAAACAACACCCAGCTTAAGTCAAATAACAAAACCCTTCTTATCACCGGCGGCACGGGCTCATTCGGCAACGCCGTCCTGCGGCGGTTTTTAAAGACGGATGTGTTTTCAGAGATCCGGATTTTTTCCAGGGATGAAAAAAAGCAGGACGACATGCGCCAATTTTACCGCAACAAAAGGATCAAATACTATATTGGACATGCGGAGCAACCGCAGTCTCGGTTATGCCATGGAAGGCGTTGATTTCCTCTGAAACCTTTCAGGCGCATCTTAGCTCCCGTTGTAAATGGATCGATTGAAAATTCTATATTTACCAATCAAAAACTAACGATTGATGAAAAAGTTAAATTTTGATCGTCTGCCTCATTTGTTTTACCATAGCACTCGTATTGTTTATACTCATATGAGCACATTCTTTGCGCGAATATCAGCGAGGTGGTGGGGTGTGCAGATCGGGCGAGGCTGCAAGTTTGTGGGGCGTCCTCACTATAAGCGCTATCCGGGTAGCAGCATTGTTATTGGCCAAAACTGCCAGTTTAATTCTTCTCCCGCTTCAAACTGGATTGGTGTGAATCGCCCCTGCATGATTTCGGCTCTGAAGGAAGGGGCTAAACTCTCCATTGGGGAAAGATGTGGATTCAGTGGTACCGTCATCGCTTGCGCAAGGCAAATTACTATAGGCAAAAACGTGCGCTGTGGGGCCAATACTTTAATCAACGATACTGACTGGCATGCCGACGATCCACGTACCAGTCAGGATGCTCCCGTGGAAATTTGCGATAACGTATGGCTGGGCGCCAACGTCACGGTGCTCAAAGGCGTCACTATCGGCGAAGGATCGTTGATCGGCATGGGGAGCTTGGTTAATCGGTCCATTCCAGCACGTGTGGTTGCAGCGGGCGTACCGGCTAAAGTTATCCGATCGCTGGAGTAGTTCTGGACCAGCTCTCCGCTTACACATTGAGACCCGAATGTGATTGTCATAAAGAATGGGAAAGAATGGCGATGAGAAAATTGATAGGAGCAGATTTGAACGTCGTTTTCATGGGCACTTTCCCTTACCCGCAAGGCATGGCGGGAACGAAGCGCATTCAGCATGCCATCGAGGGGCTGAAAGGAACCCCGAATGTGATAATGCGTGTCATTGTTTTAACTCAATCCAGCCGAGACAATGCCCTTAGTGGAAGGCATATGGGCATTCCTTATCAGACTGTTATGGGTGATCTGGTTCGATTGAGGACTGCACTTCTATTCCCATTGTTTTACCTAAGGGCCAGACGCGCCCTCAAACGAGCCTATCGCGCAGAATGCGACAACGTCATCTATAATTACGGAGTGCCTAACCTATTCAATACAGGAATTTTGGCTTACGCTAAAAGCTGTGGCTATAAAATCGTGTTGGATGTTGTTGAAGACTATGATACAGGGATGAAAAACTCTCGATCTCTATATCACCTAATCAAAGTAGTTGGCATCCGATGCTTGAAACGACACGTCAAACATTTGACTTCCGGCATTGTCGTAATCAGCTCTCATCTCGAGAAGAAGTATAGGGGACTTACCAATTTCAAGCGTCCCATCCATTACCGGCCAATATCGGTGGACTTCTCTTTTTTTGGTGCACCTTCTATCCCATTTGGTGGAATGGTGACGCTTTTCTACGCAGGCAGCTTCGG
>Ga0307378_10007889_pt1 | contig 14255 bp, 11 predicted proteins | sample UN1MG_FD_202238 | JGI IMG/M metagenome (GOLD analysis project Ga0307378, IMG submission 202238) | Soil microbial communities from Risofladan, Vaasa, Finland - UN-1 | ecosystem: Environmental > Terrestrial > Soil > Coastal area > Acid sulfate soil | place: Finland: Risofladan, Vaasa | collected...
GGGCTGTCTACCCAGTTGGTTAAACTAGCTATAAACCTCTCTGATTTAGATTCATCTACCTCGAGAAATTTAAACAGTTCTGTAATTTCAGCTAATACCTGTTGGTCAACCCTATTAGATGAAGGATCCACGAGAGCATTCAGATTGACTTTGGCTCTTTCATCAACAACCGTAACAGAGACACTCCCATCTCCCACCGGGAAGAAGGGAACATTGATCGCCCAAAATCCACTTGAGTGGTCACTATCTGTAGCAAGAGTAGATGCTATTTCACTTAAATCTTCAAGCGGCTGTCCTTTTAATGTGCCGGCAGCCACATGAACACCTGCTTTAGCTATATAGCGTGCTTTAACTTCATCAATTGTATTACCTGATATTTCTCTGTCTATTTGTGTGAAATAGACAAGATCAGCTACTAGAATGGTAAGTATTGAGATAACAATAATTACAATTACCAGCACTATTCCTTTTTCAGAATTTTTATTTTTTAATTTTTTAGTTTCGTTTGTGATCTGCATTTATTTAACCTGTGAATCTAAGTGCTAATCTACAACCGGTATTAAGATAAGTGAGTTGAATTCTATGTCATCTCCCCTTGGGCCTCTCAAAACTATATTTACATTAACAGCCCTAGGAAGCGAAGAACCGTCGCTCGAGTTCCACTCAAATGCCAATTCCTGATTTTCACTAGCCACAGACGCTTCTCCTAAATAAGAGAGAGTAAATCCTACAATGCGTTCAGATATAGGATATTCAGAGCCTCCTTCGTCTGTTCCAATAGTAGGGTCGTCTCTTCTCATAAGAGCAAACAGGTTCGGGTCGTCTTCAGTAGGTTCCAGGAAATAGCTTATTTCAGTCTGATCCGACTCTTTGGCGTTCTTAGCCGGGGTTCGTGATAATGACGTGAAAGTCAGCGTACTGAAGTTGCCTTCTTGACTCCCCATAAAGAAATCAGATGGAGCATTTGATGAAACCGAATTGACACTTCCCCTTGGAAAAGCAGTAACTATATCTCTGGTCATTTTAGAGAAAATAACTCTCGCCTCATGATATAGCTCAAGCTCCTGTTCTACTTTGTCCTTCGCTTTTATGATCTGAAAAAAAGAGGCATATAAAACAGCCATTACTATTGATGCAATAAAAACGGCTAAAAGTACCTCAATAAGGGTAAACCCCTCATTTGTAGTTTGAGATTGCTGTTGCAACTTTAAACACCTGATTCCCTTCATCCCATGCTATATCCACCATTACTATTCTTATTTCCGTCCCCAATTGCTCAATGTCGTAAGGAAGGACATTTACGTACCAATTAAATCCGGGAAATTCTTCAAATGTTCCTTGATCCAATCCAACTTGGGGATAACCTTCAAGCTCAATCTCCCCAATTTTCTGCTGTGCCAGGGAATAAGCTATTGATTGATTCTTGGACTGTGAGGCCACAACCAGATTTCTGTTTACAGACCCTAAAAGGATAGCCATAGAGGCTCCCATTATTGCTACAGCAATGATAACTTCTAAGAGTGTAAAACCCTTGTCTCTTTTGCTTTCGTGTTTTTGTTGCAAATCAATAGCACCTCTTTTTTAAATGCCTTATCTATCTCCTGAGAAGTTCAACATATTCATCATATACCTTCGTACCCCCGGTATATGGTTTTGTAGCTAAAGTATAGTACCTCTCATTGTCCGTAAAGATATGAATAACTGCCGGCTCAACAAAACCTGTGGGTAAAAAGAGTATATATTCATTTTCCTCATCAAGAGGGTTTCTTTCCAAAGTACGCTCAGTTACAACATCCTTAAAATAAACCCCATTTGGCAGCTTATGTCGTTTTTGGGATGAATCCTCAGAGAGGCCAAACTCATTCCCATTTAATGTCTCCACCCAGTACTCTCCGGCTTCTATATCAAATGTCAGCCTATGTATGTTCTTCTTAAAGGCTGCTTCATTGTATAAATATTTTATCGTCGCCGTAAGATTGCGCGACGCACTCTTTAGATTTACCTCAGTTAAATCCTGAAATTTTGGCACTGCCACAAAAAAGAATGCCCCTATAATCAACATTACAACTAAGATCTCTAATAGTGTGAAGCCGTCATTTTTTTTCATTATTTAATATTACGGCTAGAAATATCGTCCTCAGTCTGTGGTACTCCATCAGGACCGGGAGAAATTATCTCATACGTGTTTCCACCCGATTGATCGGGGCCAATGTAGATGAATTCACTTCCCCACTGATCAAGTGGAACCTGTTCCGCTTCTAGGTATCCGTTAGAATCGTAGCGTCTAGGCTCTCTTCCTGTTGAAGGAATTACAATTAGAGCGTCTATACCCTGCTGAGTATCAGGATAAAAACCGTTGTCCACTTTAAATAACTTAAGTCCTGATTCCAGTTGGGTAATCTGGATTTTTGTGTTTTCTACTTTAGATTTATCCAGCTGACCTATTACATTTGTACCAACAATATATGCTAATCCTGAGATAATCAGCAGAACAACCATAATCTCAATTAATGTGAAACCACCTTGGGCTCTCATATTTAATACCTCCTTTTAACCAATTGTTGATGTTAAATTAAATATCGGAAGAAGTACTGCAAAAACAATAAATGCCATTATAGCACCGATTATTACAATCATAACAGGTTCAAGAAGAGATGTCAGAGTTGAAACCATAGTTTCGACTTGTTGATCATAAATGTCTGCAACCTTGGAAAGCATAGCCTCTATTTCACCCGTCTGCTCACCAACCGCTATCATACGTGTGACAAGCGGGGGGAATACGCCACTTTCTTTAAGCGGCTGAGCTAGACTAGCGCCTTCTCTTACGCTGATCCTTACTTCTTGTAGGGTCTTTCCATAAACTTTGTTTCCCATAACCGCCTCACCTATTTCAAGTGCATCCAAAAGCGGGATACCACTTGACAGTAGTGTTCCCAATGTACGTGTGAACCTGGAAATTGCTACCATGGAAGTGAGTTTGCCGAATACTGGTACTTTTAACATCAGGCGGTCAAAAAACATTTGCCCCTTTTCAGTCTTATTAAAACGAATTGCTGCATAGGCAAGAATTCCCACGAATATTAAAATGAATAATATGTAGTTGTTTAAAAAGTCACTTATCTTAATCAAAATAAGGGTTATAAGTGGTAGTGAGCTTGAGCTCTCTTCAAAAATTTTCGCAATTCGCGGTATTACATACGTCATTGTGAAAAATAAAACCCCACCTCCTATAAAGAACATAAACAGGGGATAGATTAAAGCCCCTCTAACCCGGGAGGTGAGGGCGGCTTGTGTTTCTAAAAAGTCTGCTAGTCTAAGAAGCACTATGTCTAGAGTTCCGCTCGCTTCACCAGCTCTCACAATATTTATGTAAAGCTCGGAAAATACATTTTTATGCTCGCCCAGGGCATTAGCCAATGAGCTACCTTCACTCACCCTTTCTCTAACTTCAGAAAGCACCTGACCGAGTCTTGTGTCTTCTGTTTGTTCCGAAAGAGCGCTTAGTGAGGCCTCAAGAGGAAGCCCTGCTGAAATAAGAGTTGAGAATTGTCTGGTAGTTACAGCAAGCTCAGATATTTTTATGCCTTTAAAAGGATTGAAGCTTCTTGACTTGCTTTCTTTTGCTTCATTAAGGGAGGACAGAAAAACTCCCTGGCGTTTTAATTTTTCAGTTGCACTTTTAGGGGACTCGGCATCTATTACACCCTGAACCGCTTTCCCACTTTCATTAATAGCTTTGTACTTATATACAGGCATAGTTAGCAATAATTATACGTTGGATAGTTGAAATTGTAAGAATGAGTTTTTGACTATGAACTAAATACTTTCCTCTTCAGTAACACGTATTACCTCATCAATCGAGGTTAATCCCCTTATAATATGACTGACCCCGTCCATTCTTAATGTCGTCATTCCATGCTCTATTGCTTTTTTCTTTATCTGCCCCGAATCTACGTGGCTAAGGGTCAAATTTCTAATTTCATCATCTATTAATAACATTTCAAAGATTGCTGATCTGCCGCTATATCCCATATCAAAGCATCTGTCGCAGCCTTTTGCGCGGTAGAGTGTTCCATCTTGAAGTTCTTGCCTTGTAATTCCGACCTTTTTGAGTTCTTCGTCAGAAGGGCTATAAGGCTCTTTACATGAGCTGCAAAGAAGACGAAGCAGCCTTTGTGCAACAACGGCCATGAGTGAAGAGGCTACAAGAAATGGCTCAATGTCCATATCTATGAGCCTAGTGATAGCGCTTGCAGAGTCGTTCGTGTGAAGTGTGGAAAATACAAGATGACCGGTCAGTGACGCATGAATTGCAATGTCTGCAGTTTCTCTATCTCTGATTTCACCTACAAGTATAACATCGGGGTCCTGACGAAGAATTGATCTAAGCCCGTTTGCAAACGAGAGATTAACCTTAGAGTTAACCTGAATTTGGTTGATTCCCTGGATTTGATACTCCACAGGATCTTCTACTGTAATAATCTTTTTATCCGGAGAATTTATTCTTTCAAGTCCCGCATAGAGAGTTGTTGTTTTTCCGCTTCCGGTTGGTCCTGTAACCAGGATAATGCCGTGAGGTCTGCGTATTAATGATTCTACGATTTTAAGTTTCTCACCTTTAAGACCGAGATCTTCTAAACTAAGTAGGACAGAAGAGCGGTCTAAAAGCCTCATAACTACACTCTCCCCCCAGGTTGTCGGTACGGTTGATATACGTACGTCGACATCTCTACCCGCAACTTTTACCCTTATCCTTCCGTCTTGGGGCTTTCTTTTCTCAGCTATATCCAGTTCGGCCATGATTTTCACTCTTGATATTACAGATGCCTGAAGTTTCTTGGGCACTGAAGTTATTTCATGAAGAATGCCGTCTTTTCTGAATCTTACCGCCACTTCCTTTTCAAAACACTCAAGATGAATATCGCTCGCCTTCTCTTTTACAGCCTGAAAAAGTAGAGAATTTACAAATCTGATAATTGGAGCTTCATCATCGGCATCCAAAAGGTCCTTGGGCTCCTGAATATCATATTCGCTGATCCCCTCGGTATCATCTTCAATCCCTTCCCCAATTTCTTTGTCACGCTCATAGACGCGGTTTATGATATTAAGAACGACGTGATCAAGAGCTAACACAGGTTCTATCTCGCATCCGACAAGCGATCTGACTTCATCCAGAGCGTATAAGTCGAGCGGAGGGGCGAATACTATTACCACACTATCTTCTTTTCTTTGAAATGGGATAAGGCGGTATTTTTTCGCGAAACTTATAGGAAGTATTTTTACAAGCTCAGGATCAATTTCCTTTTCTGATATAGCAAGTATATAAGGGAATTCGTAGAATTGTGAGAGAACCTCAAGTACTTCCTGGTCTTCTAGAACATGAGATTTCAAAAGAGTTTCTTCTACACTCTCTTCATTTTTAGACAAAATTTCGTCTATTCTAATAAGTGCATCAGGATTCTTTTCGCCTATAATTTCTTGTATGCTTTTCATGGTAGCTAAATTTAATTAGTTTGGTTCTTCCCTGTTAAATCCTCTTTCTTGTAAAAGCATATTTCTTTTTTGTCTCTCTTCGAGTATGCGTTGCATGTCAACTTCATTCTCAACAATTCTAGGTGTGAGAAGAATCATAAGGTTGATTTTTGTGCTTTGTCTTTGTTTAAATTTAAATAGGTTCCCAAGAACCGGAATACTTCCAAGTACGGGGACTCTATTTTGCAGCACACTCTCTCTATCTTGAACAAGACCTCCAATGACGATTGTTTGGCCGTTCTTTACAACCACAGAGGAATCAGCAGTTCTAGTGGTGGTCGCAATACCAAATTCTTCTGTGTTAAGTCCTGGTACCGGGGCGGATCTTATTGCCGATACTTCAGTAAGAATATTTAGATTTATGAATTCACCCTCGCTTATTTGAGGTGTAATAGAAAGTCTTATACCGACAGGTTCTCTCTCAATTGTCTGAACAGTGACGCCACCATCACCGACAGTGCTTCCTGTTGGGAATGGTATTACGTCTGCAACAATGATCTCTGCAGGTTCATTATCTGTTGTTATGATGCTTGGTGTAGAGAGTACGTTCACATCAGTTAGAGAAGTAAGTGCTTGAAATAGTGCTGTGAATGACGGAATAGGAGGTATTGGGCCTGAACCGTCAACATCAACTTCCTCACCTACAACGCCCAAGAATAGGCCTGACAGGCTTCCTACCAGGTTTGCGGCGGCATCAGGATTTGCGGCTACTCCAAGCAGGCTTGGAATTCCTGGAAGGTTCGTCCCACCGAAGCCAAGAGTACTGTCATTGATAGTAAATCCAATACTCAAGTTTGTTCCGAATGATCTTATCTTATCAAGGCTAACTTCTAATATTGCCGCTTCTACAAATACTTGTTTTCTTCTTATATCAAGCTCATCAATTACATCTTTAATTTCTTCGTAATCCCTTCTTGATCCTATTATGATTACTGAATTTGTTGCAGGATCCGCTGTTATTCTGAGATCGTCAGTCTCTGCAACCACCGAACCACCTCCGCCCCCTGTGTTTTGTCTTGAAATGCTTTGCGATTGTCCGAAAGTGGAACCCCCGGTTGACCCTGATCCAATTGCAGACCCGGATCCGCCAAACCCGGAAGTTCTTTGCGCTCTTTGTTGTGCAAATCCACTACCACCACCACCTCCTCCTCCTCCGAACAGAGCTGATAATACACCCACAATCTGCTCAGCATCGGCATTTAAAACACGAATTACAAATATCCCGTCTTGCTGCTCATCGGTTTTTACATCAAGGATTTCTATTACAGCTTTAATTTTGGCCATGTCGCCAGGGTAAGCAATGATTATTAGAGAGTTAGTTCTTTCGTCCGTAATGACTTTGAAACTGACGGGTGACGACTCTTGTGTTGACTGTGCAGTAATTGCAGGAGCGTTCTGTGCAGTAGCCCGGTTAGTTCTGCTAGTTCGACTGGTATTACGCCCCCGCTGCTGAGTTAAAGCGGCGGTTTTTTGAGAAGCTGCTCTACTAGATCCAGAAGATGAGCTGCCTGAGGTAGCAAATATTTCTAAGAGTTTAGTTGCTACTTCGGCTGCGTCACCATTTTCTATCTTTATAAATTCAATCTCAGTTTCAACGTCAAAATTTTCAATGATTTTTAGTATTCTGTTTAGATTATCGACCCTCTCAATAATGATCAGTGTATTTGTAGCAGGATAGACAACGATATCCCCTTCTCTAGAAATTAAGGGCTTGAGAATATTTGCTACTTCACTTGCCTGAACATTTTGTAGTTCTACCAGTCTTGTGATAAAACCATCTGAAGATTCAGCATAGTCAGTCCCAAATTCTGTAGGAATATCCTGAAACTTAATGTCTCTTTTTGGAACAATGAGATTAGTTCCGTCCTTTTTCACCACAGAGAAACCGTTAAGACTGAGAATTGTTTCAAACAATCTCATTGCATTTTCACTCTTGAAACCGCCAGGAGCTACGACCGTTATCTTTTTCCCCTTAACTGATTCATCCAGAATGAAGTTTTCTCCGGTAATCTCACTAATAGTTTGAATTAGATCCTGGACATCCATCTCAGACTGGAGGCTGACTATTTCACCATCTGCAACAATAATTTTAGACTTCTTTTCTTCAGTTTTCTTGTTAGTATCTTGATTCTCATTTGTTTTAGGTGTATCAGCCCCATTTCTTCCATTCGCCCTTTTTTGTAAAGCGGCTTCCCGTTGCTGTATCCTCATCTGGCGTCTTTTCTCGCGTTCTTGTTGTTTTTCCAATCTCTCTTTCTGCTCCGGATCATTCTGAGCTTGAGCGTTGTCTGTTGGAGCGCCGCCTGGATCGAAAGTGCCGTCTGTTGGAGCGTCGCTTAGATCAAGAGTGCCGTCTGTGGACTCACCAACATCAAAATTGTCCTCTCCAGATGTTTGAGCAAGAGTCTTTGTGTCGTTTAGTTCGTTAAGTGAAGTGTAATCTTTTTTATCTGCCGATTGATTGTTCTCTATAGCGGCAATAACCGGGATGTCTATATAGTCTCCGGCTGTTATTTCGTCTTCTTTGAGGCCGTTTATTTCTTTTATATCTGCAACGCTGACACCAAACTTGCTGCCTATGGAATGAAGTGTATCACCTTCTATTATACGGTAGCTAACATCATCGTTATTGTTCGTACTATTAGAGGTTGCGGTTTCCTGCGTTAACTCTTGGGTCTGAGCGGCGTTCTCTTGAATTAAAGTTCCTTCATTATTTGTGTTTATATATATGTATAGCGTTAGCAAAAATCCGAGTATCAGAATGTTGATGAGAAATCCTTTCATTATGTAATCCTCTCTATTTTAATGCAGTGTCCATACTTATTCTATCTCAATTAAGGTCTTATATCACTCCATCTTCGAAGTCAAGATAATCTTGCTTCCTGAAATTAAAACTACGTTTATTTGACTGTATAATCATAAGTATATTGTTGTCCCGCCCTTGTTAAGTTTATCGTAAAAGAATTTTGAGTTCTAAGATCTTCAAAAACGCTGAGAGCCCTTTCGATATCATTTAATTCTATGTTGTTTATCTTATGTAATGTATCGCCATTTTTAATTCCAATCTTCCAAAAAATGCTATTAGATCTTATCCCAAAAAATCTAAGTCCATCGTCCTGTGGGATAACCCTTGCTTGCTGCACTATTTTGGTTGGATCGCTTAAAAGATCTTCAAGTAGATCACGGTTCACTTCATAGCTGTTTTCTCCAGTCTTCTTTATTTGATCGGAGTTTTTATCCCCCGGTTTTTGATTTCGGTCGAGAGTTGCAGTCTTAGAGTTTTTTGAAAGAAGCCCCTGGTTTCCCCCAGCTGATGCAATGTCACCAAGGTTTTTGCACTTAATAGTTTCCTGACCTTTTGTTTGGCGTTGTATAACTGCTTTACAGTTTTGTACATCTACTAGTCTAACCTTTTCAGAATCGATTATATCTATATTCTCACCACTTTTATAACCATTTACCTTGCTATTATCATCGTTTTTGATTATTGCTACCGATTTCTGGTCTGGATTCATAATAGTGCCGAGAAGAATAAGATTCAAGCTTGATTCTGGCAATGCATCTGGGTTAGATGCTAGAGCATCAGAGGACTCGGATTCTTCAGTAACCCCGAATATGTTCCTTTTTGCAATTATTTGATAATCGGATATTGGCGTGACCTTGTTTTTTTCATTGTTTTTACTTTTTTTAGTCGGGAAGAACTTTTGAGAAGCCTCTGCATTATTTGTAGTTACCTTGCTTTGAACCATGCCATTAACACTCAGTGCTAACAAATAGGCAAGCGCTGCCAGCAATATAAGATTTACAACCCATACATATCTTTTTAGAATAGTGGCGAACATTTAAGTAGAATAGTTAAATTTACTTTAAAAAATAAAGCGTTTTACTTTATATGTCAACAAAAAATAATTCGAGTGTGAAATACAAATTAAACTTGATGGCTGAATTAGTATCAGCTTGCCATTAAATTGTCTAAGTTCAATCACTCAAATAACGAAAATTAATATACGGTACTTTATCTCTTTATATATCATTATTCTATAAAGATATTATACATTTAGCACCTTTAATCAAAACAACACTTACCCTACAATGTACTGTTTTTTGATCAAAAAGCAATCATATGTGCAAGATATCATTAACTAATTAGCGACTGAATACTCAAGCTTCTAATGATTGCAGCATTCAACTAACTGAACGAGTAAATCGTTTTGTAACTCTTTAGTCTTCCAGCCGAATCCATTTGATAGTATAGAGAATACAAGTACATCACCTTTTTTTGTAAAGACATAGCCTGAGAGCGCCCTAACATTATTTAAATATCCGGTTTTAGCTCTGACTCTTCCCTGTACTTCAGATTGCGTAAATCGTTTTTTAAGTGTCCCGTCAACTCCCGCTACGGGCAGTGAATCTAGAAAATCAGTAGATATTAATTTGTCTTCATATGCATAGCTCAAGATATCAGTTAGCGTTTCAGGCGATACTCTATTAAGTAGCGATAGTCCCGAACCGTCAACTATTTTAAATCCGTTTTTGATCCCTACTTCATTTAAAAATTCTGATATAACAGCAGAGCCATTATCCCATGTTCCCGGTATACCTTTGTACTGAGCACCGAGAGTTTTCATAAGGTTCTCACCAATTATATTAACGCTGTTTTTATTGTATTCGGTAATTACCGCTGACAACGGGTCTGAATAGTGCGTGTAGATTAGATTTGCCCATCTGGGAACTTTGTCAGCTACAACGGGTCCCGAAACTTTGATGCCTGCTTCTTCAATAGCATTCTTAATAACATTGCCGGTTAAAAGTGTAGGGTTTAATACCGGAATTTTTAGAGTAACAGTAGCCTTAGGTTTAATCTGACCACTTAGGACTATTGTTTCATCATCCTGCCAGGTTGTTTTAAGTACCCCCTTCTTACTACTTGTAACAGCTTTGTTTATTACTTCAATATTTGACCCTCTAGGTTCAATCTGAACTGCTGGCCGGTTGCCTGATTTTGATGCGTAAACTTTTAATTCGATAATGTTGTAATTAAATGACAGCGCGCTTATCGCAGGACTGTAAAAATCGTCTTTCCACTCTGCTTTCCATCCTTTTGCATACCTCTCTTTTTCAAAAAAAGTATCATCAACGATAATTCTTCCTTTAATTTCTTTTACACCACGTTGTTTCAATTGAAATACTATATAACCCAGGTGTCCCTGTGATAGTGTAGGATCGCCATAGCCTTTTATATATAGACCGCCATGAAGAATACCGTTTAATATTCCTCCGCCCGATAAGAAATCTGTTTTGAACCGATAGTCTTTACCCAAAAGTGATAGAGCCGACACTGAAGTAATTATCTTTTCGTTAGATGCAGGGATGTACATCTTGTCTGCGTTATGCTCGTATATAGTTTCTCCCGTGGTTAGTGATTTAACAACTATCCCTAACTTGCCGTTTTTACCGGGGTTCTCATTAAGCAGTGTAGCTACGCTGGCCGCGTATTGATCATTAGCTGAGCTGGCAACTTGGTTTGAAGCAAATAAGAAAAATAACAATAAAATGGGGAGTAAAAACCTAGTCATATTAGAAATAATATATTAACACTATGCTTAGTTCATTGCAAAGGAAGTTTTCTGCATTATTTATATTTATTAAGCATATCGGTATCAATTGTATATAGATTTCCTCTAATTGTTAAAAGATTAGAAGTGTTCTGCACCCCTTTTGTCAACGCAGGATTAAGTTGGAGTATCAAGAAGATGGGCACTTTTCGGTGGCTTGACAAGCAGAGGTAAAGGTAACGCTAGAAACCCAAATCAACCCAGGATTTCGTTTGCCTTTTTGTTGTCTGTTGTCATCAGGATTAATAAGCAGTGTTCACCTTCTGCAGTCAAAGAGGCGTGAACAATATTAATATGTTGCTCGGAGAGTTTTTTTGTAATCTTGGCAATTTGTCCGGGTTTGTTATCCATCGGTACAGTCAAAACGGTGCTTTCTCCGAATTTCAGATTCTGTTTATGGAGAACTTCCTTGGTCTTATTTGCATCATCCACGATCAAGCCTACAATTGCCCAATCAGCTTCAACTACTGAAGAAAGCCCTCTGATATTTATGTTGGCTTCAGAAATCGCTGTACAGAGCTCGTTTATCATACCAACCCTGTTCTTCACAAAGACAGAAAATTGTGTTTCAAGTGCCATATCTATTAATAAATTCTATATAATCAGCAGGGGGAAAGCAAGGGATTGTATAGGTTCACTAAATATGAGACAAATAGTAGGGTATTTGGTGTTTATCAATAATGCCATTACCCCCTCTCAGATGTATCTGAACTTTTATATTCTTTTTGTCAGAAATAGAAAAGAACTATAACTCAGAAGCAAGCAAGTTTAGTGCGTGGCAACAGTCAGCAGCGGGCGCCACATAGCAAAGCAGCGTTTTTATGTGAAGCATGATTCTTGCAATACCCCACTTTTGCCTGAATCGGCGTGCGGTATCCAAGTTCTGAATGAAGGTAACCGCCTTGAGTCTCTATTTAAATCTTACTAGCTTATTTTTATGATGTTCTTAATGGGGAGCAGTATAGAAGGTGATTGTATCTAGCGCAGTTATAAAAAAATGGTTTAAGTACCCATATGTGATATTATTAATAAATTCTTTGAATGGGTGAACTTTTTGCAAATTTTAACATTGTTGAGGTCTGATTATTGGAATCTATTAAGGCTATTTTCTTTGACCTTGGTGATACTCTAGCATCCACTGACCCTCCTTATTTGCATAGAATTGCTCAGGCAATGAGAGAGGTGGGGCTTGAGATTTCTAATAAGGATTTTGAGCTTGAATATACAAAGGCAGATTTCAAGCTCTTCTTAAAGCATAAGGAAAGGGGCGGCTTAACACCTGGAGAATATCAGCAGTGGTTTCTGCCAATTCTTTATGAATCTTTGATGCCGGGACAAGAGGTAGGTGAGTTTCGTCAAAACGTAAGATCTGCAATTAGTCAAATAGAATTTAGCAGAGTCGCTCTTCCTGGAGCAGTTGAGCTTCTGGAACATTTAAAAGACAAAGGATATAAGTTGGCAGTTATATCGAATAACGACGGCAATACTGAAAAGAAATGTGATGAAGTCTGTATAAGAGAGTATTTTGATCTAATCTTGGATTCCACAAACTTGGACATGATAAAACCCGACTCTCGTATTTTTGAGCATGCGCTAAATGAACTCGGACTAAACTCAAGAGAAGCAATTCATGTGGGGGATATGTATGGGGCTGATGTAATGGGAGGCATGAATGCGGGACTGGATGTTATCTGGCTTAACCATAGAAAAATTAAGGGGCTTAGTCATCCTTTGATTAAGGAAGTTTCCGGGTTAGCTGAGATAAAAGATATTCTTAAATAAATTTTCAGACTTCTTTCAACTTATTTCTTGTAACTTGTTAAAGTCTCTTAACATTCTAAACAAATGGTGTTTGATGTATGAAAGGCGAAATAAAAATAGAAGGCGCTAGGGAAAACAACCTCAAAAACATTAATGTCTCAATACCCTGGCATAAGTTCACAGTTATTACAGGGCTAAGCGGCTCAGGTAAATCTTCACTAGCTTTAGATACACTCTATGCTGAAGGTCTGAGAAGATACATTGAGTGTCTCTCTACTTATGCTAGACAGTTTCTTGAGCGTGTTGAGCGCCCAGATATGGATGATATTTCCGGGCTGCCTCCTGCTGTTGCAATTGAGAGCAGAAACTCTGTAAGAACCTCGCGCTCCACCGTAGGAACTACAACAGAAATTTATGATTTTTTAAGACTCCTATATTCAAAAATTGGTAAAACCTTTTGTCCTAATTGTGACATTGAGGTCAGAAAAAGATCTCCGGAAGATATAGTTCACGAACTGCTCGAGCGTTATCAGGATAAAAGAGCAGTATTAACATTCCCCCTCGATGATTTAAATCCCACTCCTAAGGGCCTACTTTCTAAGGGCTTTACTAGAATCTGGCTAAACGGAAAAATATCTCAAATAGAGGAACTTGAGACATTGCCCGACGGCGCTGAAGTGGTAATAGACAGGGTCTCAATAAAACAAAGCTCATTTTCAAGATTAGTTGGTTCACTAGAATTGGGGTTCTCCGATAGTAAATATGTAAATGTTCATATTGTGGATGACACATCACTTCGCTATTCAAAAGATCTTGAATGCACTTCGTGTCATACTAAGTTTTCAGAGCCCGAGCCACTCCTGTTTTCATTTAACAGCCCCCGTGGAGCATGCTTAGAGTGCAACGGTTTTGGTAACATCCTGAAATTCGACCCTGACTTGGTAATACCTAATCCCGAAAAAACTTTGGCACAGGGTGCTATAGAGCCATTTACCAAACCATCTCATCAACCCCGCATGAGAAGGCTGTTAGAGTCCGCAGCGGAGTACGGTGTAGATGTTAATAAACCTTTTTCTCAACTTTCAAAAAAGGCGACAGATTTAGTTTATGAAGGCATGGGGTCGTTTAAGGGGATTAATGGATTCTTTGAATATTTGGAAAGAAAGAATTACAAAATGCACGTCCGGGTGTTTTTAAGTAAGTATCGTTCAGCATTCGACTGTGAAGTGTGCGGTGGAAGCAGGTTAAAGAAAGAAGCGCTATGGGTTAGGATTCAAGGCAAAAACATAGCAGAGCTTTCAGATTTATCTGTCGATAAGCTGCAGTATTTCTTCGATAAACTCGAGC
>Ga0307378_10007890_pt1 | contig 14255 bp, 10 predicted proteins | sample UN1MG_FD_202238 | JGI IMG/M metagenome (GOLD analysis project Ga0307378, IMG submission 202238) | Soil microbial communities from Risofladan, Vaasa, Finland - UN-1 | ecosystem: Environmental > Terrestrial > Soil > Coastal area > Acid sulfate soil | place: Finland: Risofladan, Vaasa | collected...
GCTCCCGGCAGAGCCTTTCTTTTGGCCGACCCGGAGAGGAAGAGTCTTCCCGTAAAGAGAGCGGAGGATACGATCGTGATCACGCTGTCCGGAGAGGCGTCGGACCCGGCCGACAGCGTTGTCGTTCTGGAGATCAAGGGCCTCCCCGACGTCAACGAACCATAGGAAGCCCAGTCGGGTTATTTTCCCCGGTGCAGCTTCTGGTAGTACTGCTGGTGGTAGTCCTCGGCCTCGTAGAACTCGGTAGCGGGAAGGACCTGGGTGGCGATGGGGCGGTCGAATTTTCCTGATCGATTCAGCCGCTCGATAGTCTTCTGGGCCGCCTCTTTCTGGACCTCGTCGTGATAGAAGACCGCCGACCGGTATTGCGTCCCGACGTCCGGGCCCTGCCGGTTCACCTGGGTCGGGTCATGGAGTTCGAAAAATTGGTCGAGCAGCTCATTATAACTCACCACCGTGGGATCGAAGACGATTTCGATGGATTCGGCGTGTCCGGTAGAATCCGAACAGACTTGCCGATAGGTGGGATTCTTGGTCTGCCCGCCCGTATAGCCGACGCGCGTCGAGACAACTCCCCTGACCTTGCGGAACTTGTCCTCTACACCCCAGAAGCAGCCGGCGGCGAAAGTGGCCGTCTCGGTCTGCAGTTTTTTCTTTTCCTCGGTTGCCGAGGCGGGCTTGAAATTCAGGGCGATCGAGTTGATACAGAAGTGCTTTTTGGTCGGTGCTGGGCCGTCATCGAAAACGTGGCCGAGATGCGAGCCGCAGACGGCACAACGGACCTCGGTCTGGACCATCCCGTGGGAGCGGTCCTCGCGGTATTCCAGGTGGCTTTCGCCGACCGGAGCCGTGAAGCTCGGCCAGCCGGTGCCGTGGTCGTACTTCGTCTCTGACGGGAAAAGGGGAGTGCCGCAGGCGCCGCAAACATAGATCCCTTCTTCGTCATGATCGTTATACTTCCCCGTAAACGGCCGCTCCGTGCCGGACTGGCGCAGCACCCGGTACTTCTCCGGCGTCAACAGAGCCTTCCACTCCTTCTCGGATTTCTCGATCTTTTTCAACATCTCTTTCTCCTGGCCTGGAAGAGAAGACTTGCCGTTCTCAGCTTCCGGTGCGGCGGCCATCTTTGGCCCCCATCCGCAGGCACCCGCCAGAAGCAGGAAAACGACCGCTGTCAAAACCCGTGATTGATTCATCTTCGTCCTCTATTCCTATAATTCTTATATTATTAGTATACATTATCGCCAGAAAAAGAACTAGGGAAGCCAGGCTCTCCGCTGTGGGGATTTCAGAGTGGCCACCTGCGCCGAAGGGCTTGATTAGAAGGGAGGCAAAACGCTATATAAAGGGCAATCTCTTTAAAAGGAGTGCCCGATGCGTCCATCGTCCCTTCTCAAGCCCGCTCGTTGGAAAGGCCTTTTCTGGCCTTTCTTTGCCTTCCTTATCTTTTGTTTTGCCTCGTGGTCTTCCTCCTCTGAGGCTCCACAACCCGATGACTGGGAAAACCCGCTCGTCGTCAGCCGCAATACCGAACCGCCCCATGCCACGCTGATCCCCTATTCTACCTTGGAGAAGGCTGCGGCCGGCGACCGTTTTGGCTCTGAGCACATGCTATTGCTCAACGGAAGGTGGAAGTTCCATTGGGTTTCCAAACCGGCCGACCGTCCCCGGGATTTCTTCAGACCAGAGTACGACGTATCCTCCTGGAAGGAAATCGACGTCCCCGGCAACTGGCAGCTTCAAGGGTACGATGTGCCGGTCTATATGAACTCAGACTATCCTTTTCCGGCCGATCCGCCCCGCATTCCGCCAGACCATAATCCCGTCGGCTCCTACCGGACCGAATTCACCGTTCCCCCCGGCTGGCGGGACCGCCAGGTTTTTCTTCATTTCGACGGCGTGGACTCAGCCTTTTATGTCTGGGTGAATGGCCTCCCTGTCGGCTACAGTCAGGACAGCCGGACCCCGGCGGAGTTCAACATCACCCGGCACCTCCGGCCGGGCCGGAATGTCCTCGCCGCCGAGGTCTACCGCTACTCGGACGGCTCCTACCTTGAATGCCAGGACTTCTGGCGTCTGAGCGGCATTTTTCGAAACGTCTATCTGTACTCGACTCCGCCCGTCCACATCCGCGATTTCGAGCTCAAGGGGGACCTGGACGGCGATTGCCGGGACGCCGTCTTCCGGGTCAAGGCCTGGGTCAGGAACTACGGTGATAAAGCTGCCCGCGATCATTCCCTCGAGGTCAGCCTTTTCGATCCCGAAGGCCATCCGGTCGGCAGTGAGGTCCTCGACAAAAGCTCGAGTCCATATATCGCTCCTGAAGCCGAGAGCATCTTCCTGCTCAAGGCCGGCTTGGCCGACCCGCACAAGTGGTCGGCCGAACAGCCCCACCTGTACACCGTTGTCCTGACGCTCAAGGACGAGCGGGGCGCAGCGGTCGAGATCGAGAGCGCCAAGTTCGGCTTCCGCAAGGTCGAGATAAAGAGCGGCCAGCTTCTCCTCAACGGCCGGCCGATCCTCATCAAGGGCGTCAACCGTCATGAACACGATCCCGTCACCGGCCATTATGTGACTCGCGATTCCATGGTCAAGGACATCCTGCTGATGAAATGGAACAACATCAATGCCGTCCGGACCTGTCACTACCCGGACGACCCGCAGTGGTACGAACTCTGTGACCGTTACGGCATTTATCTCATCGACGAGGCCAACATCGAGTCCCACGGAATGGGGTACAAACCGGAAATCACCCTGGCCAACCGGCCGGAATGGAAGAAGGCTCACCTCGACCGGATCATCCGGATGGTCGAGCGGGACAAGAACCATCCTTCGGTCATCATCTGGTCGCTCGGAAACGAGGCCGGCGACGGCACGAATTTTGAGGCCGGGAGCGAATGGATCCACCGGCGCGATCCCTCCCGTCCCGTCCACTATGAAAGGGCGGAGCTGCGGCCGCACACCGATATCTACTGTCCGATGTACCCCAGCGTTGACCAGATTGTCGCTTACGCCGAGCAGAAGCCGGAGCGCCCCCTGATCATGTGCGAGTATGAGCACGCCATGGGCAATTCCTGCGGCAACTTCCAGGATTATTGGGAGGCCATCGAGCGGTACCCGCAGCTTCAGGGCGGCTTCGTTTGGGACTGGGTGGACCAGGGGATCTGGAAAACGACTGCGGACGGCCGGAAATATTTCGGCTACGGCGGTGACTTCGGAGACTCGCCCACGGACAGGAATTTTTGCTGCAACGGGTTGGTACTTTCCGACCGCACCATCACCCCGAAGACGATCGAGGCCAAAAAGGTCTACCAGAACGTCGGGTTCAAGCCCGTTGATCTGGCGGCAGGAAAGGTCGAGATCGTCAATAAGTTCTTCTTCACCAACCTCGCCCGCTGCGAGGTTCTGTGGTCGGTCAGCGAGGACGGGACGGAGATCGATTCCGGAAACTTGGACCGTCTGGATATCGGACCCCGCCAAAGCCTGGCGATTGTCGTGCCTTTTCGCCAGCCGAAGCCCCTGCCCGGGGCCGAATACTGGCTCCGCTTCAGCGTCCGGCTGGGGGATGATCTCCCCTGGGCGGACAAGGGCCACGAGATCGCCGCCGAGCAGTTCAAACTGCCGTTTAGCCAGGCCGTTCAGCCAAAGGGAACGGCGGGGATGCCTCCTCTCCAGAAGGGCGAACGCGGGCCGGCGGTGATCATCTCCGGCCGGGATTTCGAGGTCCGCTTCGACCGGACGAGCGGGCTGCTTACTTCCTACAGGCAAAGGGGAAAGGAGCTCTTGACCAGGGGCCCTGAGCCCAATTTCTGGCGTGCCCCTACAGACAATGACTTTGGAAACGGCATGGAGAAACGATGCGCCGTCTGGCAGAAGGCGAGCGGCTTCCGGACGCTGGACAGTTTCACCGTGGAACCGCTGGGCCCGGCGGCGGTCAGACTGGTCGCCGTTTTCGACCTGCCTGATGTCCTGTCCAAATACCAGACGACCTATACCGTTTTCGGCAGCGGCGATATCATCGTCGAGAACCGGATCCGGATCGGGAAGGAGGACCTGCCGGAGCTGCCCCGTTTCGGAATGAGGCTGCGGGTGCCGGCCGGGTTGGGGCGAGTCGAGTGGTACGGCCGGGGCCCGCATGAAAATTACTGGGATCGTCGGGCGAGCGCGTTCGTCGGTCACTACAAGAGCACGGCCCGCGACCAGTTCGTCCCCTACGTCAGCCCTCAGGAGAACGGCTACAAAACCGACGTGCGCTGGGTGGCGGTGCGAGACGAAGATGGGAGAGGGTTGGCCTTCTTCGGGCTGGACCTGCTCAGCTTTTCCGCCCTTCGTTACACCATCGAGGACCTCAGCCAGAAGAGCCGGGGAACGATGCACCCGACAGACCTCGTTGAGCGGGATTTCATCGAGCTCAATATCGACCACAAACAGACGGGCGTCGGCGGCGAGGATTCCTGGGGAGCGCGGCCGTATCCTCAGTACACACTGTTCCCGCAGGACTATGCCTATCGATTTCGCATCCGTCCCTTTGACAAGGGCGACGACCTGATGGCCCTGAGCAAGGAACGCCTCGTCCTGGAGTGATTCTGCAGGGCTCGCCTATTTCGCGGCCTTGATCTCGTCCCAAGCTTTGACGTAAAGAGAGTTGGCTTCCCCGAGGTCGGCGATGATCTCACTCTTGGCCCTGACCTCCGGTTCCAGGAAAATTGCCGGGTTTGTCCGCAGATCTTCCGGCAACAGAGGATAGGCGTCCTTATTGGGGCAGAGATACATGAGGAACGTCGTGTTCTCGGCCGCTACCGCTGGATCATGCAGGAAGTTGATGAAGGCATGAGCCAGGCGGACCTCTCCAGCGCCCCGCGGGATGACCAGGTCGTCGACGGAAATGACCGTGCCCTCGCGGGGGACGGCCAGGCGGACGTCCGGATTTTCCTTACGGACCTGGAGGATATCCCCGCTGTACCCCTGGACGACGAGGAATTCCCCCGAAGCGACGCCGGTTTTGTATTGCTCGTTCTCGTATTTGGCGATGTTTTTCTTCCAGCGGATAACGACCTCTTTGGCCGAGGCGAGCTCCCCAGCGTCGGTCGTGTTGATGCTGTAGCCCAGGAACTTGAGCCCGGCGCCGATCGTCTCCCGCATGTCGTTGAGCATGGTCATCCGACCCTTCAAATCGGGCCGGTCGAAGATCGCCCAGGACGGCTCGAAGTTTTCGACCCGGCTTCCCAGGAAAGCGATGACCGTGTTGACGATCATGTAGGGCACAGAATATTCCATGGTCTTATCGATCGCCAGAGCCAGGTATTCGGGGTCGACATGGACCAAGTTGGGCAGCTGGCTGTGGTCAAGGCCGAGGAGCATTCCTTGCAAGTGCATCAGGCTGGCCATGTAGCTTGTCGGTGTCAGCAGGTCATAGCCGCCGGCTCCGGCTTTGATCTTGGCGTACATCGTTTCGTTGGAGTCAAACGTGTCGAAGACGATCCGGCAGCGCTGTTCTTTTTCGAAGCGGGCGACGAGCGCCGGTTTAAAGTAGTCAGCCCAGGTATAGATATGCAGGACCGGTTGCGACTTGCTGCAGTGGGCGAGGACGGTGGCCGCACCCAGGGCGAGACTGAGCCCGGCGACAAAGAGGGTTCGGTATTTTCGCCTTGTCTCTTTTTTCATGCCGACTCCTTATCTTTGCGAACGGGACAGGCTCTGGCTCACCGCCACGGCCGTGAAGGTGAGGACCAGCAGGATCGTCGAGAGCGCGTTGATCAGCGGAGGCGACCCGAACTTGATCATGCTGTAGACCCGGATGGGCAGGGTCGTCGAGCCGGGCCCGGCGACAAAAAAGGTGATCACGAAATCGTCGATCGAGAGGGTGAACGCCAGCAGTCCCCCGGCGATGAGGCCGGGCAGGAGCAGGGGGAGAAGGATTCTCCGGGTCGTCGCCCACCAGCCGGCGCCCAGGTCCTGGGCGGCCTCGACGATGGACTCGTCGAAATCCTGCAGCCGGGCCAGGACGGTCATGGCCACGAAGCTGATGCAGAAGGTCACGTGGGCAAGGAAGATGGTGAACAAGCCCAGCTTGATGCCGGCGGCGACGAAGACCATGAGCAGGCTGATCCCCATCAGGATCTCCGGGACGACGAGCGGCGTGTAGACGAGGCCGAAATGAAAGCTCTGCAGCCGGCTCCGGGCGAAGCGGTGGAGGGCGACGGCGGCGGTCGTCCCGATGACGAGAGACAGGGCCGTGGCGCCGGCCGCGATGATCAGGGAGTTCTTGGCGGCCCGCCAGATCTCCGGCTCATGGAAGAGGCGCTCATACCAGATCAGGGAAAATCCTTGCCAGCCGGTTTCGAAGCGCGAGGCATTGAAGGAATTGACCATCAGGATGATGATCGGCAGATAGAAAAAGAGGAGAACGGCCATGGTCACGGCGAACGGCCAACGGCTGCGCCTCATCGTCTCACCTAAAGAAGGGACGCGGGCCTCTCCCGCTTGCGCTGTAGGATCAGGACGGCCACCATAGGCGCCAGGACCGAGAGGATCAGGACCACGGAGAGGGCGCCCGCCTGGGGGAGGTTGCGGTCGACGAAGACCCGCTGGGCGATCTTGTTGCCGAGCATCTCGCCCCCGGGCCCGCCGACGATATCGGGAATGACATATGACCCGAGAGCCGGGATAAAGACAAAGAGGACGGCGGTGACAAGTCCGCGGCGGATCCCGGGAAGAAAGACCTTGGCGAAGGCCTGGAGGCGTCTGGCCCCCAAGTCCCGGGCCGCTTCAAGGAGCTGGAAATCGAACTTTTCGGCAGCGGCATAGAGGGGGAGAATGGTGAAAGGCAGGAACGTGTACACGGTGATCAGGACGACGGCCCCGGCATTATAAAGAAGCGATGCCTGGGGGCTGATGAGACCCGAAAAAGCGAGGATCTTCTTGATCGCTCCCTCGGGGTGAAGGAGCACCTTCCAGGCGAAGACGCGGATCAGGAAATTCGTCCAAAAGGGGACGATGATGAGCATGAGAAAGACGTTTTTCCACTTCGCCGACACCCGAGCCAGGTAGTAGCCGATGGGAACGGCCAGGACGATGCAGATGAACGTGGACAGGACACTGATCCAGACCGTCCGCCAGGCGACGGCGAGATAGTTCGGGTTAACCAGGGAACGAATGTTGGCCCAGGTCCAGCCAGGGGCAATTCCCCCATAGGGATTGGCCGGCCTCAGGGCGACGGCGAAGACGAAAAGCGTGGGCACGATGAAAAAAAGAGAGAGCCAGAGAAGAGAGGGGAGAGAAAACAGCGCTTCTTGGATCTTCCGGCGGCGTTTTTCTCTCATTGCTCCAGATCTCAAGACGGGCCGTCGTCTTCGGACTCGCCCACTTTTTGCGGCGGCCGGGAGACGAGATGCTCATCCCCGGCGCAGAAGCGGTCGAGCATGAAGCCGTCGTCACCGTGCCACCAGATCCAGACATCGTCGTTCCAGCGGATGGGCTTCTCGTCCAGGAAGAAGCGGAAGTGCTGGCGCAGGACCTGGACCCTGAGGCCGTGGGTCCTTACCCAGTACTTGGTCGTCGACCCCAGGTAGATCATGTCCTCGACGACGGCCGGGAGGATATTCTGCAGCCGGGTTCCCTCGGGCCGGTCGCGCGAGATATGGATCTTCTCCGGGCGAATGCTCAGGTAGACGGGATTTCCCGGCTTCATCGTCTTGTCGTTGAAACAGATGACATCGGGGATATCCGCGATCCGGACCTGACAATACTCGCCGTCGACGAGAGAGGTGACCTCGCCCTCGAGAAAGTTGGTGTCTCCGATGAAGGCGGCGACGAAGCTCGTCCGCGGGGTCTCGTAGATTTCTGCCGGGGAACCCACCTGTTCGATCCGGCCGGAGTCCATAACGGCGATGCGGTCGCTGAGGCTCATGGCCTCTCCCTGGTCGTGGGTGACATAGAGAAAGGTGATCCCGACCTGGTCATGGATCATGTCGAGCTCGATCAGCATGCGCTGCCGCAGCTTGAGATCGAGAGCGGCGAGGGGCTCATCGAGAAGAAGAACCTGGGGCTTGTTGATCAGAGCCCGGGCGATGGCCACGCGCTGCTTCTGACCCCCCGAGAGCTGGTCCGGTTTCTTATGGGCCTGGTCGCCCATCCGGATCAGGCGCAGCATGGTTTCGACTTCCGTCTCGATATCCCGCTTTGTCCTCTTGGCGACCCGGAGCCCGAAGGCGATGTTCTCCCAGACCGTTAGATGGGGGAAAAGGGCATAGCTCTGGAAAATTGTATTGACCTTGCGTTTATTGGGGGGGAGGTCAGTGATATCCTCCCCATCAAGGATGACGCGGCCGGCATCTGGATGCTCAAACCCGGCGGCGAGCCGGAGCATGGTCGTCTTCCCGCAGCCGCTCGGCCCAAGGAGCGAGAAAAACTCCCCCTTTTTTATCTCTAGAGAGACGCTGTCCACGGCCTGGATGGTTCCGAAGCGCTTGGAAACGTTGCGGAATTCCAGAAACTCACTCAACCACGTGCGCTCCTCATTTCAGGGGCTCAAATCTCAATCTTTCGTAAGCCCTATTTTGAAGGCAACCCGGACATTTTTCAAGCCGATTATCGCTTCGCCCGCCGACTCCGGGAAGAAGTCGCCCGGCTAGTCCAGGGCCCTGTCCACCGCGGCCCGGGCGTGGATGGTCGTCGTGTCAAAGAGCGGAATATCATATTCTGTTTGACTCACCAGGAGGGGAATTTCGGTGCAGCCCAGGATGATCCCCTGGGCGCCCCGGGAGACGAGACCGGCGATGATCTCTTGAAACACACCTTTCGATGCCTCTTTGATCTCTCCCAGGCAGAGCTCGTTGTAGAGGATGCCGTGAATGAGCTCCCTCTCTTTCTCTTCGGGGATGATGACTTCGAGCCCATGGTCGCGGCTCAGCCTCATTTTATAGAAATCCTGCTCCATGGTGAATCGCGTTCCCAGAAGCCCGACCTTGCGCAGGGAGCGATTCTTTATCTCCGCGGCCGTGACGTCGACGATGTGGAGAAGGGGAATACGTATGCTTTTCTGAACCTCGTCGGCCATCTTGTGCATGGTGTTGGTGCAGATGACAAGGAGATCCGCCCCGGCTCGCTCGACCCTTTGCGCGGCGTCGATCATCAGGTCCGTCAGTTCCTTCCATCCTCCCCGGTGCTGCCAGCTCTCCACCTCGTGAAAATCCACGGAGTACAGGACGATCTTGGCCGAGTGGAAGCCGCCCATTCTTTCTTTCATCCGCTGGTTGATGATGCGGTAATACTCCAGCGTGGATTCCCAGCTCATCCCGCCGACGAGACCGATGGTTTTCATGCTTTTTTCTCCGAATATGGCATTTCCTATCTCCCTCCGGGCATGATTATAGAAGATCGTGGAATATATAGATAACCTATTTTCCGTCCCTGTCCAAGATATTTCATTTGATTTTTCGGCGAGACTTGTTTTAGAATCTCGATGAATGATGAGCCGAAGAAGAAGAGGTCTTTTTTTCCTGGGCGTTTTCGCCGTCTTTCTCTTTGCCACCCTGTTCGTCCATTTTTTCCACACCGAAAAAGGCTTGCGCCCGGATAGTTCCTGTCCGGCCTGTCATTTCCAGTCGACGTCTCTGGCCGTCAGCTTGAGCCTGACCATCATTCTGCCTCAGCTTTTGCTTGTCGAGATTCTGTCCGTCTGGGAATCTCGCCTCGAAAGCCCGGTCGTCTTCTTCGACCTCGTTTCCCGCTCCCCGCCTCCCGCCTAAAGCCTTCCTCACCCGATCTCTATCTTCAAGAGTCCCTTTTCTAACTCTTTTGAGGAGGTGATGCCAGCCATGATCAGCTTGGTCCTTTCCTTCTTCTGGATGTCTTGCTCATGTCCGGCCGGACCGGCGCAGCCGCCTCCGGCTGCCGAGACGCTCACCCTGGAGCAGTGCATTGGCGTTGCCCTCGGGCAAAACCCGCTCGTCCTCTCCTCTCTCAGCCAGTACCGGGCCTCCCTGGCCCGGGTCAACCAGGCCAAAGCGTGGTCCCAGCCCTCCCTGGATTACGATTCCGACCTCCAGCCCGGGCTCTTCGATTTCAAGGGTTCCGGCGAATCCTATTTCGGGGTCAGCCAGACGGTTGAATTCCCCGGCAAGATCGGGCTCCGCGGAAAGATTGCGGGCATGGAATCGGAAGAGATCCTGGCCGATATCGACCTCTTGAAACTCGACCTCACCTTCCAGGTGAAAGAAGCCTTTTTCGGAATCCTGATCGCCCAGGAGAAATTGAAATATGCCGAGCAGGATCTCGAGCTGACCCAGGATTTTCTCAATAAGGCGGAGGTCAAACATGCGGCCGGTGATATCGCCCTGGTGGAAGTCCTCAGGGCGCGCGTCGAGGCTTCCAAGGCGGCCAACGCCGTGCGCGTGGCCGGCAATGAGGTACGGCTGGCCAAGGCCCAGTTGAACTTCCTCCTGGCGCGCCAGAAATACGAGCCTTTGGAGGTCAGGGGAGACATCAGGAGGCCGTTTGTCTCCCTTGACTTAGAACAACTCAAGGAAAGGGCCCTGGCCTTCCGCCCCGAGTTAAAAAGGATCCGCTTTTCATTGGAGAGAGAAGCACTGCGAAAAAAACAGGGCGCCCTCAGCTATCTTCCCGATTTTGACCTCGGTGTTTCCCGGCACCGGATCGAGGGGGAAATGACGACCTGGGATTTCACCCTTTCCTTCCCCATCCCCCTCTTTTTCTGGCAGCCGAAGAGAGGCGAGATCGCCGAAGCCGAGGCCCTCATGAAATCCCTCCAGAAAGAAGAAGAATACCTCCGCAATGCCATTTCCCTTGAGGTCGAGGAAGCCACCATGAATGCCCTGACCGCCGGCCAGCAGATTGCCCTTTTCGAAGAGCAGATCCTGACCCAGGCGGAGGAAGTTTATAACATGTTCCTGTTCAGTTTTCAGGAGGGCGAGATCGGAGGTATCGAGCTCATCGAAGCCCGCCGGACCCTTATTGAAGCCAGAAAATCCTATGCCGACGCCCTCTTCAACTATGACATCACCCTGGCGGCTCTCGAAAAATCCGTCGGCCAGTCCCTGAAAGGAGAGCAAAAGTGAACAAAAAACCAATGGCAGTAATGACCACCCTGCTTTTTATCCTCTTTTCCGGAAGTTGTACGAAATCCGGCCGCCATGAACGGGCGGCCGCCGAAGACATCACCTCCGCCCAGTCCGCCGGGCAGGATCGGCCTGGAACGCCCCCCGGGAAGGGCCGTTTCCGCAGGCAGAATCCCCCGGGTCTGGGATTGGGAAGACAGGCCGGCGGCGGCTTCAGGAGAGGCTGGACGACCTCGACGGCCGTCGAGTTCACGGACGAAGAGAAACAGGCCATGGAAATAGAAACGGTCGTCGTCGCCTATAAACCCATCGCGTCTCAGCTCCAGGCCATGGGAAAGGTCCTCGCTCATCCCTTGAGAAAGGCCATCGTCAGCTATGCCTTCCCCGCCCGAATCGCCCAGATCCATGTCCGGCCCGGAGACTGGGTCAAAGAAGGTCAGGAATTGGTCACCCTTCAGAGCGAAGAAGTCGGGGAGGCGAAATCCGCTTTCTATAGGGCGATCGCCGATCATGAACTGGCCAGGCAGAATCACGAACGGGAAAAGAGACTTTTTGACCGCGGCGTCGGAGCCCAGAAAAACATGCTGACCACCGAGGCCGAGCTCAGGGTGGCCGAGGCCAATCTTGACGCCGCCGAAAAAAAGCTGCATGTCCTGGGATTTACGGAAGCACAGGTCAAAGCCATCTCCGAAAGCCATCAGGTCAATCCCGTCATCACCCTCTTTTCTCCCATCAGCGGCAAAGTCGTCGAGTACAACGTTGTTTTGGGCGGGATGGTCGATCAGGCCTCCGAGATTATGACGGTCATGGATCCCAGCCTTCTCTGCGTTGACGCGGAAATCTATGAACGGGATATCGCCAAGATGAAGATCGATCAGAACGTTGATGTTTCCGTCCCCGCCTATCCGGACGAGAAATTCCCGGGAAAGATCTGTTACATCGGCGATATTTTGAAAGAGGAAACGCGAACGATCACCGTCCGCACCGAGGTCGAAAATAAGGGCAAAAAACTCAAGCCAGGCATGTTCGCCAACATCAGGATCTTTCTCAACCATCAGACCCAGGCCCTGGTCCTTCCCCAGGAGGCCGTTCTCGATGACCAGGCCGATAAGATGGTCTTTGTCAAGCTGGGTAATCAGTTCTTCCCCCGCTTGATCGAGACGGGAACGAAAGAGAATAGCGATGTGGAGGTCACCGCCGGGCTTGAAGAAGGCGATGAAGTTGTTACCAAGGGAAATTATCAGTTGAAGTCCAAGCTCTACGACGAGATCTTGAAAAAAGCCGGAGTTCACTGATGCCCACCTCTGCATAATCATGTCTGTGGAGAAAACGCCGTGATTGATAAGATCATCGATTTCGCTTTGAAGCATCGGCTCCTGACGGTCCTCATCGTCGGGCTCGTTTCGATCTGGGGCGTCATCGTCTACGTCCAGATGCCCAAGGACATTTATCCCGACCTCAATGCTCCGCTGGTCACGATCATCACCGAAAACCCGGGAATGGCCTCCGAAGATGTGGAAAGGTTGATCTCCTTCCCCCTGGAAAGCCTGCTCTCGGGGGCTCCCCGGGTGACCAGGGTCAGGTCGGAATCCACAACGGGGGATTCCGTCGTGACGGTCGAGTTCGACTGGGGGACGGACATCTACCGGGCCCGTCAGATCGTCTCGAGCAAACTCGAGCTCATCGCCGGCCGGCTTCCCATCGGTACCACCCAGCCGATCCTGGGACCGGTTTCGTCAAGGATGGGAGAGGTCTTCGAGTTCGCCGTCACCGGAGAGGACGTCGACCCGATGGAGCTGCGATCGGTGGCTGACTGGACGATCCGCTATCGACTGCAGGGTGTTCCCGGCGTCTCTTTCATCATCAACCTGGGCGGTTTCGTCAAGCAGTTCCAGGTCTCCCTCAAGCCGGAAATGCTCAAGAATTACAACATCACCATTAACGAGGTCAAAGAGGCCATCGAGAACTCGAACAGGAATTTTAGTGGAGGCGTTATCAGCAAAGGAGCCCAGGAGGTCTTGATCAAGGGCCTGGGACGGATCGAAACGCTCGATCATATTAAGACGACAGTCATCACCTCGAGGAACAACGTTCCCGTCTATGTCAAGGATGTGGCCGAGGTCAAGGTGGGCCCGAAATTCAGGCGGGAATCCGGAAGCCACAACGCCAAGGAATCCGTCTATGTCACCATCGAAAAACAATACGGCGGAGACACCCTGGTCGCCATCAAGAATATCAAGGAGGCCCTGGCCCGGATCGCCAGGGACCTCCCCGAACGGATCAAGACCGAGCCCTTCTATGATCAGTCCGTTCTGATCCTGAAGTCCATCAACCACGTCGAGATCTCCATGCTGGAAGGGGCCGCGCTCATCATCCTGGTCATGATCTTCTTCATGTGGAACCTGCGCAGCTCGCTCATCGCCTCCCTGACCATTCCCTTTTCCATTATGATCGCTCTTGTCCTGATGGATATTTTCGGCGTCGGTCTCACCGTCATGTCCATCGGCGGGCTGGCCATCGGCATCGGCAAGGTGGCCAACGGCTCGATCATCATGGTCGAGAACATCTTCCGGGTGCTTAAAGAAAAGAAAGGACAAGGGAGCACCCTGGATCTCACCGCCGAGGCCGCCAAGGAGGTCGGCCGATATCTCTTTTCCGCCAACCTCATCATCATCCTGGTTTTTATCCCTCTCTTGACCCTGAAGGGCCTCGAAGGGGCGATGTTCCGGCCGACGGCTTTTGCTGTGGCCGCGGCGCTCTTCGGCTCTCTCATCATTAACATCACCCTGAAACCCGTCTTGGCCTCTGTTTTCCTGACGGAGAGGCATATCACCGACAGGAAAAACCCGGTGACGGAATTCCTGACCAAAAAGTATCATCGCATCATCACAACGGCTCTCGACCACAAGACAGTCATCATCACCGTTTTCATCGTTCTGATCATCGGAGCCTTCATCGCTCACACGTTCCTGGGGAAGGAGTTCGTCCCCCCGCTCGATGAAGGCTCGATCTTGGCCTCGACCGTGATGCTCCCCGAGACCTCCCTAGAAGAATCGGTCGTCATGGGGACGCGCATCGAGAAGATCTTCCTGTCTTTTCCGGAGGTCGTCTCCGTTTCCCGGACGACGGGCACCGCCGAGGCCTCGGAGCATCTCCATCCCGTCAACCACAGCCATT
>Ga0307378_10007891_pt1 | contig 14255 bp, 14 predicted proteins | sample UN1MG_FD_202238 | JGI IMG/M metagenome (GOLD analysis project Ga0307378, IMG submission 202238) | Soil microbial communities from Risofladan, Vaasa, Finland - UN-1 | ecosystem: Environmental > Terrestrial > Soil > Coastal area > Acid sulfate soil | place: Finland: Risofladan, Vaasa | collected...
ATATAGGTCAAGTTGTCGAGGATCACGACCCTATTGTGGCAGCAGTAGTGAGTTAGTTTGGTGAGATCGTATATGTCCCGGCAGATAGGGGATGTGCTAGGGTCGATAAGTTCACGCAAAACCCAGGCGGCGGATGATTTCCCAGACCCCTCAGTGCCATTGAGAATAAGTGCGAATGCAGGCCGTCCGGACAGCACGATACCACCGACAAGAAATGTGAGCACGAGCAGCCGGTGTTTGGCTTCTGTCTCCTCATCTCCGAGTTGCGGTAAGAACTCCCAGAGTTCGTTGATATCTCCGCCCCTCACGGGCGAGCATTGCGGCTCCATGTGTTTATAGCGTCGGAAAATCGGATGCTCCATTGGTTGAAGCTCCCATCCCGTTGACCTGATGGTTATGGTCTGCCAGCTGTTGTTTGCCAGGTCGTATCGCACGGTTGAGTCTGCTTCGCTCATAGTTCGGTTGTGTAGTGTTCGAACACCATTAACGGACGCCTCGACTTGAAGACGAACATCGGCAATGGTTGATCGTCCAGCGGGCTTGTCAGTTGAATGTAGGAGGAACAGACTAGCGAGGTCTCTGTTAATTATACTACTTCTGACGGGTGCAATCTCAGCATGGGTCTTCTGTTGGAACTCAGCATATATCTCGCCAAATTGATCTTCGAATACGCTATATCGCATCTTCGCCAGCCTGAACAGCGCTGTCTTGTCAGGGACGTGGACAACCTTCTCGGGCTTCTCTGTGCACTTCACAGCGGGCTTCTCGACCTTGCCGATTGCGTCCTCTTGCTCGCGCCACCAAGCGTCTAGGTTTGCGCCGGACTTCACGAAATCGGTTACATCATGGCTGGGCAACCTGAACACCTGGATGTTATCAAACTGCGATTGCCATTTCTCGACCATGTTCGAACCGGCCTCGTCGCCGTCCGGTATCAAGACCACACACTCGAACTTCTGGACCAGCGCTTTTAGCTCGTTGCTGATGGCCGTGTTTGATCCAACCGCTGCGACCGATAGCCCGAGCTCTTGAAGCACCAGGCCCGCGTCGAGCTCACCCTCGACTACACAAAGCGTCTTATCATCCACTGGCAGGAAGTAGAGGTCTTTGCTACTGCCACCGACAGCCTTATATCTTTTTTCTTTGCCTTGTGGCTTCAGGCGTCGGACGTTGACACATACCACCTCACCGTCCACGAGCCAGGGGATTGTTATGCCTGCTGCAACTTTCGACCCCGTCGTGCCAAACAGTCGCCCGTTTAGCTCATTGTATCCGAGGCGCATTGTCTTGATTGTGTCATTGCGCAGGAGCCGGCCACGCAGGTATTCAAGCGCCTGTTTCCCCTTATCGGTCCACAGCCGCGCCTCGCACTCCCTGACGAGCTTATCGGCCAGCTTCGCCCAGGCGAGACGCTTCTGTTGCTCTTGTTCTTGGGATAGTATCGGCGTCGTCCTGGGCGGCTGCGTCTCACCGAGGTATTGTTTCGCTTCGGGGAAGCTCATACCCCGCCTCTCTTGCAGGTAGGAGTAGATGTCGCCGCTTTTGTCACATTGCCGGCATGCCCAGCGGCCTTTCCCGTTGTGGTCCGGCTGGACTCTGAATCTGTCCTTACCTCCGCAGAATGGACACGGGCCATGCCATTCCCCGCCCGATGTGCCCGACACCTTCTTCAGCTGTATGCCGTCACGGCGCACCTCATCGACTAGATTCATAATCCCCCCCTCGCCATCGCGATTTGGCCGAAGACCGTCAGAAGCGCAACGTCCAGAGCTTGGTCCAACGTCCTGTCAACGAGCTGTTGGTCAATGTCCACCGGCGTGCGGCGTTGACAACCGTGAGCTGGCTGCTCTATGTTGCTTATACACAGATTGCTTGGGGCCGACGGAGCGCTGACTAGCGAAAACAGTGCCCCGCGCGGCCTGCCTTTTTGGCTGGTCATTGCGCCGCCTCCCGTCCGAGCTCCGAGATCGCCTGTCTCTCGCACGTGCTACCTCGACTCGACATGCTGCTGCTCATAGGTCCTACCCTCCCCCGCCCCGTCTCTCCATTGGCACATGCCCGTCCTTGATCATCTCTTCCATGTCCTTACGACGAAAACGTATGGTACGGGAGTCACCAATCCTGACAAAGGGCAGCGCGTGCCTTTGCACCCTCTCATAGATCGATTTAACGCTCAGGCGGAGATAGTCCGCGACTTCGCCCGCGGTCATAAGTTCTTTACTCATCACGATTTCTCCTGTAATTATAATTTGTGACGAACTATGCTTCACTCGCCATGCGAGTCCGAATAGGAGACTATCAAACTATATTGTCCCGTGTCAAGTGGCAAATAATGCCCTTGTAGAGCCAGAACATCACCGAGAGAGAAAATATGAGATACGTGCGAAATGAATTATTACACGTCGTTGAGACGACGCCTATCCCTGAGTTGCTGCGGTTGCTTGACGACCAGAGGAACCTGCCAGACTCCAAGTCCAAATATACGAAACGAGAAACAACACTACTGTGGCGGCATATTCGGCAGATACTGGACAGCAAATTCGAAGAGCCGGATGATATGCCTGCTTCATACTCCTTTACGGGATACGAGCCAGTGGAGATGCTGGAGGACCTTTACCGTGATCGCGCCTTAACTCAATGCGATAGATACTTCCGCTGGGACGCCATAAGAGCGATGCTCAACGCCCGGCTCGTCCCGCCCACACACAACGACCCACTCCTTTTTTCCCTTGAGTTGATCCAGACCTCTATCTCCAGCTATCGCCTTCGTCCTTTGCTTGAGCACGAGAGTAGCCGTATCTTGCTGAAGGCGATAAGGAAGCGGCTACCTCCATCAATACGCCGAAGCGAGAAGTCGCTTTACATCTTTTGGAACGAATATATTAAGATCCCCAATCCCTTCGACCGCAACAGAAGACCATCTTTGAGAGTATACGAACTGGGCCGAAACAGCTTCAGACAGGTTCTCAAGAGTTTCAACGAAGACCACATCGAGCCCAGAACGGAAGATGCAAAGTGGATCACATCCGATGGTCGGATCGACGATCCCTATTATCCCATCAAGCTCTATACAGCACATTACATGTGCGAAGGCGAATTCCTGCCACCCACCAAGCTCGACCAGATAGGCAACAGGGATTACATTGAAGTCAATCTCATCGACGCGTTACTCAATTTCATGCGATTTCCACCCCGAGGCACACCACGCAGGTTGGCATGGCGTAAGTGCGAGGAATGCGGCCATTTATTTTGGGAGATTCGCGCCTCGGACCGCTTCTGTTCAGACGACTGTAGATACGCCTGGCATAACGATCGTCGCAAAGCTAAGAGCCAACAGGAGGATGAGCACCATGCCTAATGAGAAACGCACCACGAGAGAAAGAGGACTCTTCAAGCGAGGCAGGATCTGGTGGGTTTGCTACAAAGATTATCAAGGCAATTATCGCCGTGAATCAACTGGTCATACCTCCAAGAAAAGAGCAATGGAGTGCCTGGCAGCGAGGCGTGTCGAGCGGTCTGACTACAAGTTCCATGGGAGAAAGCCGCCTTGTGACTTGACATTTCGGCAGCTCTGCGACCGATTTCTTAAGTGGTCAAAGAGTGAAAAAACAGCAGCCTCGTATGAGCGGGATCTCAGCTTAACGGCCAATCTCTGCAAAGTGTTTGGAAAGCGACCTGCAATTAGCATAACGCGAGAAGACCTTGACCGCTATCGTATGGCGCGCAAGCAAGAGGTGAGCGGCGCCTCTGTCAATCGTGAGATGAGCTGTTGCCGCCGTGTCTTCAACCTAGCAATCGCTTGGGAACTGCTTGAGCACAACCCCGCCTCGCATATTGGCATGTTCACCGAAACCCGGCGTATGAAGTTCCTGCGAATAAAAGAGCAACGACAGTTGCTTGTGGCCTGTCGAGAGAGCAGACAACCTCTATTGTATCCGATAGTCGTATTGGCACTGACGACAGGTTGTCGTCGAGGCGAGCTCATGGCATTGCGATGGCGGCACCTTGACCTTGCGAGCAAGACCTTAACCGTCGAGACATCCAAGAACCACCTTCCCCGGACAGTCCCCCTATGCCCCCAAGCCGTGCATATATTGCAGGGGTTGCCACGTGGGGCTGAGAACGACAAGCTGTTCCCCGTTGGTGACATCAAGAAGAGCTATGCGGGTGCCTTGCGACGAGCAGGCCTTGTGGGCTTCACCTTCCACGATTTACGGCATACCGCAGCATCAACGTTGGTCAATCAGGGCGTTGATCTGCTCACTGTCCAGCGGCTACTCGGACATGAGAGCCTTGCCATGACATTGAGATATTCACACCTGACAGACCGTAAGCTTCGTGATGCCGCGAATCAGATGCCGGACATTGTGTCGCAAGACGGTATGTCCGCAAGTGAGACAAGCGTTGGCCGCGTGAACGAAAAGACACACTGACAACACACTACATTTACTGGGCGTTCGCTTGTAGGCTATATGGCTGGTCTGCGAACTATGCCCTCAGGCCTTACAAGCCGGGGGTCGCAGGTTCGAATCCTGTTCCGCCCAAGCCATTTAGCCGCCTTCCCGGCGATTTCACCTCTGAGTCGCCGCCGAATTCCTATAGCCGCACGAGCGCTCACGAGGCGCGACGAGAGAAGACCTTACGCAGCAGCATCTGCGCAAGCCTAAAGCTCAAAAACAGACCCTTTCTGACGATCGACGGCCGGACAAGCCTTCGCACATAGCATAGATACTTAAGCCACGAATGTTCGGAGACGCCATAGTGTCTTGCGACGGAGGAAACAGGCGGGAAACACCTCCCCCAGAAGCGCCTCAGCCTTAGCGAGGGCTTGATGTCGCGGCGCAGCAGGGAGGTGAAAGCGAAGCGCTTGACGTCGTCGGGGCGGTCTCTGATGAACTCCATGGCGATGGTGGACCAGTCATGGGCGTCCGGACCATCCCCGGGGCGAAGACCGTCAAGGACTTCTCTCGGGACTTGGGTGCCGAGCAGAACCTCCGCCAGTCTGAAGTAGCTGTAGCAGTATCCTTCTATACTGGAAAACGAGGCGACACGGTGAAACTCCGACCAGTCAAGGTCCCCGCCGTCGCTACGGATTATCGCATTAATGTCGCACACGGACTGCATAGTCAAGAACGAGCCGTTCCAGACCTCACGTGTGAAATCATGCTGCGCTGTGTGCAGGCAGACGTGATAAAGCCGGTGCTCAGCCGACGGGACCAAGACCGAGCTCTTGCCGAACTTGTGAGGCCTGGCCAGCTCCCATAATCTCGCATCTGCGGACTTGAACTTACCGCTCAGCCGCCAGTGCAGGTCAAGCATTATGGTCTGCCCAGAGGGATTCACTCTGACCAGAGGCGGAAACGTCTTGTCTCCCTCCCTGCGTTTTCTAAGCATGTCTTGCCTGGATTTGGGAACCTCGAAGCCCGCCTTCATCAAGCTTTCTGCGGCTTTTTCCAGATCATTAGGCCGAACCAAGAAATCGAGGTCCCCAAACAGCCTCAGGCCGGGGGATGAGTAGTTCAACATGGCCACGACTGGACCTTTCAAGAGCATCGCATCGACCCCGCTCTCGCTGAAAACATTGATTATCGAGGGGAGCTCACGAGCCAATACCCAGAACTCGTTCCGAACTACCGCCGACAAGAGCAAAGCGTTGTATTGCTGCAAGAGGTCGGCCGGAATGACGGTTTGGTCAGCAAACGCCTTGAGGTTGAACGCAATGATGTGGCCGAGTCTGAAACGATCGCACATCTCCCCGAAGCGAGCCCAGTTGGGCTTGCCAGCAGCTATTTCAGTTACGCGATTCCTGTCCGTCTCGTCCAGCTCGCGGCGCAGCAGCAGAAGTAGCAGCTCCTCCTCTGGCCGAAAAACTCCTCTGAAGGAACGCATCCGATTGTGGCGCCTCGTCACAAGAACTTAGGTGAATATCGAACAAGAGTAGCCGCCGCGAAACCACGACTCAACGTAAACATTATCGTTGTGGGGACGCGACAAATTAACCCACAAAAGTAATACTACATTCCCCCTGAATCGCAAAGCCGAAACTGCTGAGGAGTGTCGTATTCCGAAGCGCTGGTGTTACGGTCCTCGAATCGCTGTGCTAGGGTGTCTCAGGCCGCCATGAACCAGTCCATATCGAGACCGTGCCCCCAGAAGAGGTATGGGCCAGTGTTGTGGTGCCACTGGCTGTTCTCGGCTCTTAGAGGAAACAGCCAGCCTGGGCAATGCTCGCCCCACACCTGGCAGAGCTCGTCCCCAACCGGCCGGCAGCGAAGAAGTGCCTCTGGGCGAAGCTAGAGGTTTGAGCTAGAGCTTCTCCCAATCGGCTTTATCGATTCTGGCTTGCCGTAGTATCCTGACGAGCAGATCTTTGCCTATATCGCTCCTATGAGGGTTGGGGGTACGGAGGGTGACGTCATCTTTGATCATGAACAGGTGCTTTCCTCCGGAGAATGGTCCCTTGAAGCCATATTGGCTCAAGTATCCGATAAGGTCCTTTCGCTTGATCGGGCCCAGCCGAGGCATCAAACCACTTCTTTCACAGCCAGCAGGAGCCCATTGACAGTTGGCAGGGGGATGTTCTTGGACACGCGGAACAGTATCCATTCCTCCAGAACCTCCTCCAACTCATCGCGGCAGCCTTCGAGTGTTTGAGCATTGGCCCAAACGCCGTCAAATCCGGGTATCTCGCCGTAGAAAGTGCCGTCGTCGGACAGAATCTCATACTTGGCCGCTTTCATGGCCGCTTTAATGTAGTTCGTCAGCATTCCATTCAAATACCACTTCTGCGAGATTCGAGCAAGCATCAATAATGGGGAGTTTCCGTAAAGCAGAGACGGACGAAAAAGGAAAAAGGGGGAAGGGCGGGCAGGACACCCGACACCGGCACGGCGGCCATGCCCTGCGCGCTAGCGGTGTCGCACGCCTCCAAGCAGCCTGGCGATGGCAGAGAACAGCTGGTCGAGCCGCATATAGATGAAGCCGAACGTGTAGAACAAGAATCGAGGTTTTTGGTGCAGCCGCGAGCATTTTGCACAGAGACTGATCTGGCTGAGGTCTCGTTTGACCATGGCATCTCGCATCGCTCGGAGCCTGTCTCCGTTCCAGACATCCATAAGCGATTGTGTCTTCAGGTCGCCCACGACGCACTCGGCCTCGAGGTCACGACAGCAAGGGACAACGAGGCCATCGCACGTTATAGCCAAACTTGTCCAAAGGTGTGAACACGGCCTCCAGCGCCTCGGCACTCGGTGCGCCTCGCCCAAATCCTCGTGGGCTGTTGCGAAGGCTCCCGACCAATTGTGAATCTCAAGCGAGCTGAAGCCCTTGACGGGGAAGCCGTGGAAGAGGGACTTGAGCTCCCTCATAGCTCTGGCCCTCTCCCTGTGCGACGCGCCAGAATCTGAGACTTCCTTGATCCTGACTATCGGTCTTGCGACGTTCAGCTCGGCTTTAACCTTAAGGAGTCCCAGGATGTTGGCATAGACCTTCTCCCAAGATGCCCCGAGGCGCACCTTCTCGAACGTCTTTTTGTCCGCGCAGAAGTCCAGGCGTATCGAATCCAGGCCCGCCTGAATGAGTCGTCGGCTAATCGGTGGCGAGAGGAGGGTCACGTTGGTGGAGAGCGTGGTCTGTATGCCCGCCTCCTTCGCCAGCCTTATCATCTCAAAGATGTTCTCTGCAAGCAGCGGTTCCCCGGCAAGATGGAGCGTCAAAAGAAGTGGCGGCGCCTCGTTGAGTTTCTCGAGGACCTGTCGATATAGATCGATCGTCATCTCGCCCCGTTCGCGTGTCAGACCCTCCCCTGTGGGGCACAGCGGACACTTGAGGTTGCAGCGATTTGTGGGCTCCAACCAGACGAAGATCGGCGCATAGGAAAGCCGCGTTCTGCCGAACTTGTAGGCCCAGAGGAACTTCGCAAGTCGTGCTGCGTATCTGCCCAAGTTACCAACCCACTAAAAGCTGTAACATTATTTGCCTGATCGTTTTGATGGCGGTAGTTTAATCGGAAGACACGCCGCATCAAAGTGATTCTTGGGCGAGACGCAAACTTGAGTGCGCCGAGAACATACAGAGTGACTGTGTTTGGTGTCAAGGGTTGCTTGTGCAATGTTGCCAGGGTTTTTGGTCTCGGATTATAGCATTTAGGATTGTGAGCATTCGGCGCATGACGGCGGTCAACGCGAGTTTTTTGGGCTTGCCGTTATCGAGGAGTCGGCGATAGAAATCGCGTAGTGTAGGGTTGTTCGTTGAGGCGCTTAGGGCAGCCATGTAAAGCGATGCTCGGACGTGTGCTCGGCCTCCGGAGACAAAACGTTTGCCACGGCGTTGGCCGCTCTCGTGAGCGAAGGGAGCCAAGCCGGCCAGTGCAGCGATCTGTCGTCGTGATAGGTTGCCGAGTTCGGGCAGTTGAGCAATTAGGAGATGGGCCGTGATGTCGCTGACACCGGGCACAGTTTTCAGGAGTTGTTCATTCGCACGCCACATCGGGCTGTTGCGGACCTGCTGCTCGATCTTCTCATCAATCTTCTTCATCTGCTTGTCAAGCCAGTGTATATGAGCTTCGATGTTTCGGCGGATCAACTTCGCACGAACGGTTTTCAAGCGATTCTGCTCGGCCACGCGATTATGGAGCAGTTGGCGTCGCCGTGCGAGCAATTTGGTCAGCATAGCCTGCGCCTCGCTGGGGAGTTTTCGAGGCGAGGGTTGAATTTTAAGGCCGAATTGAGCGATGCTCTTGGCGTCGATCGCGTCGGTTTTGGCGTGTTGTCCGAGAGCCTTTGCGAAGTCTCGGACCTGCTTGGGATTGACAATTGCGACTGGGATGTTAGCCTTTGCGAGGACGGTTGCGGGCAGGTTTTGGAGGCCGCCGGAGGCTTCCATGACGGCGAGGGTGATGCAGTCGGGGAATGGAAGATTCTTAATGGACAATAACAGTATCCTGTTAAAGGACATCTCCGAGCTGGTAACGGTCTCGCAGTCCGGCGAGCGCTGCAAACGAGGCGCGGGGTTGCGGGAGCTTGAGACCGTTCACGGAGGGGCGGTTGCCATTTCGGGCGACAAGATCGCCTGGGTGGGGCCCACGGCCGAGCTACCGGACGAGTTCCGCGAGGGTCCTGGCAAAGCCATCGATTGCCGCGGCAAGACCGTGCTGCCGGGGTTTGTGGATTGCCACACTCATTTTGTGTTCGCCGGCTCGCGCGAGGAGGAGTTTGCGGCACGATGCGAGGGAAGAAGTTACGCCGAGATCGCGGCCGCTGGCGGAGGCATCAAGAGCACAATGAGAGCAACTCGCGCGGCCGCGTTTGAGGACCTCTTGGAGACGGGGCGGAAGCGCCTCAACCAGATGCTTTTATTTGGGACTACGACTGTGGAGTGCAAGAGCGGCTACGGCCTCGACCTTGAGACAGAGGCGAAGATGCTGAAGGTCATGGCGGAGCTCGGGGGCATCCATCCTATCACGGTTGTCCCGACGTTCCTTGGGGCCCATGCGGTTCCGGACGGTATCTCGCGTTCTCGCTACCTGGCAGTAGTTCTGGAGAAGATGATCCCTTACGTGGCAGAGCATCGGCTTGCGGAGTTCTGCGATGTGTTCTGCGACGAGGGCGCCTTCACCGTGGACGAATCGCGCTTTGTTCTTAATCAGGCCAAGCAGTTCGGGCTGATCCCCAAGATACACACTGACCAGTTTGCCTCGATAGGTGGTTGCGGAGTGGCGGCCGAGGTCGGGGCGATTTCAGCGGACCATCTGGACGTGGCCCGTCCGCGCGACATCGAGCTCTTGGCCGCAAGTGACATCGCGGGAGTCTTGCTGCCAGGGTGCGTGTTGTTTCTCGGTCTCTCCAAATACGCCCCAGCGAGGAGGATGATCGACTCGGAGCTCCCAATCGCCCTCGCCACGGATTTCAACCCCGGCTCCTGTAATGTCCGTTCCATGCCGCATATCATGACGATCGCCTGCACCATGATGCACATGCATCCTTACGAGGCGATCGCCGCCAGCACACTGAACGCGGCCTATGCACTTGGCAGGTCGGACCGAATTGGCAGCATCGAGAGGGGCAAGATTGCAGACCTTGTCCTCTGCGACGCCCAAAGCGCTGTAGAGATTCCCTACCAGTTTGGCGTCAATCTGGTGAATACCGTTATCAAGGATGGTGTGATCGTCGTCCGCGACGGCCAGCTGGTGTGAGCTAGTGGACGATGAGTCGCTGATAAAAGAAGCCTTACACGAGGCACGGAGTGCATTCGCGGAGGGTGAGGTCCCGATAGGCGCCGTCGTGGCAAGGGACGGCCAGATTCTGGGTCGTGGCCATAATTCCAAGGAGAATCTCTGTGACCCCACAGCGCACGCGGAGATACTGGCGCTTCGTCAGGCCGCCCAGTTCACCGGCAGTTGGCGGCTGACAGGCTCGACTCTATATGCGACTGCCGAGCCGTGCCTCATGTGCCTCGGTGCGGCGCTTCAGGCAAGGGTGGGCACGATAGTCTTTGGCTGCGAGGAGCCGAAGTTCGGGGCGGTCCGGCTGCTTGCCCGGGACAGTATTGTCAAGGCCGGCAATCACGCGCTTATCGTGCGGGGTGGCGTTCTTGCGCAGGAGTGTGCAGAGATACTCCGCGACTTCTTCGAGACTAGAAGGCCGTGAGCACTGATTGTACTTCGGGCGAACAGATCATTTCACCCTAGATTTGCACAAGAATCTTGGCAAGGCATTCAACCATGCCCCTATAATATATATAGACGACCGCGTCAGACCGCTCAAGCAGCAGACCATCAAGACCGCGTGCTAGTCCAATACGTTCTCAATCGGAGAGTAGTGCCAGAGCAAGGGATAAGCCGGATTCTGTTCCCGCCGGCGATTACCCGTCGGCGGGCGGCGGCCATTTATCTGGGACGCCGGTTCCCCGACGCCTCCTGCGACCCACCCGGGGCTCGCGCGGGCCGCGCTCAAACGCCCCTGTATTTGGTCTTGCTCCGGGCGGGGTTTACCTAGCCAGCCCGGTCACCCGAGCCGCTGGTGAGCTCTTACCTCACCGTTTCACCCTTGCGTTCGCCTCACGGCGAGTTCGCGGTCTGCTCTCTGTTGCACTTTCCGTGGGGTTTCCCCCCCTGGGAGTTACCCAGCGCCCTGCCCTGCGGAGTCCGGACTTTCCTCCAGCACGTGAAACACGCGCCAGCGACCGCCTCCCCAACTCTGGCGAGGCGCAAACCTAACCTAAAACTCTCCAGGGATCAACTACTCCAAAACCACCCGATAATCAGATTGATCGTTTCTGAAGTTGAGCTCTGAAGCTGGCTGCCACATAGACACGGGAGTTCATGTCGACGGCCGAGTTGCTGCTTCTTTCACCTAACGGGTGCGAACGGAGGGGTGCAGGCTGTAATCCCCGATAGGGGATACCGTGGGTAGCCCGTGCGTGCAACGCAACGGGGAGAGGGATTGTGGCGCTATTCGCACCGTCAGGCTACGCCTGCGGCTACCCATGGTCTGCCCTTCGGGCACGAGCTTCTGCCCTCCAGCCGCGAGGCAGCCGCAACGTTCCCCGCTCCAGTCTGATTTCTGGGGGACTCCCGAAGAATCAGGCCCAGCCATGCGTTCTGCTCTCACTAAGGTGCCCGTAGCAGAGCGGCTCGACTAGCGGAAACTCTCCTAAGAAAAAAGTGCTTGACATGGCAGCTATCTTGTGTTATAGTTAGATTTGTGGGGGTTTTGGGCGAGCTGAACTCTGCGCTACAGGGGCAAGCAGCGAAGAGCGTTTGGACGGAGTTGCCTCTTGAAGCTCCGTTTCGTGTAATGTGCTCCTAGTGCTCTCGAAGTTCACTCCTGCTAGTTGGCTCGCCCAGACTCTCCCCACTTAGAGTTTTCTTAGGTTGCATGCGAAGCAGCCTGATAGATGAAGGCGAATAGCGAAAGGGGTAATGCCTAGAGAATAAGGCCCAGCGCACGTTAATCACCAAACAGCAAATGGCGAGGCGATGAGTTGTTTTGTCACCAGCCGGAAACGTCTAATGTCAACGGCGCGTCTATGCGCACAGCCTATCGGCGCCGCCGGCATTGGCAAATCACAAAGACAGGAGGTCTTTTTGATGAGAAGCAAACTTGTTTTCACACTGCTGATTTCAGTCGCCTTGGCCGTCGGCCTCGTCGGCTACGGCACAGCAGCAGACTATTACGTTGACGCAAATGCGACCGGCGATGGGCACGGTGACAGCTGGACTAACGCGTTCACCGCGATTCAGGAGGGGATCGATGCGTGTTTGGGCACATCGTCCGACACCGTCCACGTCGCGGAAGCCACCTACACCGAGAACATAACCCTCAAGAGCTACGTTGAGCTTCTCGGCGGTTATCAGACTGGCGGAACAGGCGATCGCGACCCGGAGACGTTCGTGACCACTATTGACGGCAGCGGGGCAGGGTCCGTCGTGACGGTCCAGCAACTAAGCGGCGTCACCATCGACGGTTTCACTATCACAAAGGGCTCAGCCGCAGTCGGTGGCGGGATATTCTGGTTCAGTGCTTCCGGCACGATCAGTGGATGTATCATCACCCTCAATACGGCTGACCAGTCGGGCGGGGGGATATGGTGCGCCACCAGTTCTCCCCTGATTTCGAAGTGCACGATCTCATGGAATGATGCAAACTACATCGGAAGTGGCGGAGGTGGGATCGCGTGCTGCGATGGCAGCTCAGCGAGGATCGTGGACTGTGACATTTCGTATAATATGACTCTCGGAGCCGGAGGGGCACTGCGTTGTTACAGCGGGGCCTCTCCAACACTCTCCAACTGCGCGATCCACCACAACACCGCCGCCGGCGCAGCAGGCGCATTTATCAACGCGGATAGGAGCGGCTTGACGGTGCAGAACTGCACGGTCGCCGATAACGGAGCGGGAGGAATATACTGCCGCACTACATCTCGAGCAAAGGTGACAGATTCCATCCTGTGGGCGAACGGCGGGGTCCAGCTTGGTGGTGACGGTGGATTCACTATCTCGTACTCCTGCATCGAGGGAGGCTGGAAGGGCCGAGGCAACATTAGCGGCGACCCGCTCTTTGTGGCAGGGCCACTGGGTGATTACTACTTAAGCCAGACTGCGACTGAGGAGAAAGAACAACAATATGACAGCCCTTGCGTCGATGCAGGCACCGGCACAGCGGCGAGCTGGGGGCTGGACACTTACACGACGCGAACGGACGCTGTTTGCGACAGTGGCACGGTGGATATGGGCTACCACTATGAGGCGACGGCCGACAGAGACGAAGATGGCGTGCCTGATGCTGAGGAAAACTGCCCGGACGTTCCTAATACTGATCAGGCGGACGGCGATGACGATGGCGTCGGCGACGTGTGCGACAATTGCCCCGACGATGCGAACGCCGACCAGGCGGACGCAGATAACGATGACATCGGCGACGCGTGCGATGCTGATGACGACAATGACACTATCCCTGATGCAAACGACAACTGCCCGAAGCATGCCAACACCGACCAGGCGGACGCTGACGAGGACGGCGTGGGCGATGCGTGTGACAACTGCCCGAACACCTACAATCCGGGTCAGGCGGACGCCGACGGAGATGGCGTCGGCGATGCGTGCGAAGAGGGCGGCGCTGACTGCGACATTGACGGCGACGGGGCCGAGGATGACTTGAACGACGTTGGCGCATACATCAAGACGCTGGGACTGGATGTTCTGCTCGAGGTAAAACTCGTTGGGATCCTCAAAACAGCCCAGAGATACTTCGACAAAAACAACGATGACGCGGGTTGTGGCCAGCTGGTGAAGTTCATGGACGAGGTAGATGGGGCGGGCGAGCATGCAGAGGACCTTAGCAAGGCTGTATGCTGCATCAACGACAAAGAAGGAGGTTTGGGCTGTGAGAACCTTACTGATTGGTGTTCAGAATGAGATAGCTAAATACGATTGAAAGGGGCTGATCCCTTAAGACAAAGAGGTTGCGCATAGGCGGGCGCGGGGCATGTAGGGGCGGCTCACGAGCCGCCCTAGCCTCATCGCATCGAACGCATAAAGGGGCGATTTGACATCTCGTCGCGCTGACGTTTTCTGGAGGTTGGCGACAAACGCGCGGGGCATGTAGTGGCAGGCCTTGTGTCTGCCCAGTTCGGAAAACGTGGTAGGCCCTCGAAGAAGGGCGGAGACAAGCCCCGCCCCTACACGACGGGGATGTGTTTGAACGCCATTTTATTATCATAACTGGACAGGGCAGGCACGGTGACCTGCCCCTACA
>Ga0307378_10007892_pt1 | contig 14254 bp, 15 predicted proteins | sample UN1MG_FD_202238 | JGI IMG/M metagenome (GOLD analysis project Ga0307378, IMG submission 202238) | Soil microbial communities from Risofladan, Vaasa, Finland - UN-1 | ecosystem: Environmental > Terrestrial > Soil > Coastal area > Acid sulfate soil | place: Finland: Risofladan, Vaasa | collected...
CGCCACCTGAACCGCCGCAAACTCTTCAAGCAGAACCGCGCTGCCGCACTCGCGGGATGGCGTCAACTCGCAGCGTGAGAGTCTTGACCGATCGTGATCAGCCAGCTCATGATTAGTTAGTCTGACAACGCCCGGCGGAGGAGCCGTCCACAGCATCATTAGCCGACATTGAAGCGCGGATCAGTGATGTCCGCTTCACCCCCAACAGCAGACATCCTCGGCGTCGAAATCGATGTCCGCTTAGTGCTGCCAGTGAGGTGCTCGATTTCCTCGTTCAGCGCAGACGGGATGCACAAGCCGCAAAGAAACTCATGGTGAAACTGCTCAAGAAGCACGGCTTTGCGCCGAGCCGAGTAGTGACCGACCGGCTTCGATCCTATCCGGCAGCGTTCCGCGCGATCGGGCTCACGGCTGAGCATGATCGGGGCTTGCGAGAAAATAACAGGGCGGAGAACTCGCATCAGCCAATACGACGCCGAGAACGAAAACTGCAGCGGTTCAAATCACCCGGCTCAGCCCAACGTTTCCTCGCCGTTCATGCCGCCACATTCAACACATTCACCCATCAACGTCACCTGCTGCACCGGCCGCATTTCAAGGAGCTCCGCGCCGGTTCATTCCGCACTTGGGCTGCGGCATCCGCCACCGCATGACGCCTGTTGCTCGCTACATTCACCGCGACTGAACGCCAACAACGTGACAAAGCCAGGCGAGGTCAGAGTTCCCGTTGTCGAACAGTCCTCGCCCCCGGAGTTAGGCGAGGCGGTTGCGCGTGATGCAGGTGACCGCCGAGAGCGTGCCCCGGCGGTCGGTTCCGTCAATTCCACATATGCAACAGGATGCGCCAGCCGGCCCCGTCGCGGCCCAGGATATTGACCCAGTTTCCGCCGTACTGTTTCGTCGCTCCGTCTTCGCCAGGGCCGTTCAACTGCCACTTGCCGGTCGCGACCAGGGTGTCGCCCCTGTCCATCACCGCATCGACGCTGATCTTATGGCTGGTGAAGCCTTTGGACTGAAGATCGGCGAAGAACTTGCCGATCGCGTCTGGTCCGGCTACAGCGGTGCCACCGGCTGGAACGACCACAGCCTCGAACGCATAGAACCCAGCGAGGCCGGCGGTGTCGCCCTTGTTGAAGGTTTCATCCCATTTCGCTGCGTTCGCTTCCACATTGTCTTTCATCGACATCTCCCTCTGATTTAGCCACTCGTCCAGCAGAACGGTGGTTGTGGGCTGTGCTGTATAGTCCTTCGACTTCTGCAGTTGGCACATTCCGAACTGCTGCTTTCGGGTAGCGCTGTCCGCTCGCAGGCCAGACGCGGACCTATAGGCCTCCCAAACACGGGGCTGAGGTTAGCCTGAAGTAAGCTCTGCGAGTCTACGGGCAAGTTGATTCAACTCCCACTCTCTGGCCAGTGCGGCCGCCTTATCCCAACTCGGCTTCTGGCTACGCAGGCTCGGCTTTATCAATTGCCGCTATTGGAAATTCTGAATCTGCCGCCTTCAGCTCCTGAAGGCACAAAACATCCGGCCGCGACGTGCGCAGCCAATCCACGAGGTTAACAAGCCGCTTGTTGATGTTATTGACATTGAAGGTGGCAATTTTCATCTTAAATGCGAGGTAGAGGCTCTGCCCAAACAGCCGAGGTAAGTGTCGGCATGCCACCGAGAGACCATTATGAGTAAGTATCTAACGTCGAAAGAAAACCTCGCTTTGGACCTGATTTTTCATTCCGTGGGCGCGTCGCGATACAACAGGACCATGGAAGGGTATGCGGCCATCGCCGCGGAGCTGCCTCAGCTCAAGGTGCTGCATGGCTACATTAATGACCTTTTGAAGAGATGCGCCGACGCTGGCTACACTCCGTATGAGATCTGCTATTTCCAAAAGCGTGATCGACACATTTGGTACGAGGAGTTTCCCAAATCGCTTTCGATCGAGACTGTTCGAAGCGCCGAAGTTAAGTCAGGTATGAGGGCTTTACGCCCTCGCAAGCGCTCACGCCCTTGATTTTTCTAGACTTGTAATTCTCTAGCTGACGAATCTGTCTTGGCGTTTCATATAGATGACTTCCTCAAATCCAAAGGGAAGTCATTATGTCGAAACCCCCTGCAAACAGCCGATCCCAGACGCAGCTTTGCAAAACGCTCGACGGGCGGCTGTTCGTTCACGTGCCAATCCTACTAGATTCGAACGGGGTCGTTCCTGACCGTAATGCGCGCCGGCGGGCCATCGAGAAGCTCGTATTAGCGCTCAAGGCTGAGCCAGCTTCTCCTGATCTTTCCGAATCCGAGCCGCACGCCGGCTTCGAGGACGTACCGGCGATGCTTGCGATCGGTCTGGCGCAGCGTGCCGCTAAGAAATCGAACGCCAGATAGAACGACGCCCGCTAGCCCACAGGTGTTGAGTTTCTTAGACTTGTATTTTGCTTGCTGACCACGCGCGAAGACCACTTCATATAGGCGACTCCCTCCTACTTCGAGAAAGGGAGTCAAATGCCTATCAGTCAGATCAAGCAGGTCGCACCGGACACGTTGCGCCCTCACCCCAGCAACGCGCGCACGCATCCGCGAAAGCAGCGTCGCCGGCTTGCCAAGGCCATACAAAGATTCGGCTTCACTGTTCCGATCATCGTCGACGAGAACGGTGTCATCCTCGCCGGACACGGCAGATGGTTGGTTGCCAAGGAGCTATGCCTTCCGATCGTGCCTGTGCGGGTTCTATCTGGTCTGAGCGAAGCCGAGCGCCGGGCCTATCTTCTTGCTGACAATAAGCTCGCCGAGAATGCCGGCTGGGACAAACCGGCGCTTGCAGTGGAGCTTGCGTCTCTAGCCCCTCTCCTCGCCGAAATCGGCCTAGACACTACTGACATCGGCTTCGAGCCCGTCGAAATCGACGCGCTGATGGGTGACCACGTCGATTCAGAAGCCGACCCAGCCGACGAACCACCCCAGCTCGCGGCGCAGCCGGTCAGCCGCGTTGGCGACTTATGGGAGCTTAACCGGCACCGTCTGCTTTGCGGCGATGCCCGACAGGATGCTCATTTTGATGAGCTTATGGGCAGCGACCGCGCGGCAATGGTGTTTGCCGATCCGCCTTACAATAGATGCGTCCGCTCAATTCAGGGCCGGGGCAAGATCAAGCATGGCGAATTCGCGATGGCTTCCGGAGAGATGTCGCGGACTGAGTTTGCTGCATTCCTGACAGAAACTCTGACGCTTGCCGCTGCTCACTCCGCCGAAGGGTCAATTCACTATGTCTGCATGGACTGGCGGCATCTCAAGGAGATGCTCGAAGCGGGCGAGAATGTCTATTTCGAGCTTAAGAACCTCGTCGTCTGGAACAAGACGAACGCAGGCCAAGGTAGCTTCTACCGATCGCAGCACGAGCTGATCTTTATTTTCAAGAACGGCGAGGCCCCGCACACTAACAATTTCGAACTCGGGCAGCACGGCCGTAATCGGTCTAACGTCTGGACCTATGCCGGTGTGAATTCGTTTCGTGCCGGTCGGCTGGACGAGCTTTCCATTCACCCAACGGTCAAGCCGATCGCTCTCGTGGCCGACGCTATGCGCGACTGCTCGAAGCGCGGCGACATCGTGCTCGATCCTTTCATGGGATCCGGCACGACTCTCCTTGCCGCGGAACGGGTCGGTCGGCGCGCCTACGGCCTCGAGCTCGACCCGCTCTATGTCGATGCCGCCGTGCGCCGCTGGCAATCCTTCACCAAGTGCGACGCGACTCTGAAAGGCTCCGGCCGAACCTTCGATGAGCTCACCGCTGCCCGTACCACCTCCAAATCGAAGAGGCGCAGATGAGCACGAAGGATACTCGGCGCAAGGCATCACCCGGCCCAAGAGCGCCTCGCAAGAATAACGAAGTCGGCTACTGCAAGCCGCCGAAGCACGCTCAATTCAAACCGGGCCGCAGCGGCAATCCAAGAGGTCGGCCCAAGGGCGCAAAGAACGAGACCACTATCTTGCTCGAAATCCTCAACAAGCGAATCGCGATTCGTGAAGGCGGCAGGACGCGGAAGGTCAGCGTGCTCGAAGCCATGCTGATGAAATACGTCGAGGACGCGCTCAAAGGCAATCCGAAGACCGCAACCTTCGTCCTCAATCGCTACCGGCTAGCCGAGGGTGGTTCTCCGGACACGAGCGAAATGGATCAAGACGACAAGCAGGTCATGGAGTCGTTTGTCAGTCGACTCAAGGCTGACCTAAAAGGAAAGAAGGAGTGAGTGTCATGTTCGTTTCAGACGAGACGGTTTTTCGTGCGCTCCTACGCGGCAATTTCGAGTGCTTTTTGGAGCGCTCGCTGGCAACGCTAAATCCCGGCATGCCATTTCTACCGAACTGGCATATCAAAGCCATCGCCCATCAGCTCGAGAGAATTCGCCGAGGAGAGATCCACCGGCTGATCATCAACATGCCACCTCGCCATCTCAAATCTTTGACGATATCGGTGGCATTCCCCGCTTACATTCTTGGCCTTGAGCCCTGGCACCGCATCTTTGTCATCAGCTATGGAAGCGAGCTCGCTTTCAAGCACGCCAGGGACTCTCGTTCCGTGATGGAGTCGAGTTGGTATGCCGGCACCTTCCCAAAGATGCGGATTGCTCGCAGCCTCGAGGATGAGGTGACCACCAGCCTGAAAGGCTTTCGCAAGACGACGTCCGTCGGCGGCGCCCTTACCGGATTGGGCGGCAACATGATCATCATTGACGATCCGCAGAAGCCTATAGACGCTCAGTCCAAGACTCGACGTGACAGCCTCAATCAGTGGTTCTCCAATACCCTCGTGTCGCGTCTCGACAACAAGGAGACCGGTGCGATCATTGTGGTCACGCAGCGCGTGCACATGGATGATCTCTCGGGCTATTTGTCCAGCGGCTCGGCTGATTGGGAGGTCTTGAGCCTGCCGGCCATTGCCGAAATCGACGAGCGAATTCCGATCGGCGACAACGAGTTCTATCACCGACGAGTCGGCGAGGCATTGCACCCGGCGCACGAGTCGCTCGATACGCTCCTAAAGCTCCAGCAGGAGTTAGGAACCTACAAATTTTAGCGCGCAGTACCAGCAGTGCCCGATTCCGTTCGGCGGGGCCATGATCAAGCGGGACTGGCTTCGCTTTGATGATAAAGCGCCCGAGCGCAAATCGAAAACCAAGATCATGCAGAGCTGGGATATCGCCGCGAAGGACGGCTTGCGGAATGATTATTCCGTCTGCACCACCTGGCTGGTCGAAGGTAACCACTACTATCTCATCGACCTCACCCGGGGCCGTTACGACTTCCCGCGGCTGCGCCAGCTAGCGGGCGCCCTCGCCGATCGCCACAAACCAACTGTGATTTTGATCGAAGATGCTTCTGCGGGAATCTCGCTCGCTCAAGAATTGCGCTCGATGGGTCATTGGCGGGTGAAGCCCATGCCGGTCGAGCATGACAAGGTGACCAGACTCTTCGTTCAAGCGGCCAAATTCGAAGCAGGGCTAGTGCACTTCCCTAAGCACGCGCCATTTCTGCAGGACCTGCTCGCAGAGTTGCTTGCCTTCCCCAACGGCAAGCACGACGACCAGGTCGACAGCATCACCCAAGCGCTGGCCTACAAATTCTCGACCTATACGTTGGATAATCTCTAGCAGGGCAACGGCAGCATTCTGCCTTTGCGCTCGACCCGCCGGTAGCGATCGAGGATGGAAGCGCGGGCCCAAACCGCGTGGTTTTACCCTCACATTCCACTGGACTTCGCTGCCGAAGAGAGCGTGCATGCTGCCAATGCCGTGACGGGCATATCGCCTCCGTCATCGCCCTTCCCTGGCCCTGTCGCCGGGCTGTGGGCAGTGGAAGCGCCGGCATCGGGCCGGCGCGCCACGATGGAGGCAGCCATGCCCAAGACTCAAACATCAACCCCCAAACTCACCGACACGCAGCTCGTGATGTTGAGTGCCGCTGCTCAACGTGCCGACCACGCGCTTCACCCCTTCCCGCAAAGTCTGACGGTCAAAGGCGCGGCGCTCGACAAAGTCGTCGAGACGTTACGCAAACGAAACCTCATCGAGGACCGAAGGATCACCGAGGGCGCGCCTGAATGGCGTCGCGACGAGGATAACCGCGCCTATGGCCTGTTCATCACCACGGCAGGGCTTCTTGCCCTGGGCATCGAAGAGACCGATGAGGACCAGACTTCGGTGGCGGCGGCAGCCATGCCGCGCAAACGCAAGACGGCCACGGCACGCCCCAAGCCTCAGGCAGCCTCACCGATCGCTTCCAAGCAGCGATCCGCGCCAACGAAAAGCAAACAGGACCTGGTGATCCAGATGTTGCGGCGGCAGTCCGGTGTCACCATTGACGACATCGTCGCCAAGACCGGCTGGCAGCCCCATTCCGTGCGCGGCTTCTTCAGCGGCCTGGTGCGCAAGAAGCTCAACCTGCCCCTCGTCTCCGATGTGGGTAAGGACGGTGTACGCCGCTACCACATCGCCGCGGTGGCCTCCCCCAAGGCCTAAAGCCATGGCACCGCCCTTGGCCTCTCGCCCGCGCCCGAGGCGGCGCGGGCGCTCCTCCGACCAAGCAGAGAACGAGGCGGATCTCTCCGCACAGGTCGTTGCCTCGCCCGATTGCCGGCGTGGCGAGCTGGAAGGCCATATGTCGCCGCTGCCGCATGCATTTGACAGCGCCAGCCTCGATGAACTCCGTCGTGAATGGCGGCGCCTTTACCGCAGCGAACCCCCAAGGATCAGTCGAGACTTGCTGGTTCGGGGGATCGGCTATCGGATCCAGGAGCTCCAGCACGGTGGGCTCGGCAAGACCACGCGTCGCAAGCTGAAGACATTGGCGAAGATGTTCCGGACCGAAGGCCGGGTGGCTCCCGATCCCGGCCTTAGCCTCAAGCCTGGCGCTCGTTTGGTTCGGGAATGGCATGGGGGCACCCACACCGTCACGGTGACAGAAGACGGCTTCGAATACGCCGGATCAAGTTACCCATCGCTCACCAAGGTCGCCAAGAAAATCACCGGCGCCCACTGGTCCGGGCCGCGCTTCTTTGGCCTTGTGCGATCGGGCACTCAACGCGCAGCCAACGGTGGTGACAATGTCTGAGCCGCGGAGGGCCCGGAAGCTGCGCTGCGCGATCTACACACGTAAATCCTCCGAGGAAGGCCTGGAGCAGGCGTTCAACTCGCTCGACGCTCAGCGCGAAGCCTGTGCTGCCTTTATTCTCTCCCAGAAACACGAAGGCTGGACGGTGTTGCCGACGCTTTACGACGATGGCGGTTTCTCCGGCGGCACGCTGGAGCGCCCTGCCCTGAAACGGCTTCTCGCCGATATTGCGGACGGCAAGGTGGACGTGGTTGTCGTTTATAAGATCGACCGTCTGACGCGCTCGCTGTTCGACTTCGCCAAGATCGTGGAGGCCTTCGACGCGCGCGGCGTCTCCTTTGTTTCGATCACCCAGCAGTTCAATACGACCACGAGCATGGGTCGGCTGACCCTGAACGTTCTCCTGTCTTTCGCGCAGTTCGAGCGCGAAGTGGCTGGCGAGCGCATCCGGGACAAGATCGCCGCTTCTAAGAAGAAGGGCATGTGGATGGGAGGCCTGCCGTCACTTGGATACGACGTGCAGAACCGAAAGCTGGTCGTAAACGACGAGGAATCTCCTACCGTCCTCCACATCTTCCGGCGCTACGTTCAACTCAGATCGGTGCGTACCCTCCAGTCAGAACTTGGTGATGCGGGGATCAGGAGCAAGCGGCGCATCTTGGCGGACGGGACAGCCTATGGCGGCCAGAAGATGTCCCGCGGCGCCCTCTATTTGATGCTGCAGAACCGTATCTATCGCGGCGAGATCACGCACAAAGGCAGTGCGTACCCCGGAGAACATCCGGCGATTGTCGACGAAGCCCTGTGGAACAAGGTCCAGTCTGTCCTGGCCGAGAACCGGGTTGATCGCGACACCGGGTCGGACGCCAAATATCCGAGTCTGCTTGCCGGCCTGGTCTTTGACGAGAGCGGCGAACGATTGACGCCCACACATGCCGTGAAGAAGGGCACCCGCTATCGGTACTACGTCTCGAGGTCTCTTATTACTGGAACCGCCAAGGACCACTCGCAGGGGCGGCGGATTCCTGCCGGCAATCTGGAGAGCTTGGTCATTGGCAGGCTCCGCGCCTTGCTCACCGATGAAGGAGCGGTGCTGAGCGCTATCCGTGATGCGGAGCAGAACGGAGTTGAGCAGAGGAGACTGATCGCGCGTGGGCGTCAGATCTCCGAGGAACTTCCTGCGCTTGCCCCAGCCACGGTCCGATCCATCCTTATGACGCTCGTCAATCGGATCGACATCAAAGCGGAGCACATCGAGATCAGAGTCTATCGGCAACGGCTTCACGAGCTGCTCCAGGCACAGTCGATAGAGCCGACTTCGGCCACCCCGGCCCCTGCGAGCCACCCCGGCGATATTTTGAAGCTCAAGGTCAAGGCGCGACTCCAGCGCGTCGGCCGCGAAATGAAGCTGGTCGTGCACAACGCCGAGGATCGGACAATCGCTAATTCCGGTCTGCTTCGGATCGTTGCTCGTGCGCATGATTTTCAGGAGCGATTAGTGCAAGACCACGATCTAACCGTGCCGGCCATAGCCAGCCAAGAGCGGCTTACCATCGGCTATCTTTCTCGGCTGCTGCGGCTTCCTTGGCTGGCACCCGATATCATTACTGCCATCATCAACGGTAAACACCCGCCTGAGCTCAGCGCGAAGCGACTAATGCGTTTAGCCCTCAAACTCCCCACCGACTGGGCCGAACAGCGCAAGCTGCTCGGGTTTCAGGAGCGATAGCCCGGGTCCGACTTGCGTCCCGCGCGATGCGTCCCCGTCACCGCCACCAAAAATGTTGACCCCCAAATGCCGCCCGAGAGACTTTCGGGTCAGTGCGCGCGCGAATTCGACGAAGAAACGTCTCTACCGACCCGCACGGAATCCGAAGGGCGGAAATCTGGCGGAATTCCGCGGCTAAGTCGGCACACTCGCCAGAGCATACAAATACTTCTATCTCAATGACTTAGTGTGGCTGGGGCGCCAGGGTTCGAACCTGGGATCACGGGATCAAAACCCGATGCCTTACCACTTGGCTACGCCCCAATACCGCTCGTCTCGGAGATGGCCCACCTCCGCTCGCCTACATATGGCGGGCGGCTGCCCTCGTACCAGTATCAGGCCCATGGAGCAACGCCATGCGGGTGCGGGGTTTTCCCAAGCCCCAGGCTCCTTGGAACCGGGTCAACCACCTTTGTTGCGGGCCAGCGCCTTGCCGTCTATATACGTCCGTCTTCAGCCAAGCGGAGTGTGGCGCAGCCTGGTAGCGCACCTCGTTCGGGACGAGGGGGTCGCAGGTTCAAATCCTGCCACTCCGACCACCATCTTCGATGGAAATTCGGCGGTCATTGGCTGGCTGGCTGGTTCGTGCGGGAGCGGGGCATAAGCGCGCGCCGCGCGAGGCCTGAAAACAGTCACACTTTGCGCAAAATGCCATGGGAAAGTTAACGCTGCCAATTGGGTAGCGCTGCTGCCCGGCCGCCGCTCCGCTAAGATGCCGCGCGGGTTCACCAGAAGACCAACAACAATTCGAGACCATGTCGGCGGAGCTTGCTTTCAATCGTAGCGTGGACGTCGATTACGGCGTGGCCGAGGAGGTCGTGCCTGGCGTGCGGCGCATCGTGGCTAACAACCCGAGCCCGTACACGTTCCTCGGCACCAACACCTATATTGTCGGGACCGGCACCGTCGCGGTGATCGATCCGGGTCCCGTCGACGAGGCCCACCTCGCGGCGATCGCCAAGGCGACACGGGGCGAGCGCGTCACCCACATTCTCATCACCCACAGCCATCGCGACCATTGCGACGGGGCGAAGCCCCTGCAGGCGATGCTCGGCGGCGAGATCGTCGCCTATGGGCCGACCGCCACGCCACGCGGCGCCGGCACGCCCGGGCTCGGCGACGCGTTCGTCGATTCAGCGTTCAAGCCGGATCGCCCGGTCGCCGACGGGGACACCGTCAAGGGGCCCGGCTTCGCGCTCGACGTGCTGCACATGCCGGGCCATGCGCCGGACCATCTGTGCTTTGCGCTCGTGGGCAAACGCACGGTGTTCACCGGCGACCATGTAATGGGCTGGAACACCACCGTGATCGCGCCGCCCGAGGGCAACATGGCCGATTTCATCGACTCGCTCGAACGGTTGATGCAGCGCCACGACAAGATTTTCCTGCCGGCCCATGGCGGGCGCATAGAGACGCCGCAGCGCGTGGTTCGCGCCTATATCACCCACCGCAAGTGGCGGGAGCAGACCATCTTGGCCTGTCTCGACGACGGCGTGGGCACGATCCCGCGCATCGTGGCGAAGCTCTATGGGGGGCTCGATGCCAGCCTCAAAGAAGCGGCCGCGCTCTCGGTGCTCGCCCATCTGGAGCATTTGATCGCCAGAGACATGGTGGCGGCGGAAGGCGCGACCGACCGGTTCAGCGCCTACTACGTGCGCCCCGCTTCCGCCGCTGCGTCTTCTTGACCTCTTCGGCGGGCTTGGCGACGGGCTCCTCTTTCTTGGGCGCGGCCTGTTCGAGCACCGTCTTCTCGCCCTTCTCCAGCGTTGTCGTCACTTCCGCATAGAGCGCCCGGATGCGGTCGGCATTGGCGCCGAAATCGTGCATGCCGTAGCGGGACGCCGAACGGACGTCGATCAGCGTGTGGGCGTCGTCGCCCTTCACCCGGACCACCACGTCGTCGGTGAACCCCATGACCATGGTCCGGTCCGTCGCCTCGATGCGGCCGACACCGCTCTCGCCGGGGGTCTCGTTCACGACGACGGCCCAGCCGAGCCGCCCAACCGCCTCGTTGACGATCGCGAACACCTCGGGCGCTGAGCGCTCGAGATACATGGGGCCGATGTCAGCATAGGCCTCCGCCTGCATCTCCGCCTTCTCGGCATCCGGATTGCTCAGGGGGTTGGCGTCGGCGGGACGCTCGGTGCCGAGCACGGTGAACTGGAGGGGATCGGCAGGCGTCGTCTGGATATCGGTGAGCGGCGGCAGAAGGACCACCTTCGTCAGAAAATACACGGGCAGCGCCAAGCCCATCAGTCCCAGCACGATCGCGCCAAAATCTTGCGCGGCGCCGCTCTGACCGCCGAACCAGATGCGAATGAGCGAGCCCACGGCGATCATGACCGCGATCGCCATGCCCACCAACGAGACGCCGATCAGATTGATGGCCGCCGGCGTGCCGAGCCCGGCGAAGCGGTGCAGGATCACCGTCAGGACCAGGAGCTGCAAGAAGAACAGCGCGATGCGCCGCGCCCATCTGGCCTCGCGCGCCTCCTTGACCGCGAAGCGCGCGGTTGAAAATCGCTCCAGTGAATAATTCGCCGTCACGTCACACGGCCCTCATGCTGAAACCGCCCTCGCCCATCATATTAATCGCTAAACGGACGCCGTGGCAGGTTTGTGGTGGCGCTCCGCTTACCCATGCCGGCCGCCTAGGGAGCAGGGTCTTGCGCTCTTCGTTCGGGATGAGGGTCATGAGGTGCGGAAGTTATGGGGTGCGAAGGTTTGGGCCGGCCAAGATTAAGGGCTCACGCCGCTCACGGATAGAGACGGGTCTTGGTCCAGGCGCCGTCCGGGGTGGCACGGCGGAACACGATCCGGTCGTGCAGGCGGAAATCGCCGCTTCTCCAGAACTCGATCTCCACGGGCCGCACGCGATAGCCGCGCCAATAAGCGGGCCGCAGCACGTCGCCTGTGGCGAACTCCTCTGTGCAACGCTTCACAGTGTCCTCCAGCGCGGCGCGGTTCGCGAGCGGCCGGGACTGGCTTGATGCCCAGGCACCGATCCGGCTCTCCCGGTGGCGCGTAGCGAAATAGGCGTCGGCCTCGGCCTCGGTGGCGGGCTCGATGGGACCACGAATACGGATCTGGCGCCCGAGGCTCTTCCAGTAGAACAGAAGCGCCGCCTTAGGCGTCGCGGCCAGTTCCAGCCCCTTGGCGCTCTCGCAATTCGTATAGAAGACGAAGCCGCGCTCGTCGGTGCCCTTCAAGAGAATCATCCGCACATTAGGCATGCCCCCGGCATCGACGGTGGCAACCGCCATGGCCTCGGGGTCGGCGGGCTCTGCCTTCTCGGCCTCTTCCAGCCAGTGCCTGAACAAGGCGAAGGGATCCTCAGCGGCGGTGAAATCCTCGGCTTCCAGTACTTTGTCGTCCATCTCTCGGCTGCTCTCTTCGGCGCCGCGTCACCCGGCTCAAAAAAAAATCCCGGGCCGGCACGGCCATTTACGTTTTGCTCACTCTGATAGGCCACCATGAGGTCAGTTGATAGTGGGCGTGGGGGAATACAGTATCCGCGTCAGAGTTTGGGGACGAATTGTTATGCGTACGTTCCATTGGAACGCCCCTATCATTGGGGCGGGCGCTCTAGTGTTGTCAGTATTGTTGCCCGCCCTTTCTCCTCTCATGGCCGAGGAGAACGGGGCAAACGACGTCGCGGCGGTGGCCACGGGGCCTCAGCCGCAAGGCCTGAACGCCCTGAAATCCAGCCTCGACAATAGCGACCGCGCGGTCGCGTTTCAGGCGCTGCAAATGGCTCTCACCGAACTCGGTGACGGCGTGACGCTCGTATGGCGCCGCCCGGCAAGCCAGCTCGCCGGCCGAGTCAAACCGGTCTCTGCGTTCCGCGACGATCAGGGCCGCATTTGCCGCCATGTCATCTACTCACTCGCGCTCGGCGCTTACGAAAAGAAGATCGAAGGCGTCGCTTGCCGCGAGCAAGACGGCCATTGGTCGATCTCAGGCTAAGGGGTTCAAATGTCCAATTCAAAGTATCTGACCGCCGGTGCCGCTTCCACTGCCGTGACCAACCAAGGCGAGGGGCGCGAGACGCAAGGCCAAAGCTCGAGGTTCACGCCGCTGCGCTCCTACGTCACGCGGGCGCAGGCTCTGACCAGAGAAGCCCGCGGCGAGCTGTCCCGCATCGTTCCCGTGCCACGCCTTCAGAGCTAGGGGACGACCCCGCGCGCATTGGGCCTGGCGGCCCTTCTGGGGCGAAAGGCCTCCCGCCCCGCTCTCCCGCCATGTATAAAGCCCCGACTGGCTTGAAGGAGCGCGAATGGCGGACGGCGGAAAACTCATGGCAGGCAAGCGCGGCGTCGTGTTCGGCGTCGCCAATAACCGCTCTATCGCCTGGGGCATCACCAAGGCCGTCACCGAGCAGGGCGCCGAGGTGGCGCTCACCTATCAGGGCGAGGCGCTGAAGAAACGCGTCCAGCCGCTCGCCGATGAGATTGGCTCCAGGCTCGTGCTGCCATGCGACGTCACCGACAAAGCCTCGATCGATGGGGTGTTCGCCGCGCTCGCGTCAGAGTGGGGCACCATCGACTTTCTGGTCCACGCCGTCGCCTTCTCCGACAAAGAGCAGCTCGACGGACGCTATGTGGACACGACGGAGGAGAACTTCGTCAAGACGTTGCTGATCTCCTGCTACTCGTTCACCGCGCTCGCCAAGCGCGCGGAAGAGCTGATGCCGAATGGCGGCTCGCTGCTGACGCTGACCTATTACGGCGCGGAGAAGGTGATGCCCCATTACAATGTGATGGGCGTGGCCAAGGCGGGGCTGGAGGCAAGCGTGCGCTATCTCGCGGCCGATCTCGGCAAAGGCAACATCCGCGTCAACGCCATCTCCGCCGGGCCGATCAAGACGCTCGCGGCCTCGGGCATCGCCGACTTCCGCTACATCCTCAAATGGAACGAGAACAATTCGCCGCTGCGCCGCACGGTGACCATCGAGGACGTGGGCGGCGGCGGGCTCTACCTGCTTTCCGATCTCGGGCGCGGGGTGACCGGCGAGGTGCTGCATATCGATGCGGGCTACCACGTGGTCGGCATGAAGGCCGTGGACGCACCGGACATCTCCGTGGCGAAAGAGTAGCGGGCTCTGGTCTCTCCACTGGGCACGGGTGGAATCGGCTCCTCCCTGCAAATTCGGACTGCAGGCTGACGGCCCGAGGGTCAGCTTCTGACCCACAGTGTCATTAGAGGGCCGTCTGCTGGACCTCATTCGTCGTTGGGCTCTGTTGGTGAGTCGTTAAGGCAACATCGAAAAGGACTTAAGGCTTGCATCTCCGGCATAAGTCCCGGTTTGCAGACGCGGCATTATCGCACGCGTCTCTCTTGGCAATACGTACTCTATCGGCTTCCGAATATACATGGGAAGGGGCCCA
>Ga0307378_10007894_pt1 | contig 14253 bp, 15 predicted proteins | sample UN1MG_FD_202238 | JGI IMG/M metagenome (GOLD analysis project Ga0307378, IMG submission 202238) | Soil microbial communities from Risofladan, Vaasa, Finland - UN-1 | ecosystem: Environmental > Terrestrial > Soil > Coastal area > Acid sulfate soil | place: Finland: Risofladan, Vaasa | collected...
TTCAAGGAGTATGTAAAATGTTTAACTAGTCCTGTATATGCTATAGAGACTTATTTAGAAACATTTGATAAGACTCAAGAAGGGTTTGTACCCTTTCAATTATTTCCTAGGCAGAAAGAAATTGTATATGCGTATGAAAAACATCGATTCAATCTTGTAACAAAACCAAGACAAGCTGGTGTATCAACAACAACAGCGGCTTATATGTCGATAATGGTTGGCTTTGCAGATATTGATAACCCAGAAGCGATTCTAATTATTGCTAATAAACAAGAATTGGCGTTTGAATTTTTGGCTAAGATTAAAGACTTTGTATCTCAATTACCTAGATGGGTTTGGGGTGATGAATACTGTGGGTCAGTAGCAAATGAAAAGAAAACTATATTCCTTGTAGATTCTAAAAAGGAAATAAAATTACCAAACAATTGTAGAGTTAAAGCTGTTGCTACATCCAAAGATGCATTACGTGGTTTCACACCAACATATCTTATTATGGATGAAGCCGCATATATCGATGATGGTGCAGAAGTATTTGGTGCAGCATTAACAGCATTAGGTACTGGTGGTAAAGCAACTCTAATTTCAACACCACGTGGTATGGATGCTTTATATTATAAAACATACGACCAAGCAAAACAAAAAAAGAATAATTTTAATATCGTTGAGATGAAATGGTATGAGGATTTACGTTATAATAAAGATTTACGTTGGTTGAAAGGTGACGAAGTTAAAGTAGAAATAGAATTCACTTTTAAGTCTTATGAAAAAATGATTATTGAGGGATGGAAGCCGACATCGTCTTGGTATGAAGAAATGTGTCAGGGTATGAATAATGATGCTAGGATGATTGCACAAGAATTGGATGTGTCTTTCATTGGGTCAGGTGGTAACGTAATTGAAGATGAGTGGATTGAATTGCAGAATAAAAATAACGTTAAAGAACCTATAGCAACGTATGGTGCAGAAGATGAAATATGGATTTGGGAGGAACCAATAGAAGGGCACCAATACATTATGGGGGTTGACGTTTCTAGAGGTGATGGAGAAGACTCTTCAACTATTGTTGTAGTTGATTTCACAACAATGGAAGAAGTCATGGAATATCAAGGTAAGATACAACCAGATTTATTAGCACAGATAGTTGAAGAGTATGGGAATTTATATAATGCTTATACGGTAGTCGATGTTACTGGTGGTATGGGTGTATCTACCGTTTTAAAACTATTGGAATTTAATTATAAAAATTTACACTATGACACATCAAATGGTAAGATATTATCATCAAGACAAAGAGAATTAAGTAGTCATAGTAAGAATGATAAAATTCCTGGATTCCACGCAACGTCAGTGCGTTTACCCATGATTGCTAATTTAGAATTTAAGATTAGAACGAATGCTATTAAGATTCGTTCTAGTAGAACTACTTCAGAAATGAAAACATTTATTTATAAAAATGGTAGACCAGACCATATGAGTGGTTATCATGATGATTTACTTATGGCCATAGGTATGTGTTTATGGGTGGTTGAACATTCATTTAAGAATTTAGAAAGATTAGAAAAACAAAATAAAGCTATTTTAAATAGCTGGATTGGTAATTCTAATGCGTTAACAATTAAAAAAACAGAATTAGAACGTGGTTCTGATTTTATAGATAAAAATAATAAACCTATACCAAAACCAAAATTTAATCACACTATAGCTAGAAATATGCAAGACCCAACAGGTCAATATATGTGGTTATTTAGAGGTTTAGATAAAAAATAAAGATATGGCAATTAAAAAGCAATTTACACTTAAAACATTTGGGGCCAAACTATATAAATGGTCACCTATACCAGTAAGTAAAAACATATTTAATAATAAAAGACCATACTTTTGTAACGCTACTGCTGGTTCACAAGGGCAAGATTGGGTAACCACATATACTTATAACTTAGTAGTGGTAGGTTCTACTCAAAAAAGATTAGCGTATGTAGCGTGTGATTATGTTGAATAACCCTTTATTTTATCGAAAAATATATTATAATTAAATAAAAACATGGCAGACAAAAAATTAACGATATTTCAAAAACTTGGGACCCTTCTTAACCCAAATACGGTTAAATTAACCCAAAAACAACCTACACAAAGGTATAATATCAATAAGGGTGAATTGCTTAGAACTGACAATAAAGCTGATTTTGAAAAAGCTAAATTACAAGCTCAACAAAATAAGTATCTAGGTCAAGTTTGGAAGAAGGTTGAAAATGGATTGTTTCAACAATCAATGAATTATGAAACAACACGTATTGCTTCATATTCTGATTTTGAAGCTATGGAGTTTTATCCAACCATTGCTGCTGCCTTAGATATTATGATGGAAGAATCTACTACATTAAATGAGCAAGGTAAGATGCTTAATATTTATTCTGATAGTAAACGTGTTAAGGGTATTTTAGAAGATTTATTTTATAACAGACTTGATGCACACACATCATTACCAATGTTCACTAGAAACACTTGTAAGTATGGGGATAATTTTGTGTATTTAAATATTGATGATAAACATGGGGTTATTGGGGCTAAACAAATGCCTAACTACGAAATGGAACGTAGAGAGAGTGGATTATTTGATATGATTAGCGGTAGAGAGACAAACACTACTGATGTAAGCCCATCTGATAAAGTTAAGTTTTACTGGAGAGGTCGTGATATTGAATTCAATTCATGGCAAATGGCTCACTTCAGACTTCTTGGTGATGATAGACGTTTACCATATGGTACTAGTGTTTTAGAAAAAGCTAGAAGAATCTGGAAACAACTTATCCTATCTGAAGATTCAATGCTTGTTTATCGTGTAACTAGAGCACCAGAAAGACGTGTATATAAAATATATGTTGGTAATATTGATGATGGAGACGTGGAAGCGTATGTAAACACTATTGCTGATAGATTTAAAAGGATGCCAATTACTGACCCACAAACAGGTCAAATGGACCTTAGATATAATCAATTATCTAATGACCAAGATTTCTTTATTCCAGTAAGAACAGAAGATGCACCGAATCCAATTGATACACTTCCTGGGGCAACTAACTTAGACCAAATTGCTGATATAGAATATTTACAAAGAAATTTATTTACAGCACTTAGGGTTCCTAAACCATTTTTAGGGTTTGAAGAAGCTACTGGTGAAGGTAAAAACCTTGCATTACAAGATATTCGTTTTTCTAGAACTATTAATAGAATTCAACAATCAATGTTACAAGAATTAAATAAGATAGCGATAATACACTTGTACATTCTTGGTTTTGAAGATGAATTAGATAATTTTTCACTAACATTAAATAACCCATCAACTCAAGCTGAGATGCTTAAAGTTGAACATTTACAACAAAAAATCACTCTTTACAAAGATTCAGTTGCTGATGCTGGTAACGGTTTCGCACCGATGTCAATGACTAGAGCACACAGAGAAATACTTGGTTGGTCAGATGATGATATTAAACAAGATTTACTTGAACAACGTATGGAAAAATCAGCATCAGCTGAATTGGCCAATACTGCCAGTGTTATTAAACACACAGGTATGTTTGATAAAGTTGATAGAATATATGGTGATATGAAAGTAGCAATTAAAGGTGGTGCAGCTGAAGGAGCTGAAGGAGCTGAAGGTGGTTCGTCAGGTGGTGGTGGTGGTGGTGGCTTCGGAGGTGGAGGTGGAGGTGGTGAAGACTTAGATTTTGGTGATGAAGATATTACACCAGAAGAAACTGAAGGTGAGTTAACAACACCAGAAGGAACTGATGGTATAGAACCAGAAGGGGTTGGAGCTGAAGAGCCAGAAGGAACTGCCGCTGAAGAGCCAGAAGGTTTAGATGAATCAATACAAAAAGCTGATAATTTATTGAATGAAAGGAAAACGATATTAAATGAAAAGCTTACTGAAAGGACCAAAAAGTATAAAGATAGATTTGGGACCTTGTTTAATTCAATTAAAACAGATAAGAAAGAAGTAAACGATAAAGTTAAGGTTTACGATAAAAATGTCAAAATAAATGAGGGTATTGCTTCTATGGTTGATGATATTGACAAAATGTTAGATAAATAGTTAAGTTTTAGGAAAATAAGTATATTTATATAAAAACAGATTATGCAAAATTTCGGTAAGATAAAAAACGCATTTAATGGGATACTAGTAGAGGCGATTGTTTTAAAAAATGATACTAATAAATCATTATTTAAAAAATACGTTAAAGCGATAAAAGAGAGTGAAATACTAAGGACTCAATTTTTAGTGTATAATAATATCGAAAACAAAGTAGAATCTGACACTAACTCTGCCCATTTTTTTGTAACAGAAAATATTAAACTATTAGATAAGTTCAATATCGATGATATCATAAAAGAGAATAGTAAATTAAGTTCATTATTACCAGAGACTTCAACTGAAGTTTATGATTCAAGAATTTCTAATTTACACGAATCACTATCTAATCTTATTACAATAAAAAAAACCCCTAGCTCTATTAATGTATTAGGGGGTGACGTTAATAAGATTGTTGACTATATTAAATCAAATAAAGTTAGAGAAACTACTGAGGTAATAGATTTACCAAATAGTATGATATCTACAATCATGGTTGATAAGTATAATGAAAAATATGCTAGCCTTGACGAATCTGAAAAGAAAGTATTAAAAGTTTTAATTAATTCTAACGATGAACAAAAGAAAGAGGTTTATTCATCTACTATCAGAGAGTGTATAGACTTGATAAATGAAAAATTAAATGGTTCTGATTTAGAGGCTAAGGATAAACTACTTAGAGTTAAAGATAAAATGCTTAATGATAAGCAAGAAATTAATGAAGATTTTAATAAAAATATATCTAAGTTAATTGAATTGAGAAGTAGTTTAAAAAAATAATTAATAAATTTATAATAGTTATAAAATGGTAACGAAATCAGTCAATAGTGAGAACATGGTTAAGTTAAAAGAACTTACTAATAAAATGTGTCTTTCACCAAATAAAAATTACTCCACCATTGTTAAAGAATTAAAAGAAATTGTTGAAGAAGGAAAGAAGGAAATAGATAATAATACTAATTCTAAATCAAAGATGAGGTGTTACGAAACAATGTGTTCTAAAATCACAAATATTTTAAAAAGCGTAGAGCTTTAATGTATGGCAAACGAAGAAGGTGAAACATGGGGTGATTATAGTAAACTTGTTCTTAAAGAATTAGAACGTTTAAACGAAAACTATGATAAGATGAGAGAGGATATTGATAATCGTTTCTCAGAACTTAATAATAAATTAAGTGAAGTTAAAGGAGTCGAAAAAAACGTCCAAGACCAAACAAATTGGGTTAATAAGGTTAATGAAGTTTGGAGTCCTTCGCAAATGAAAGAGGCTAAAGATGAAATCTACAAGCAAAAAAGTCGTTGGATAGCAGCCATTGCTATCATTAGTTTCACACAAGTTATAGTAGGGATTGCATTTGCTGTTTGGTCTCACTTTAAATAACCATTTGACTATTCCATTTAAAATGTCTATATTTGTTAATACCTGGAAAAACCTGGTAAAATAACAAATAATAGTAATATTTTAAAACAAATGAAAACAGGAAAAGAGTTAAAAGTAAACACCTTTAAAAATTATAATATAATATTTGGAAGTGTTAATAATAAACACCCCAAAGCAGTCTATATTAATATATCATCTTGGGTTGAACCTATACATAATTGTGAAGTAAATTATGGGAGGGTTATTAAGGGGATAAATAAAAGTGTTAAGCAATTGTTATTTAATTCATTCGATACACTTATAAAAACTACCTTTAAGAAAGATAGAACTATTGTAGATTTAGATATAAGGGAGTCTGGTATAAGATACGGTAAACGTAGTTTTATGAATTGTGAGATAACATTATTTTTAGCTTCAGAGATACCATTGAATTCAGATAAAATGAAAGATATGTTAGATGGTGTTCTTAAGTTAATAATAGAATCAACCTTCGAAACTAATAAAACGTTTAGTTTTCATAAGAAGAAGATGAGTATTTAGGTAAATAAAACCCAACCATATGGTTGAGTTTTAGTTATTTTAGTATATTTATATCTATAAGCATTATGCTATGGATATAAATTATAAAGACTTTAAAGTGTTAAAACGTGGTCAAACTGGTTGGGGTGGTTTGATAGAACACGATGCTGGTTATATTAACCCAGAAGAACCGAGAAATCAACAATTTATTAATGAGGTAAGTAATTTAGAAAGTGGAAAGTTAACTATAATGGAACCACTTGTAGTATATGTTGTATTACAGAAGTATGGTATTTTAAATAGAAACGGTAGGGTATACCCAGAAGCTGTCCTTAAGAAACAGGACCAACTATATCAACAAGCAATTAAAGAACGTAGAGCAGTAGGTGAATTAGACCACCCAGAATCATCAATTATCGCTGGTGATAGAATATCACATAACATTATAAAGACATGGTGGGAAGGCCATACCCTTATGGGTCAAATGGAAATCTTAATGACACCTGGGTTTATAAAATTAGGTATTGTATCTACAAAGGGTGATGAAGTTGCCAATTTATTGAGAAATAGGATTAAAATAGGTGTTTCTTCTAGAGGTGTGGGTTCATTAGTAGAAGGAGAAAATGGAGAACAAATTGTACAAGATGATTTTGAGATAATTTGTTGGGATGTGGTCACAGCCCCCTCAACACCAGATGCTTGGATATTCAAGACTAGAGAAGAAGCTAAACCTTATGTTGAGAATATGGAGATTAAAAAACCTTTATTAAGAGAGTCAATAAACGATAATTTGGATAAATTTTTGAAAGATTAATGATATTAATAACTTTTTTAATGTAAATGTGTTTTTTGCTAAAATAAGACATATTTATTATCAATGAGGTAACTCTAAATTTTATTAGATAAAATAATAAGAAAAAAAAAAACAATGGCTGATAAAAAAACAATACTTGAAGAAGCTCTTTTGGATATCAACAATATCCAAAATGCTTTAAACGCCAACACAAAAGAAATACTTCGTAGCGTAGCTAAAGAAGAAATTGATAGTGTGGTGAAAGAATCTCTTCTTAAAGAAGATGAATTCGAAGAAGAAGATTTGGAAGCTAACCCAATGGATGCTGCGGAATTAGAAACTGGGGAACCAGTTGCTGATACTGAATTATCTATAGGTAGTGAAGAATCTGAAGGTGGTCTAGATGATGTTGAAGGCACAGTGGCTCCAGAGGCAACTCCAGAAATGGATGTAGCAATGGAACCAGAAGTGGGAATGGACGCTCCAGTAGCGTTAAGTGAACCTGAAACTGATTTGGATATGACAGCCGCATCTGATGATGACGTTATTGCTATTTACAAAAAGTTAAGTGGTGAAGACGAAATCGAAATCGTTGGTGACGAAATTCACCTAAACATCTCAGAACCAGGTGAGTACGTTGTTAAACCCAACGAAACAAGCTTAGGTGACGATTCTGCCCCTATTGATGTTGCTACTGATATTGCTACTGATGCTCCTATGGATTTAGTTCCAGCTGGTGAAGAAGGTGGTGAAGAAGGTGGTGAAGAAAGTGGTGTGGATTACGAAATCGAAATGGGTGCTGAAGAACCTACAGGTGGTGAAACATCTATAGATGATTTAGTTCCAGCTGGAGAAGAAGAAGATGTAGAATCTGGTGAAGAAGAAAAAATAGAGGAAAAGATTAGTGTTGGTACTGGGATGAGCGTGGGAACACATCGTAACAAAACTGCTGCTGGTTCTATTGGTGCTGCGGAAAATCCAAAGGCTAATAATGAATCTAAACTTAACCGTTCTAATTTAGTTTCTGAAATTGAAAAGAAATATAAAGCTATATTAACTGAGTCTAACAAATTGAAAGCCGAGAATGCAGAATTCAGAAAGGCTCTTAAGGAGTTCAGAACAAAGTTAGTAGAGACAGTAGTATTCAATAGTAATCTTACTTATGTTACAAGATTACTTATGGAGCATTCAACTACTAAAGCTGAGAAACAAAATATCATCAAAAGATTTGATGAAGAAGTTTCTAACTTAATAGAGTCAAAAAGACTTTATAAAACTATCGCTAACGGATTGGGGACAAGAAAACCAATTACTGAAGCTGTAGAAAACAAAATAATGAAAGAGGTTACATCAGGTGCATCTAAACAATTAAACGAAAGCACTGCGTATGTTGACCCTTCAACTAAAAGAATCATTGATTTGATAAATAGAGTTGAAAGAAAATAACAATAATTAAAAACAAATAAACAAATTATGTCAAATTTATTAACATCAGGACAAGTTGGGAATATCGGAATGAACCACATGAAGGCCATTCGTAAAGAAACCCAAGCAAAATGGGATAGCTTAGGCTTCCTAGACGGTCTTAAAGGACACGTTAAAGAAAATATCGCTCAATTGTATGAGAACCAAGCTTCTACACTATTGACTGAATCTACAACAGCAACAAACTCTGGTTCTTTCGAAACAGTGGTTTTCCCTATTGTACGTAGAGTTTTCTCTAAATTACTTGCAAATGACATCGTGTCAGTACAAGCTATGAACATGCCAATCGGTAAATTGTTCTTCTTCGTTCCACAAACATCATCTCGTATGGATGGTCTTACTGCTGGTAACGATTATACACAAACTCAATCATCTGACGTTTATGGAACTACATATTCAGCTCACACTGGATTAGGTGGTCTTAACGGATTAGGTGTTCCTACATGTATCGACCAATCTGGTTGTGCTGTAACCACTATGCAAGCGAAAAACTTGTATGATGCATTCTACAATGACGGTTTGTTCGACAACTCAAAAGGTACTCTTACAATCGTAACAGGTGGATATAACTCATGGCAGTTAGACTCTAACGGAGTTTATCAAGCATTAGCAAACGGAGCAACACAAGCTGCTGCAACTGACGGAACTGTTAGAAGCGTAGTTATCGGTGTTACTGGTTTCTCTGCTGGTGTAAACGGTAAAGAAGTTATGACAGGTGCTGATGGTTCTCCAATGGATACTGAGTCATTCTTGGCTTCTATTCACGTTATAGCAAACGCTGCTATTTCTGACCCAGATGGTAACGTTATCATCGCTGCAAATAAAGAAGTTCCTTTCCGTTTAGTTACTCAACAATACGGAACAGGTATCGTAGGTAACAGAAGCTCAGCATTAACTGACGCAACTGGTACTCTATACTTAGCATTAGATATTAGCCACCCAGTTGGAACAACTGCAAGCTTTACTACACCAGCTGTTGCTGGAACTGCTACTTATGATGGATACGTAGGTTCATCAGCTTTCACTGTAACTGCACCGCCAGCTACAGGAGCGACATTCAGTGTTGCTTGGGCTCAATACGCAACATTAGAACTTGCAACTGAAATGGGAGAAGTTTCTTTCAAATTGGATGAAGTTGTTGTTGCCGTTGAAGAAAGAAAATTACGTGCTACTTGGTCACCAGAATTAGCTCAAGATGTTAGTGCATTCCACAACATTGATGCTGAAGCTGAATTAACAGCAATGTTATCTGAGCAAGTTGCGGCAGAAATTGACCGTGAAATCCTTAGAGATTTACGTAAAGCTGCTGCTTGGCAATTACGTTGGGATTACAATGGTTGGAGAAAAGCTTCAACTGCTGCGAGTCCTTATACTCAAAAAGATTGGAACCAAACTCTTATCACAAGAGTTAACCAAACTTCTGCTCAAATCCACAAGTCAACACTTCGTGGTGGTGCTAACTTCATCGTTGTATCTTCTGAATTGTCAGCAATTTTTGATGACTTAGAATACTTCCATGTAAGTGATGCTCAACCAGAGCAAGACCAATATAACATGGGTATCGAGAGAATCGGTTCTTTAAGTGGACGTTACCAAGTGTACCGTGACCCTTATGCTCCAGCATACTCTATGATTATCGGTCATAAAGGGAAATCATTATTGGATACTGGTTACATCTACGCACCATACGTGCCGTTGCAACTTACTCCAACTATGTATAACCCATTCAACTTCGCACCAGTGAAGGGTATCATGACTCGTTACGCTAAAAAAGTCGTAAATAATCGTTTTTACGGTGCGATTAGAGTAGATGGTGTACCAACGTTTAACGTAAACGAATTAAGATAATCTAAAATTAATCTTATATAAACTCAAAAGGTGGTATTTTTTACCACCTTTTTTGTTTTATATATGGAACCTTTTTATCTATTGTTCGTATAAACATATATGAAAAAAATAGAATTAACTGAAGAACAAGTACAGGAAATACTTAGATTATATAATGAAGAATTATTAGGGTCACCAGCTATTAGTAAGAAGACTGATATCAATAAGAAGAAAGTGTTAAAAACCCTAAAAGATAATGGTGTCGAACTAGGCCCATCTGGTAGAAGAAATACTGGTGGTAAAGAGGCTGCGAATAAACGATATTATAGTAAAAATAAAGACACTATTAACGAATGGTATAAAGGGTGGGCTAAAGATAATCGTGATAATCTAAAAAAATATGCTAAACAATGGAATCTAAATAACAGAGAACATGTCAACAAATATAAACGAGAGTATGAAAAAAAGAGACGTGCTGAAGACCCTAAATATAGGTTAGGTGTTAGAACTCGTACAGCCGTTTATACCTGTCTTAAGGAAGCCAGTGTAGTTAAATATCGTTCTACGTTTGCTATCTTAGGTTATACTATAGAAGAATTGATGAATCATTTGGAGAATCAATTTACTGAGGGTATGACATGGGATAACTATGGTGAATGGCATGTTGACCATAAAATACCTATGGCTAGTTTTCAATTTGAAACTACTGATGATTTAGGATTTAAGGAATGTTGGTGTTTGGGTAATCTTCAACCACTATGGGGTGAGGATAATTTAAGTAAAGGGACTAAAGTTTTATAGAAAAATCTGATATTTATAATATATGAAATTAACACCAATCTTTGAGTCTATACTGGATGAGTCATCTAGAAAAACAATTAATGATATTAAAGGTTTAATGTTGATTCATAAGGATAACATCTTTTTATTATATGACCCAATTAATAAAATACCTTTGGGTTACATTAGTTTTGGTTTAACAGATGGTGGTGTTTATTCAATATATGGTGCCTATGCTGAAGAAGGTTATGGCCCTGTATTATATGAGTCTGTAATGACTTATGTATATCCAAAGGGTGTTACTATGTCTGATGAGTCTGGTACTAGTGGTGATGCGTTAGCTGTTTGGGATAAGTTTAATTCTAGAACAGATGTAAAAAAAGAACCTATTAATAGGGCCAAAAAATCAGAAAAAGAGATTGATTTAATTGATGGTTGTGATGGTAATGAAGACTGTTTGGATTGGGTTAGACAAATCTTAAGTTTACACTACACTAAATTTATATATAGTTTTGGTAAACCTATTTTAAATGATATGATACAAAAGGGTAATCAATATTTAGAACTGAACCCAAGTTTAGATATCCAATCAATGGTTTATGGTTTAGAAAGTTAGACTTTTTTTTGTACCATACTTTCAAATATCCCAGATATTTATAGATATGAAGATAGGTGTTATATTCGAAGAAGTTTTAAATGAGGATAAATTCTCACTCATAAATGTTTACAAAACCAATGATGATGGAAGTGTTAATGGTTCTTGGGTACAAGACGTAAACGGAGTTTCACTTGATGTGGCCATCCAGAGAGCAATAGACACTGAAATCGCTAATAGTAATAAGATAGATGTTGCAGTGACCCCACAATTAAATACTACAACACCATCACTTAATGGACCTTTCAGTAATCTTAAAAGATTTGATACTGGTAGGGTTAGTGTTCCACAAGAAACCCTAAATGAAGGTAAGTCTAAATTTGAAAAGCTTAAAGACAACAAGGTTGAGTTAACCCCTGAAGAAAGGAAAAAGGTAATGGATGCTGATGCTATATGGCACCACGGGCCTAATGGTAAACCAACACCAGCTGTGTGGAAGAGTAAAAACCCTAAGACTAGTAAAATGACTTATATAACACATACACATAGAGCATATAATACAGCACCAACACTTAAGGGTGCTATAGGTAAGTACCATAGTTTTATTAAGGGTACCTCTTGATTTATTCGTTTAATATTAGTATATTATAATAAACTAAACACTATGATACCAACTTTTTTAATTAAAAATGATGAGCTATTTCAAGAGATAGTTAAACTTACACATGAGACACCTAATGACGCTGATTTAGGGAGTGCTGTTAGAAACCTTATTATTAAAAACAATAGATTGAACACCCTTTGGGCATCAATTAGTAAGTCTGGTGAGTCTGATAAGGTAAAATAATTTAATATGAAAAAATTAATAACATTAATACTTGTTTTATTTACATTAAACAGTATATCCCAAATTAATATTATTACTAAAAACAATTTAATAATTCTTCATGGTGATATAACCCTATATCTAACTGATGATACATCCACTCTAGTTTCTAAACATATTATAAAGTATTCTAATTTCAAAAAATTAGATAAGGATAGAGATAATCGTTGGTTCCAAGACACTTATAAAGGAAAGTATAATAAAAATCATTATAAATATAGTGGATATGATTTAGGTCATTTAACACCATCACACATAACATCCTATAATGATAGTCTTAATCACCTTTCATTTAGTTTATTTAATCAAGCACCACAATTAGCAAGTTTTAATAGAGGTAAGTGGGCTCAATTAGAACGTCATGTTGAAGATAGTATAGCTAAATACAAATCAACCACCACTATTATAACAGGAGTTATATATGATGGTCTTAATATGGTTTACCTTAGTAAATCTAGAATAAAAATACCTACAGCCTATTTTAAGATACTGGTAATTAAGAATAAAACCTATTGTTGGCTTGGGTCTAATAATAATGGTCAAGTTATGTTAATAACTCTTAAGGAATTAAATGAAATTTTCCAGATTAATAAAATGAATATAGTTATTAATTAAATAAAAAAAGCCTAGATTTCTCTAAGCTTTTATTATGCGTTAACTAATTATTTTTATTTATCCTTTTTTTCCACAGCTAGAACAGAACCTGTCTGTCTTACCTAGCTTAGCTCCACAACTTGTGCAATATCTTTTTACATTGATATCGTCAATGGTGTTTACCTTTTGAGAAATAGGTAGCATCTTATATTCCACTGTATGGAAAGGTGAGTAGTCGAAATTCATCGAAACACTTTTAAATGATTGGTCTGAATAACTACCTTCTTCCACTCTACCAGTTTCAATAGTTTTACTTAGTTTTCTACTCCTTACTGGTATATTGAAATCTTTAACTTCATCACTAACCCCTAATGTGTTAGTATAATACGCATTATTACTACTGGCATTATAAGAAGTAGATGATGCGTCTATATTTAAGGTACCACTAGCAGCAGTAGTTGTTGTTAGTGTTCCACAAATACCAGCACCACCAATTGCAGTTGTCCCATAAAGTGGTGTGTTATAGTTTGGGTAATTATATAACCCATTCCAATTTTGATAGATATAAGTAGGGTATGTTATAGGGTAGTAATTATTTACCGATTTAGTTTCTCTGTAGAACTCTACCTTGATATCACCATTATCTTCAATAGCTTTTTTCACTTCTGAAGTGTTAGCCACTTCATAGGTGTCGAATAAAAACTTCTTAGCCACGTCTAGATAACGGTCTAAGAAAATTCTAATACCTGGTTTTAATACTAACCCACCTTGTGAAATAGGTTTACCATTAAGAACAATCTTAGCTAATACTACGTCTGATGTTGGATTGAATAATTCAATTTGGAATTCTTGTCCACTTTGAAGATAATACACTGGTAAATTACCAGAGTTTTTGTAGAGCTTCATTCTGCTCTTGTTGACAGCTATACCAGCTGTTGGCACCGTGTTAGGTGCATAGATTTGTTGTTTCATTTTGTTTAACTTTTTTTAATTCTAATTATTTGTACTAATACCTTTGTTGCCGAGACAACTCTAAACCACTTAAGTGGTCGGGACCAATACGTTTTAGTTAACGCAAATATAAATATACGATAAGTTAGTTAAATGTAAAGCTATTTGAAATATTATTGACTTTTACGCAAATCGACTTGATTTACTATATCAAATTGAAGGACATTCTTTATCGTGGTAACCTCTTGATTTGAGGTCGCTAATACATCTAAATAATAAGTGTTAGGTATAAGGCTAGCTGTATCTAATAAGA
>Ga0307378_10007895_pt1 | contig 14253 bp, 18 predicted proteins | sample UN1MG_FD_202238 | JGI IMG/M metagenome (GOLD analysis project Ga0307378, IMG submission 202238) | Soil microbial communities from Risofladan, Vaasa, Finland - UN-1 | ecosystem: Environmental > Terrestrial > Soil > Coastal area > Acid sulfate soil | place: Finland: Risofladan, Vaasa | collected...
CGTACACGCGCACCGCATCACGCCAAATGACGGTCTTATCGTCGCTCAAAAACCGCTTGCGGTCATAGAACTTGGACGCGGTACGGAACGGGCGATAGAGCACCGAATACCGCCGATAGAAGTCCGCCGACCCAGGCAAGCCGTAGGCGACATAAAACTCATCCGGGTACGCTCGCATCGAAACGGGGTGGCGAAACTCTTGCCATGTGTCGGGAATCGTTGCGTGGTCGGGATTCGCCAACTGCCAATCCTGCACCTTCCATGTGCGGATATGCTCTTGCAGCGACTTGCGCAAGACTTCCTTCGCTTCCTCCATGTTGGCCGCACCGTCAACGTGCAACCCGTGTTGCCAGATGCAGCTACTCCCGACCCAGATGCTTTCGCCGCCCGCGTCATTGGCGAGCAAGAACTGGTAACGCAGTTTATCTACGTTGCCGCCGTCATCACGGCTATCGCCCTTGCCGCACAAGTCGCAGTGGCCGGACGCGGCTTTGAGATCCCGAATCGAACCGTAGCCGGGGCTGAACGAAAACTCCCCGGTGATCTTGTCCGTCACCTTGCCATCGAAGTACGCGAAGATGTACTCCACCTCGCGCGGCTTCAATCGGGCAATATCGAAGTTCACGGTACGCAACCGTGCGAGCACCGCGTTCAGGCTCTTATCCTGCTTCGCTGCGATCGTGTGACTGTGCGCTGCGAGCACCGCCGTCGCTCGGGTTTTCCGATACCCGATTCCATCACGATCCAAGTACCCGACCTTGCCGTTTGCGACGGCGAATGTTTTGTTGCTGCTACTTGCCATGACTATCTCCCTTGTGTTGCGGTTTCTCTACACCCATATAAAAGATGACGCCTAATAAAGTTGGCATAGTTAGATACTAGGCCCCGTTTTTGGTCGCATTCAGCAACCCCAGCGCGAGCAGGCTACTGTTGCTAGCCTCACCCAAGATAATGTGATCAAGGCACGTAACCTTGAGGATTGCGCAGGCATCCATGATGCGCGTGCTGATCGCCACATCCGCTAGACTTGGTGTGGGGTCGCCGCTCGGATGGTTGTGCGCCAACACAAACCGATTCGTGCCCGACAAAAGCACGGCGCGGAAAAGCGCGTCCATGCTCACGGCGCATTCATCTATCCCGCCACGCGCGATCTCACTGTACCCGACAACCTTGTGCTTGGCGGTCAGGAAGATCACAATCATCACCTCTTGCGCCTCTTTACCGATAATCGCGTTCGCGATCATCGCCGCATCGTCGGCGTGCTGAATGTACGGCTCGACTTCCGGCAACGGCAACGGCCGCCGCACGCGCATCACCTCCAACCGTGTTATCGACTTCATACGCGCCTCCTTTTCACTTTTGGTTGACCAGCCATCGGTATCTTTTCTACAAGGACTTTTGCAGTGCGCCCTGTGGAGTCGTCCTCATCCGGGTCGTAACCGCCAGGACGCAGACCGGGGTTCTCCCGAAGCATGGTGCGCACAGCCGCCACACCGGAGCCGTTCAAAGCAACTTTCCGCGACATGGCAGTCGCCATACCGGCTTTATCGCCTGACTGGACGGCCGCCAAGAAAGCATCCTCAGTGGCCGCGTGCTCGTTTAGCAAATCAAACACCGCGTTCATTGCGGGGCCAGGCCAGTCCGCGCGAGCGCTTTTCGTGGCCACGCGGACCTTGCGGTCTGCGTCGCGTTTCAGTTTCTTTTTCATCACGAACCTCCGTAGTTGAAACCGTCGCGGTATCGTGCCAGCAAAACACCACGCTTTGCTGCACTAGCCGCCGCACGCACCTTCGCCACAAACAATGCGCCCACACAAAGCTCCCCGTGCGAGCCGACCCACCCGACACGCACGGTGCCGTCGGCGCGTGGCCACGCCAGTATCTCGCCAGTGGACATGCCGATTCGGATCGGCGTGCCGGGTTTCGCTATCGCTGCTTTCATCGTGAACCTCACTTATCCTTGTTGTTGTAGTTTGCGATTTGCGCGAGCACAGGAGCGCAACGCTCTGTGTAGTCGTTGCGAGCCCTGCACCGATTGCCGATGCAAAACCCGTCCACATACGCCCCGTCGCCGTCGCCAGGGATTTCCGCGTCACGCTTGAACACGTAGTCGCCGGTCACGTCGCCGTAGAAATGCACGCGCACATGCTCTGTACTGGTCATAATCGCGCCAATGTGATACGCGAAAATGCTCAATGCGTGCTCAAGTGTCGGCATGTCGCCGCGCGTTTCTGGGAAGGCGTCCGCGTAAGCCGCGTCATACGCCTCATCCGCTGCCTTGCGAAGATCAGCAATGGCGGCTTCCGCAGCTTGGACCATGCGCCGACTGACTTCCGCAATCGAGTTCCCAGCGAGGTAGGAACTGCGGCGGGCGTCGTCTGCCGCATGCCAAACAAGCCCCTTATCCTCGCCGTCCCGCATAACCGCCGCTCGCGCGGCTTCCGCGCTATTCGCACGATCCTGCACTGTGCCCAAGTCCGTCAATAGCTTTCCCATTTGCGTTTCCCTTCATTCGTACCGATTGGCGAAACAGCACCATGCTGTATCGCGCTCACAAGGCCGCTTTGAGCGCAACGGCAATGCGCGTTTTCACCAACGACTCCACCTCTTGAAACGAAACGATCGGCTTCACCCTCGACCACTTGATCCCAAGCGCGGCGACACGCTCCGTCAACGTGCCATCGGCGTGCGGCGCGGCCATAGCCGCTTCAATCACGTCCGTCGCCGCGTTCAAAGAAACGGCGGCATTGAACGCCTGGTCGGCCCACGCAGCGAACTTATCGTGCAAGCGTACCGGGCGCGCGAAGTGCGGCTGCGCGGTGCGTATTTCAATCCCAAGCAACTCCAACTCTTTTGTCGCCTTCCAGTGGTCCGCCAGCACGTACTTGAGGGCGTCAAGCTCGCGCAGCGTGCCGAAGTCGCGTATCAACACCGTCGCCGCGTCCGTGCCGAGCGTAACCGCCAAGATTTCTTGAACGGCAGGCTCGCCCTTGCGAGCGACAATCCGCACAAGCCCTGCGAGCACACGGTCCTCGGTTGCGATGGACTCTGCCATTTTCGTGCTGTTGCTCCTGGGCGTATCGTTACGCTTCTCTGCCGCTGTCATCCGTATTCGCTTTGCCATGCCTCACTCCGTTGTTAGTTATCGTCTGTAACTGCGACTGCCACCGTGACAGTCGCTTGGCCGCGCGGCTTTGAAATCATCGCCGCCGCGCGAACATTATCGAATAGGAACCGTCTGCTCCCGCACGAACGCGAGCGTCGCTTCCAAGTCCGCCCCGCGCGCAGTGAACACCGAAGCGCCCATGACGCACACTTCAACCACGAACTCGCCAGACTGCGCTTGCATGCGCACAGAGCGATTTGGACCGCCATTCACGATTTCCCCAATCACCTCTACGATTTTCATGCTTACTTATCTCCTATTTGTTGAACGTGCTTACCACTACCGCTACCGCGCGAATCCCTGCCAACTGCACTCTGCCCCGGTGTTATCCTTACGGAAGCCGGGAGCGCCGAAACGGTCACACTGGTACCACCCGGTCAACGCCAGGTTCGCATGCAGCCCGGCACCGCAGAACGGACAGTGCCCAGATTCAAGCACCGCCATTGTCTCGCGATGCGCTTGTGCGATCCGCGCGGCGCTCACTATCCACGCCGCCTTCTTTGCGCGGCGCTTCGCCAACTGCGCGGCGGTCATTCGCACTCACCATCGGAGTTGCTATCGGCCACGTCGTACAGCGATTGGCCCATCGCGTCGTTGAAAGCGTTGGCACCGAACGCCATGCCCTGTTGCATCGCGTACTCCATACGATCATCGCCGTTATCCTTGTACGGCTGGTACGAAGGATTCTTGCGAGCGTAGTGAACGTCGGGGCCGTCCAGTTCGATCCACGCCGTACCCCGATCAAACTTGCCGCCGTGATACTCGGCAAGTGCTTCCTCAAGAGTCGCGAAGTCACGACCCTGCCAACAGTCATCGTTCCCTGCCTTGGGGTCAGACCCCCACGACAAAACCACATACGGAAGTTCGATAGCCATCGTCTGCCTTTTGTATTGGAGAGGGGATTTCCTCTCACCCATACAAAAGGCGACGCCTAATAAAGTTGGCAGAGTTAGATATTCGACAGCGGGGCGTCAAGTTTGCCCGGCGAAAACGGCACGGCAGCGCGTAACACTTCCGCGTTCTGTTCCATACTCAAACTACCTGCGTCATGGCCGACAGGCGGTTGCGCGATCAGTACAGAAGCGAACGGCGATAACTCACGGGCAAGCGCGGCAGCATTCGCAGATTCTTCGGCACCGCGATCAAGGTAGATGATAAACGTGCGCGCAGCGGTGCGGCGCAGCCGTTCGATTTTTACGGACTGCGCGACCTTGCCCAACAGCGCGACAGCGTGTGGTCCGACCTTCACCGCGTCCACCGGCCCCTCACAGATCACGATAACTTCGTGACTGCTCGCCAGGTCGTAATTGAACAGCACTTCGCTCCCGGTTGCGACGTTGCCAACGGACACGGGGTTCAACGTCTTTTTGTATCCTGTCATCGCGACCCACGCTTTGCGCGCGTCGCCTGTCAGTTCGTGTGGCGGATCCCACGTCTTACGCCCCTGCCAGAAAACCAGCGCGTGATCCATCACGACTGGAAAAATAATGTACCCGTCCAGCTTGCCGGATCGCCCGTAGCCCAGCCCGTAGAGCCTTACAGCCGCCTCCCCGATGCCACGGCTACCCAGGTACTCCCAAGCCGCTTTGTGCGGCGCACAGGACGGGTCTGTGAGCCTGTCCACACCGGACGGCCACTGAATCTGCGGCAACCGCCGCATCCCTTGTTTGACGACTGCCACAAGCCCGCCGCGCAGCGATGCAATCTGCGAGTCACCGCCCACGTACCCGTCCAGCACGATCCCGATCGCGTCGATTTCCTCTAACCCTTCCATCACGCAGATAAGGCGCAGCGTGTCGCCGGATCTGCCTGCGTAATCGTGCGTTGGGTGGCCCCAGCATATCCACGTTCCTTTTGCAGCATTCCATCGCAACCGCGACGATCCGCATGGGCACGGCAACAGATATTCGTGCGACAACTGCGACAACGATTCCTTGTAACCGCCGTGCCGTTTCGTAAACGCCGCCGCGTCGAATGCGGCCAACGCACGCGATAAAGCGTCTGGGGCGCTAGGCACTCGCACCTCTCGGCTTGCGCGCCTTGGGTGCCGAAGGTGCCGAAGGTGACGGAGGTAGCGGCGCAGCTACGCGCTTTTCCTCGCTCATGCTGACAGCGATACGCATGCGGTCTGTTTCGTTGTGCAATCGGAAAACTTTGCCGACTGGCCCGTCACGATAGTTTTCCAAAAAGTACCGACACTCGCCGCGTGTTTGCTCCGCTCGCGTGGCATTCAACGAACCGTACCCGTCCGCGATTCGTATCTTACCGTAGGCGTCCGCAATCTGAGAAGCCTTCAACAAAAACTCGCGATCTTCGTCGCCCTCTTTAGGGCGTTGCGACTGGCAAGCGGTCCACACCAAATATCCGCGATTAGCCAGTCGCTTCGTGTCATTCATAGAGTCGATTTGGTGTTGCGTTTCGGACCCCACTTGATTTCGTGAACGTAGGCGATCCACGTAATCCAGCATGATCGCTTCCGGCACGAAGCCCTGCGCCTCCAACGATTTCAGTTCCGCTGTTATGTGCAGGATATTTACGTCCCAATCATTCAACGTCCGTACCACGCATAGCCCGCGCAACTGCCGATATTCCTCCGTCATTTCTCGGTACAGGTTTGGGCGTATCTCGCCACGCCGGACAGCGGTGTAAAGTTCAGTGGAAAAGCACGCATCGAATCGATCCGTGATCAGCCGCGTGGAACCTTCCAAGTTTATGTAGAGCACTGGCTTGCGTGCTACGCGAGTGATAACGAACGCCTGATTGATCAGCCAAATCGTTTTGCCTGCTTTCGGCGGCGCGATCACTAGATGCACCTCGCCGCGCTTCGCGCCGCCATTCAAGCAATCGTCTACGCCCTCCATGCCGGTAGGATACACGCCCTCCGTAGGATCTCGCGTGCCCTTGAATCTGGCACGCATGCGCTCAGGCAATTCCTCAAACAACCAACTGCGATCCGGTATGTCGAACTCGACTTGGCGCAAAGCATCCATCGCAGCGCAAGTTATCTCGTATGCCTTGCCGTGCTGCCCCGCGTTGTAAAGTTTCTGGGATTCCTCATGCGCCCTGGCAAAAATGTTGCGCCGAATGAACTCGCGCAATTCCGCACGGATAAACTCGCCTTCTGCAACTTGGCCGACCGCAATGATGGCCTCGACTTCTGCCGAGTGCTCAGGATTCTTCAATGCCGCTTCGCGCAACGGCAGATCAGTCATGCGCATTTCATACGCAAGATAATACTTCTGCATCACCGTGAACGCCCAGCCAAGCGAGCGCGTTGTGAAAAATCCCGGCTCCACGTAGCTCATGGCACGGAAGCAAAACGCTTCGTCTGTCTGAATCAGGCGCAGCAACGCCCGCTGAAACTCGGCACCGAACGAAAACGTGTTCATTTCTTGCCCCACCTAATACACGATACCGTCACGCCACAACGCTTGCAGAAGTCGCTCAAAGGATTGTATCCGCCGCTATGCTGCGAAAGTCTCGCGCACGTTTCTTCTGTGGCAGTGCCCACGTAAAACGACTTGAATCGCTCTTGGTGTGGACGCAAAGCCCGCGACGTTGCGCGCGGGTCGGCCTCCTTTATCTCTGCGTCCGCCTTCGCCGTCACCACACGCGCAGCGCCGACCTCGCGATGCACTACGAGCGCCGCAGTAGTGCCCAAAGATCCGATCGGCGGCAATGACTTGCCGCTTCGCTTGGCTTCGGCACTACGATCTGCAAGATAAACAAGCGGGTCAACGCCGTGCTTCTCACACCATCGCAGAAACTTGCCTGCCTGCTTCCGTTGCATTGGGTGACGCGGGCCACGCACCGCAGGCATGCCTAACCGCCCTGCGGCTATCCGGTACGCCGTGATGAAGTCACCAATCGCGTCCGTATCTACCATAGCCACACTGCGCTTGTGTCTAAGCACCCTTCTGCAAGCGCCACGCGATCGTTTGAATGCTGACTCAGTGTTTGGTGGTGTGTGTCCTTGAAATCGTAGATAAGTCCACACGCCTTGCCGGGGTGGCCTGTCAACGGTCGGAAGTAGCTTTGGATCTGTTGCACGGTGCCGCCGCCGCCGCTTGCGTAAATCACCGCGCCTGCATTTGGCAAGTCCACCCCTTCACCGATCACCGTAGTACCGATCACGATCGGAATGTGCCCAGCGCGAAACGACTTTATCGACTGATTCGTGAGCGCATCCTCCCCGCCCTTCACGACTACGCTGTCTGGGATCATTTGCCCCAGCAAGTTTGCGTGCTCACGGCGACGCACTAGCACAATCGTTTGGATGCCATTATCTAGTCCAAGGGTCTTAGCGATGTATGCGATCTGCGCGTTGCGCTTTTCGTTTTTTACGATGCCCTGATCATACACGTCATCCCAAGCTCGGGAGGATATGCGGGGGGATTTCGGCACGCTCACTACCAGTCGCGGGGGAGCGAGCCATCCACCGTCCACCAAGTACCTCACAGGTATCTTGTGGAGGATAGTAGAGCAAATCGCCTCCATCGCCATTCGATCTTCCGGGTCAGATCGAAAATGCGTGCCGGTGTAGCAAAGCCGGTAGTAGACCCTGTGCGCGAGCGCATTCAGCGCATGATAAGACTCTGCCGCGCCGTGATGAAACTCATCTATTGCCAGCAAGTCAATCGAGTCGAAATACTCTTGAGGCAAACGAATCGCGCTCGCAATCGTCGCAACCACAATCTGCTTACTAATATCGCGTTCCGCTTCGGTCGCGGTGCCGTCAACACGGGACACCATTTCCGATCCAAAGATACCCGTCAACACCTCGTAGGTCTGCTTCACGATTGCAAGCGACGGCGCGACGACAATCGTGCGCACGTTCAACGTGTCGATCGCACGGGCCATCATAAGCGTTTTGCCCGAACGCGGGGGCGCGTCTATCACCCCCACGCCATGCAGCATCGCGGCCTTGTGCGCCTCATCCTGATACGGACGCCAAACCGAACGAACACACCACAACGGCAATCGTTCGTCTGGGCGTGTCCGAGAATCAGATAACTCGTACCTTTCGCCGTAGTGGGCCAGCAACAGCTTTAGATGCGGCGTAAGCCCGGCTGGCAGACGGTTTTTGTGTAGCAGCGTTCCCCAATACGTCGGCTCGCCGTTCGCATCCGTGGCTTTGAAAACATACGCGAACTTGTGCCCGCGCTTCGCTGTAACCGGCTGTACCTGCACGGCCAAGTTGCGGGCCAGCTTCACTAGCAAGTCGCTGGACGCGCCGTGGATCTCTGTGTACGAGTTGCCGCGCCACAACTTGATCACAGGCACCCCGATCAAACGGTAGCGTCAACGATAAACACGTCGGCTGGGAATGTCCGCACGCGAGTCCTGCCGCCCGCCAAAAGGCGGATCGTCACGAACTTTGTGCCGACTTCCACAACGCGCTGCGCCACAGCCCATTCCGCACTGCGTAGTACAGCCCCAGGCGCAAACCCACGGTCCCTGCATGCAGTCACCGCGCACACGCGCCCAACACGCACTCCGATTCCACTCGCGCCTTCACGTCCAGCCATGCCGGACTCTACACGATACGCTCAAACGTGCGCCACCGGCACGTCGAGGCTTTCGACTTCCACAGCCACAACGCCGGGCGGTTTGAAGCAGAATGACAGATCATACAGATAGATTTCGCGTGCGTTGAACATCGTGCGCAGCAACGCATGGATCTGCTTACCATCGAACGTGCGGCACGAATCCACGTCGATCCGTCCGCCGCAGACTTCCGGCCAAGTGTGTATCGCGGCATGTGAGGTGGACAGCACAGTGATGCCTGTCACCCCGCCTTCGTCTGTGAGGGGGTCTTGCCCAAGCCGCTTCACCGCAATCGGCACGTCATAGATATGATGCCCCAACGCGGTCATGCCGATTTCAACCACAAGCCTGCGAAGGAACAATCCAACCTGACCGGGATCGGCCAACAACGCAGCGTCGCCCTTGAACGTCCCACTGAATTTCGTGCCATTCCGGTAGCCCATGATTCTCACCTCCGTCTGACTGTTGCAATTTACTTGACTCGCGATTTGGTTTCCCCCCCCAATCCCCCCTTCGTTCATTCGCTCCGCTCATTCACCCTTCCGCTCCGCTTCACTCCTAAAGGAGCGAAGCTCCGCTGTGCGGCGCGTATCTTTGACCCGCTTCGCTTCGCTCGCGGGAGCCCGCTTCGCGGACGCTTTTTTGGCAACCGGCATGGCCCGGTTATCAGTTGTAAAGAGCCACATTGAAGTTCACGGTGGCGTTGGCATAGCCAAGTGCCTCCGCTGCCGGGGCACCTGCTAACGTGTTGTGGCCGATTGCGCCTAGATGGAAGTGGTTGGACGTGACAGTGAGAAGCAAACCAGCGCCGACATTGATTGCTTGCTTGACGATGATGAACGTGCTGCCACCAAGCCACGTCCAACGATTTCCGATAAACTGATTCTGATCTGTGAGGGCGTCAAACAAGTCGATGCCGCCGTAGAAGGCGTCCTCATCGTTGCCTGGCTCAAATATGTTTTTGTCGAACGCGCAGTTGGAAACTAGCGAAGGGTCACTCGCGTAGATAGCCGAACCGCTGTACGTCGAAAACAGATTTTCTCGGAACACGCTAGTTAGGATAAGGCCGGAAAGTAGGATGCACCGGCTGTCATCGAACTGATCCCCGTTGGGGATCGCAAAGCCCCTGAATGAATTGTGGAGTATCCACGAGTCGGTAATGTTAGCCAGCACCATCGCAGGGGTTACTAGCGTGGGAGGTAGTGGCGGCACCACTCCGATCGATTCGTCAAAGCCGCGACCCCACCGAATGAACGTGTTATCCTCTATGCGCACGTTACGCGCGCCGTTGACGAAGATAGACATTAGGCTGACTGGATCCCCAATCCAATCCCCGAAGTAGTTGCCCTTGATCTTAAGGTCCACCGGCAGCGCAACGCCAACGCCTTGCGAGAGAATGCGTATCATGGTGTTTATGCCACCAACGCCAACGTCTGACCAGTTCGTGAATCGGTTATCCTTTATCCTGAGATTGCGCGGCGCGAGCAGAGATATGGCACCTGCGTCTAGCGACTGAAGCGCGGAAGTGCCTGCAAAATGGCAATCCTCGATACTCAAACCCGTTGTTTGCTCATTTGAGCCAGTCAGCGATTCGTGTTTGTTGAAGATATGCCAGCCGCTACCATCGGCCCCGTTCACCCCGCCGTTGGCGACGTGGGCTGCGAAGCCCAGAGAGAACGCACACTTGCTGAATTTTATGTCGAAGTTTACGGACCCGGTTTGCAGATCCGCTGCCGAGTACAAGTTACCAAGATACACGCCGTTTTCATCCGCAGAGTGAAAAAACCGGCAACCGTCGAATTCGGTGTTGAACGCTCCCCGCGCATCTACCATGCCGAACTCATTTGGCACGACAGCACCGGCAAAGACCTGTGGCCCAAAAAACGTGCAGTTCTGAAACTTCACGGTGTTGCACACCGCAAACTGATAAACGGCTGCCGGAAAGACGGTCATGTCCGTAAGAAGGCGCAGCCGAACGCGGGCTTCCCCAAAGTACGTGTTCGTGATCCGTCCGCCACGCACCTGAGCAAGATCGGCAGAACCGCCAATGTTCACGTCGCCAACGAACTTGGAATCTTCGATCACCGTGCCGTCCGTGCCGCAAGATAAAACAGGGGCGTCCGCTGACTCAGACGCGCCCCACAGTTCAACCCGCGAAAAATCGACTGCCCCATTCACGAACAAAGCCTTTTGCCCAAGCGTGAGGTCTGCGGGCGCAGAAAACGTGATCCGGTCCATCTTGAGCGTGGCAGACCCGTTTATCTTTAGGGCAGTCGCGCCGGGCGCGATGTCGTCATACTTTATCAAAGTGTTGCCGCGCCCGTCTGTTGGGCCGGTGGCTTGGTAGCCGCCGCCAGTGCCGCCGATGATTTCCAAGTCTTTACTGACCAATACGATCGGCGTCGTGATCTCAAACTGCGCAGTGTTCCCCAGCACTTGCTGTTCGCGATTTTTCAACAGCACCACGATCCGGCGCGGCAACTCATCTTGCCTTTCTTCAATGTGAGATAAACATTCCTGTAGCCCCGTCACCCCACTGAAATCGCCGTACTCATCGCTCATGCCGACAGTGAACGTAACCGTATCTACGCTGCGCAGCGACTTCGTTTGCTTGGCCCCGGTAAAGGTGCTGCCAATACCGCCGCCAACCACCCCAGGCGGACGCGCGTACCAATTGAAAACGCCAGTGTCATCCTGGCCTTTCAGATCAAGTATCTGCCGTTGCAGCGCGCGTATCGCCTGCATTGGCGAACCGATCGTGAACACGTAGTCGCCTCGCGCCGGGTCGCGATCGAAGTCCAAGCCAACGCTTTGCGACGCTTTATCGAAAGTGTCCGTCTGCAAATCAGCAAGCTCGTACAGTACGTTGCGGCGGTCGGTAATATCCACCGCGTTGATCACGCCGCCGCCCCACACCACTTCGCCCAAAACCAGCCACTCACCGCCTGTCGGCGCAGCGACAATTTGCACTTGCCATGACGGCAAGATACGAGTGTCTACGCTCGCCACACCTTCTGTGAGCGTGCCCTCGCTCCAAAACGCACGGGCGTCGTTTTCGCCTGTGGTTTGCGCGTACCGCATTTCGACAAAGTAGGTGCCGGGCGGTTGCGCGGTGAAATCAAGGATAAGTTGCGCTGGCCCTTCCAGTGACTCATCCGTGGTACGCCCGCCGATCAAAACCCCGTATTCCGTCGCCGCACCAAGAAACTCGGCACCAAGGGCGAGGCTTTCGGACGTGGTGTGGTCCATGACGACAATCACACGCGCCGTGGCAGGGGCTTCCGGCTCCACTTGGAAGCCTCTCAGGACGCCTGTGATGCCCTGCATGCCTACCAGGGCCAGTCGGGTCAGTCGGCGGTTCTCAGCCTCCGCAAAGAACCCCATAGCCGCCATGTCGGGCAGATCCACGCGCTCGTTCGATGACCAATTGACCTGTCTCATTTCTGACTCCGTTTCTACTAGGCCGGTGGCCCGCCGCCGCCTGGGGGCCGTTTGATCTTCAACACTACGCGGATGCCCGCTGCACGTACCATATCCGCCAAACACAAGGCTAGGCCAGATTCGCCCAAATAGGGGCGGTGATCTTCGCCAAGTAGGTCACGCGCATTGGAATCCGGCGTGAGATAATGATGCCTGCTAACACCGCCGTAGACCAGGACCGGCACGCCGGGGCCGGGATCCGTGCCCAGCGTGATAATGCCTGTGCCCAGGTCATAGGATCCGCCCGTGAAATAGTTGAACCCAACGAACCCTCTACGGGCCAGGGGGCTGTCGAGATACACGCCTAGAATCGGCGTAGGGTTTGCGTACTGAAACGCCGCGCCCGTAAGCACCTCAAACGGCACGCCAGTCGTGAATGTAGACAGGAACCAATGTGGCGGGTCGCCGTCAACGTCGCCCGCGTTGCCGATGCTAAGATAAAACTTACCAAGGTCTGTGTCTGTGTTGAACTGATCGAGGTACACGATCACATGCCAAGGCATGCTGATCTTTTTCACGACCTCAAATGCGCCTGGGTACACGATGTTCAAAATCTGTACGAACATATCTAGCGGCTGGCGCGGGCCATACGCAACAAGTTCGATAATCTGTCGGTACTGATCGTCTGTAAGCCCAAGGCAACGCGCAAGCCCAAGGTTCCTGCCGATCACGTCCAAATCGCGCCCACCCGCGAAGTTCAACATGATACCGCGCCAAACGCGGCCAAGGGCAGAACTGTTTTTGGAGTAGTCGTAAACGATCGTTCCGATCTGATGAAACTTCGGCGTGCTGCCTTCCAACCCGCGCGTGAACCCCGTGAACGTCGTGTTGGTGCGCCCAGTGGCTTCGATTATCTCGCCACCGATGATCAGCCGCGCGTCATTCAGCCCGTCATGTAGCTCGCCAAAACGGACAGTCGTTTCGACATTCGCTACAGCAAGTTCGTCTGACAGCAACGGTGTGGTCAGTCGCGTGACCGGGATCCCGGCCATCGCTTCGTCTGAGCCATATATCGCGTCAAGGATTGCGCGCAGCAACCCAGGCGATGACGGGGTATTTGGATCGGGGATTGGCATTTGCTACGCAATCCACCTGGATCCGCCAAGCCACTTTGGCGACCACGCGCTGCGACCCTTTTGCGCCATTTCCTCATCCGCATGTGGCAGATACACAAGCACGCCGTCAAGCACGTTGCTCAGGCCAAGCGGAGTTTTCACGCGCAGCGAATACACGCCCGCTGGCATCGCGGGCATGCCTGGAAACGCCATCGTTGGTGTCAGATCGAACTTGGAATCGAACAGGTAGCCCTCACCTACTACGATGTAAGGTCCGCCTGGGGGGCCGATCAACACTTGCGGCACAAACTCATCCGCAAAGTTTGCTCCGATTATCGCGGCTATGGTCCCGCCCTCCACTTCGTAAATCGCAGGCGACACAGCGTAAATCTCGGGATCCGCTGTGGCGGATATACCGCCCCAAGGGTCTACGCCCCACTCGCCTATGCCCCATTCGCCTGCCATCTATGTCTCCGTCAACTAAAACTTCACGATCAAGGCTGAATGCTGAAAGGGCACGGGTAGCCGGGAGACAGCACCCAACGCCAAGCATACTCGCGTGATTCAGCGCCACCGGGCGCTGGCAGTTGAAACCGCATTTCTGTCGCAAAGAATGAAAAGGGGAGGACAGATAGCCCGTTAAGGGTTTGCAGCATCCCGATTGTTGACGCTTGCAGGTTGCCAAGAACATTTCGCACAAGCGTAGTCTCGAAACGAGTTGCGAGGAATGTTGTTGTTGGTCCGGGGTCTACGGCGACTGCGAAAACTTCGATACGCAAACCGTAGAGCGTGTTGGTGCCAACCGGAACTGGGATCGGGATGTCAACGGCAGCAGCGGGGTCCACAAGTGTCGTGCGGCCCTCGCCTGCCGTTGACCCGTCCATTGATATCGGAACGCCGCCTGCTGCAAGTACTGCTGATGTTTTCATTCCCATGGTAACTCTCCTACGCTGCTAGCTCCGCTTATCTCAGGCTCCAGGAAGATTAGGAACGAATCCGGGCGGAA
>Ga0307378_10007896_pt1 | contig 14251 bp, 9 predicted proteins | sample UN1MG_FD_202238 | JGI IMG/M metagenome (GOLD analysis project Ga0307378, IMG submission 202238) | Soil microbial communities from Risofladan, Vaasa, Finland - UN-1 | ecosystem: Environmental > Terrestrial > Soil > Coastal area > Acid sulfate soil | place: Finland: Risofladan, Vaasa | collected...
TAATGGACTCCTTTCCGAACTTATTGTCGTAAACAATAATAAGCATCGGCAGGAGTCCGTTTGCTGGTATAATGAATCTGCTATCCATCGTTCAATAGCCTAAAAATTGGCAAAAGTCGAGCTTAGTACGGCACTATTTATCCCATTTTCCTCACATGTCCGAAACGTCTCCATAACTTTGTCATCGGTAAAATATTGCTTTAGCAGAGAAGACACATATATCAGGTCGCGACTATGAGCATGACCACTAATCAAATTCCCCCCGCAGATCAGCCTGCTAATCTTCAAGTTGCCGATCTTTCCGGCAGGCATATCCTTAGCTGAAGCAACAGGCGTCTTTTTTGATTCTTTTGCCTGTTGAGCCAATAGCGCTTTCTCTTCAAGGCTTAGACCAAGAATAGCCCCGGCGGAAGCGGCGGCAGAGGTCTTTACAAATTCGCGACGATTGAAGTTCCCTGACATAATCCAAATCCTTCCATAATTCACAAGGTCTTCGTGAGTATCGCTCAATAATCAGGAATTCACCTATATAGCTTTTCGGGCCGTTCCTACAGCTATCTGACCTGCTATAGTACCAGATTTGCTCTGGGATTTCCGCTCTTTTTGACCATTTTCTTACCCTTGCCAGTCGCTCTATCGGTTAATCAAACTCCAATGGTTGTCGGGCATAAAGGAGAGAATGATTGGTCTTTCCATGACACTTGTTACAGGGAGCAACAACTTGTTTGGTTGACCTCCGCATTTTCTTCAGCGAATTCTAACAAGTCATTTGTATTCTCAAGAATTTTTCAAACAATCTCTTTTTAGATCGGGAAGTTATCTTGTGACGGTGATAACCACATTGCGTTGGCGGGGCTCGATATTTGCCTTCCACAATCCGTTTCCCTCGTCCTCAAAGCGGATATTTTGCGCCGAAGGCGCACTGGCGGCGCTCCAGATTGCGAAGGGACCACCTTCGAACAAGCGCAGCTTCAATTCATTATCCGAAGCAGAGATAACCTCCACCGACGCGGGCGACAGGTACTTATCTGTTCGCCCCACCACGGCCCAGCCCTTACTGATCGGGCACAGATGCAGCAGGCGGTCGGAAAAACCCTTCAGGTCGAACGTGTATTTCTTGTCGAGCTTTTGCGCTTTGCCGGCGTACCAGTCGTAGACCACCAACCCTTCCTCCGGCACTTTCCATCTTCCGCGATACGGCTGCATCATACCGCCGGCCTGCGAATAATCCTCCGCGCTTACCGCGCTTTGAATCGGTTCGTCGGAGGTTGGGTGATGAAGGTTGTAGGCCACAATCGCCGCGGCGTTTCCGGCCATAGGCGCGATTACACGATACGCAACCCTCTCACGCATTGGCCCAACAAAGACCGAATCCGGCAGTGGGCCCGCCGGCGCCGCGGGACGCAGAAGCTCGCCGTCTTCGTAGCACAACGGACGAACATATTCTGCGATAAAATCCTTCGGGTCGTCGGAAAGATAGACGGGACCGCCGGACATCGCCTTCGACACAGCCATAATGCGCCCCGCATACCGGTCGCTCGAATGGAACATGTCATGGTCGCCCCAGACCGTCTGACCTATCCATAAAGTATTGGCGTACGACTGCAGCAGATGCGATTTGCCTCTTGCTTCCTTGCCGGCCTTGTAGTCAATGCTGCAGCGCGTCACCGCACTGTATCTCGTGTTGAAAACACACGGCAGGCTGTGTGCCATGCAGTTGATCATACCCGCCGAATACTCATTGGCCGCCTCTTCGAGACCCAACTGGTTATTGGCAGCCGCTTCGACCGCATTGTCACCGCCTATATACCAGCAGATGTTCCGCGACTGGCCGTCAATCTTGATAAAATCGAAACCGTGCGCCCTGACCGCCCCCAGATGCGCCTTGTAAAACAGCTCGCAGCTCGCCCTGCTGTTGGCCGGCACAAGCCCATCCACCCACCTGTTGGGAATAAGGTTGCTGTTGATAAGCTTTCCCAGGCTGTTATCTGTAGCCACCGTAAGCCAGTAACCGCTGACCGTATCCCATTGTCCCATCCACCGAATCTTGTCGTCCTTGCGCATGCTCAGCACTTTGCTCCAGCCGTGCGGGAACTTGTTTGCGTCCGGGAAAAAGCTCCGCAGTTTCCTGTCCCGTCTGTCAAGATGGCCGTCATCGACCAGCAGGTATGTGACAGGCAGCCCCGAATTCTCGATCTGGCCGACCACATCCACAAGAACGTCCTCGCTTATCTCCCACTTGTACTGTTCCCAGCTGCACCAGCCCAGGTATCTGAACACATCGGGGTATTTCTTGTTCATGCGAAAGTCGGTGGTGCCGGCCACCGGCTTGCACGTAATCGCCAGCGCCCAGGCCTGGCGACACGCGGTATAAATATCGTCGGAATAGCACCATGCAAACAGCGGCGCATCGCACGAAACCGCCTTCGTGCCGAGCGTTCCTAAGTTGAGCACCATCCGTCCCTCTTGGTCGGCGTAGAGCCAGGTCATCGTAAGCGGCCCGGCAATAGGAACAACCGCCAGGTACTGGCCGTCCCTCAGTTTAAGCAGCAGGAACATACCTTCCCTGACCCTCGGATAGTTCGAAGGCCGGCGGGCATAGTCCTCGCTGCAAAGCTCTTTTAGCGTGTCAAATATCCACGGCTGCACACGGTTGGCGCCGTCGGGCCAATCGACTTCCGAGTGATGGTCCCCGCTGAAGTAGCTGCCGCGAGCGAAGTCGGGGAGCACTAATTCATATCGTTTGAGAATCCCGAACTCGTTAGGCTGACCCCAGTAATTCTCAAGAATCCTCACGCCGCTCGCCGGCAGTTTCGCCAGCTCAATCCTCTCGGTAATCGGACCTTTATTACCCGCTGCCACGTAATCGGCCCAACTCGGCTTCCATTCGCCGCAGACGATCCCGGCGCCAAAACACGTCAGCAATACACCACTGATTATTACCGTTAGTTTCCTTTGCACTGTAGTCACCTTCTTAAGTAATAGTACGCTGTTCAATGGCTGTGCTATCGTAGCCTATTTGTCGTCTTGCTGCAATCGTCTTGCCCAAGGAGTTCGGTAATCGCTCTGTCGCCTCAAGTATGGAAATGCAAATAATATCGACCTGATGGTTGCAGTTAAAAAGATCAGAGGTTACTGCCCAAACCACAATGTGGGAGACAGTCTCATCTTGAGAGATGAGCATTGGCTGCAAAGAAAATTCCTGTCTGCAATGCACGCCCTGGCGTCGCTGGTTCCATTTTACAAGGCCTGCGTGCCTATAGACCTGAGCAATGGAGGCTGGTTAGAAAAAACAAAGCGACAAAGCCCATATTCACCGGGATTGCCCATTCATACTCTTACAAAAAATATTCTTCTCCGTTCAGACCTAATACTTCTACAAGAAATCGACATGGGTTGTCAAGCATTGTCTTTTCAGCCAGAGCTTTGGTGAACGGTTTCACAAAAACAAGGATTTACATCACCTATCTTTTGAAACCATGCTGCAATAATCAGCTTTGGTGCTCTCATTATTCCAACACTCAGTTGGTATCATAATACCCGTTGCCACAAGGCCACCGAGAGCACCCAAGGTCTTGAACCATTACGAATAATACCTAAGCGGAGCGTTTCCAGCTCGTATTGGCTTGACGGCAAAGTCACTGTGTCACTGCGCAAGTCAATCATAACGCCGACAACGACAAATCGTGCTTTGATTATGACAGCCCTTAACCACTGTAACACTGTTTTGGGCTTAATTCATCCCATCAAAAAGTCGTCTAATCCGAAAGCGGTTTTATTTCAAAGTAATCCAGGTCCACCTGCCCGGTGCTCATCATAATATAAGCGGCAGTGCTTTCGCTCAGAGGTGCGGCGAAATAAACGCCAACCTCACTTTGTGGAAGCTCCGTAGCGGCCTCGGCTCCGTTGAGACCGTAGAAGACTCGCAAACGCCTGGTGTCCTGATTGTAAATAAACTTGAGCCGGGCCTCTGTGGGCGGGGTCGAGTACTTGATGTTATACTGCGGCCCTTCCGGGAATGGGCCGCTTTTTACTCCATCGCCCACAAACATAATCATGTCAATCCTGTCATCCCTGATGTTAAAATGGAGCCTGCGCGCCATTTCATCTTTAATCGAGATAGTGAAACCGGGTGAGGCGGTTCTGCCCCGCGGGTTATAATGAATATTCTTTAACGTTATATTCATCTCGAATGATCCGACGCCGAGAAGACGATTCAGACCCTGGAAATGCGACTTCGCGATCATAGTGTACTGGCCCTTGCCGTTGAAGCCGCCTAAGTGGCCGTGGTATGGCTCCCATCCTTCTGCGTCAAAGTCGGGGCCGGTGAAGGTCTCGACAACATGCTGAACTTCAATCGGCGGATAAGTGAGCGGAGGCGGCGGGGTCCTGAGCCACTTGAGATTGAAGGCATAATGCTGCCGGCTGGTTATCAAATGAACAAGACCGTCCGGTGTTTGAGTTGCTGACATATATCCCTGGTACTCGGCATTACGCTGGCTCATTGCATAACAGCCGCCGTTTGTCGTCACAGCTTGTCTGCCTGGTCCATCATCGCTTAAAAGGCGAATGTTAGACCAGGTCTTACATTCGTCTTCTGAAATTGCCGCGATTAGACCTCGAACCTTGCGTTTGGTGCCCGAAGAGTCTGTGACAGTAATCCCCATAGACCTGCCAGCGAATGTGGCGAAAAAGATTGGACCTTCTTTTAGCCGCAGCATAGCGGGACTTTGGCCGCCGCCGATGGGAGGGAATATGCTTGCTCTGTAGGTATAGCTTTTTCCGAGGTCGTTCGAGATGCTAATGGCCATCATGCCATCGACTTCCTCTTCTCTGGTCAATACGTAAAATGAGCCGTCTTTCAGCTGCACGGTAGCGATGTGTCCTCCGCGGATGTGCCCGCCGGGACCGGTCCAGGTCAGGCCATTATCGCGGCTGATCATCATGCGTATGAAGGCGTTACCGACGAGAGTACCGTCTTTGAGTTTAAAAGCCACCGAACCGGGCAAGGGTCCTTCTCGTCCGAACGCCATGATTTTGGCCCTTGACCAGGTTGCGCCGCTGTCGGTTGACGTTCTGAGCACCTTGGCTGACTGCCCGTAATCGGCGGCTGCGGATAAACCGGTGGTCCAGTAGATTTTGCCGTTTTCGTCACACCACATACCGGGTGCAACATCGTTTCGGTCGGGGCCATCCCAAAACAGCGACGCGGGATCCCACTGCTCCTGGCCGTAACGGAGCCTACTGCCGGCAACGGTCATCTCGCGTCGACGCTCGGTAACAGTGGAGAACCAACTGGCAAATAAGTCGCCATTGGGGCAGGCAACTATGTAAGGACTGTGATTGTGCGCGGCAAACAGCGGACCTGCGGCATCTCGAGGAATTCTGACATATACCCGCGGGCCCTTAAAATAAGGCTTGTCCGAGTCAGGGCCTTTGCTTGTTTCCGCGGGGCTGCGCTGGATAACGTTTTGCTGACAAAGCGGCTTAGGCGGCATCGGCAGTGGTTTTGCCTTCGGCATCTCACCTATGACTACTCGAAAGCCTATAAACTGGTGCTTGTCTTCCGGGACGGTTCCCATCCGGTTGGCAGAACGCAGGTAGTATGCGGAGGTCCCGTGGCTGCCGCCGCGCGTAACACGGATATTTCCTTCGGTGTAACCGACCGGGTCAATTGCAGGACCATCAACGTAAGGGCCATACCAGTCCTGGCACCATTCCTCTACATTGCCGTGCATATCGCGCAGGCCCCAGGAGTTAGGCATGGTCCGGCCGACATCAAGCTGCCTGCCCTTCTCGTCGGAAAATTCCTTCGGCAGAATGTCGCCCGTGTAAAAGTTGGTAGTCGTACCCGCCCTGCAGGCGTATTCCCACTCGGCCTCGGTAGGCAGCCGGTACGGCAGTCCTTCCTTTTCACTTAACCAATCGCAGTATGCCCTGGCCTGATACCAGTTGACGAATATTACAGCTTCGTCATCACCGCTGGAAAAACCGTTTTTGCCTCGCAGCAACTTGTGCTCGGGCGCGAACAGTTCGTACTGAAAGTTTGTTACCTCGTAGCTGCCCACGTAGAAGGGCTTGCTGATTTTTACGGTGTGAACGGGCCTTTCGTCGAAGTCGCCGTTCGCCAGCAGGTCAAAATACCCGCCGCCATATCCGCTCTCCAATGACGGCAGCACCTCCGACGGCAGCGGCGTCTCTATTTGTCCCATCTCAAAAGTGCCCGGCTCAATACGCATAAACTTCATACCAATGGAGTTTGTAAATTCCGGCGTAGTGGGCATCTCAGCTACCTGTGCCTGGGTCGGCATCGCCGCCAGGCCCAACAGGATTATGGCCGCCAGAAAAAATGTGTTAATGATGGTTCCTCGACAGAGTTTCAGGTTACGAATCCACATCATAGCTCCTTTCGATAGTAATTTTGCCCTCTTAAAAGGCACTTAATTGGATAAAGGTCTTATCGCAAAGTAATCGAGGCCTACCTGTCCATTGCTCATCATGACATAAGCGGCAGTGCATTCATTCAGAGGTTTGGCGAAATAGCGGCCTAAACGGCTGGAGCTAATGCTTCCAGCAGAAACTCGAATTTTTTACTATGTACGGCACAAATACCCGGCATCCATTCTATTCTCTCTCGCCAAAGCCGGCGGCGAAGACAACTCAAAGCATCGGCAGAACGGTCGCCCGCTGCTGCATCCGGCACGGCTCAAAGATCGCGTGAGCGTGAAACGCTCGATCCAGTGGCGTCTGGACGGCATCTATCCCCATTTTGGACCTGGGCCACCGCCGATCGCTGTCGACCAGCGATATGAGGGCTGCCGGCACCCCGCAGATGTTCGAGACCAGCTTCGTCAGATCATCATATGCCGGCCCCGACGCCGTATCGAGGATTTCACAGCCCTTCAAGTCCGCCAATCGTTCCGCTTCATCAGATGGCAGAGGTGCCATCATCAGACTGCTCCATCAAGGTCTTCTATACAACTTTCCCCCCGCGACCATCGCGGGGCAACTGTGTTATTGTGGCGGATAGCCTCCGAAAAGTCAAGAGGTAAGGCCCTTTATCGTTGCGCCAATGCAGGGCTATGACGGAGAAGTCTTGGTAGTCGATCGCATAACCTTTCTTCCTTGAATCACATATCTTCTACTATTCTCGATTACCCTATCCGTTTGTTTGGAAACATCCTGCACATATTTTTACGATACAATAGATACCATGAAGAAGCTTTGGGTTTACAAGCGTAAGAATATCAACGGCTGGTATTAGAGTGGCAAACGAAAAGCCAAGGCCCTGCCCAGTAGCCGGCTCGATTACGATCTTCGTGTTTTTTTGGCTTAAGCCCCCGAAATGTCTTCAGCTGGCCGACGGACAACATGAAATAGCAGCGACGTTCTTTGCAGGGACGTCAATTCTTCGCACCACGTACGCTGTACTCTTCAAGCAGTTGGAGATAGCAGCAATATTCTTCGAGTGATACGCCGGGAGGGGTTTGATGGTCCACGCTGGGAATGAATCCGCCGGCTCTCATCAGCGGGAGCAGGCGATCAAATTCGCTGCGGATTGCCTGCTCTCCACGGTTCATGACCATCTTATCGAAGTGACCAATCATTCTTAGTTTTGGAAATTTGTCGCGCAAGAGCATACCTTCCACTCCGGCCTGGCGCTCCAGCGGCAACACACCTGCAATGCCAACATCCTGGAGCCAGGGGACCAATTCCGTTACATCACCATCGGTATCGACTATGGGGATGATGTCCAACTCGTTCAGAAGTGGGATAAGCTTTTTGTAGTACGGAGCGAGAAACTCCTCAAATGTCTTTTTCGAAATCATCGGTCCGTGGTTGTAGCTCACGTCCTCGGCCAAGGTCATAAAGGTGGGGACACAGATTTTGCTCATCTGCTGGACGAGATTCATGTTGAACTGCAACAGGTCATGGTTGATTGCATGAACAAGCTCCGGCTGGTCGTAGAAGGCATAACTGAGCTTGCCGATATCCATAAGTGTCCGGGGAAACCAGAAGAAGCCTTCTATAGTGGCCCACACCACTACTTCGCCGCTTCTCTGCTTCTCGGCCCAGGGCTGCATCGATTTGATGGCCTCGCCATGGTTCGGGTATAGCCGAGGCTTCACCTTGAGATAGTCGTCCATATTGGCAACCACGCCCTCTACGTGATGCTGGGTTGCTTCAATGGTTGCATCCGTGGTGCTGAACCAGAACTGCATGTAAGGGTCAAGCCCTAAATACTGAGATATGCCGAAGACATTGTTGAATTTCAAGTCGGACGGCAGCCCTTCGTTATGCCATCGCTCAATGGTCTTGTCCCACCACATAGCCCATTCCCAGCGCGGCAGACGGTCAACTCGCTTAAAGTCCATCAGGGCCCTAAAACGCTCTACATGATTCATAATCATTATTTTAGAATGAAAGCCCAATGCTTACCACCCGTTTATTCGGAGTAGACTTGTTCTATGAATGACCAGTCCTGATGCCGCACCACACCCTGAAAGAGCAAGGTGACAACCTTCAACTGCCCGCCAAGAAGCAATACGAGATCCCCTGGGAGTTTTCTTGTGGGGACAGGTTTCTTTGATTTGCACTCATTGTCACGAGATCTCACGAATGCCAAGTACTCTGTATGCGAAGGGATTAATGTGAATACTTGTGCTGAGGCAGAATATCCCTGCTGTTAGGCCAGAATTGGTGGTCTTGTGCTAATAGGAGCGAAAAGGCGGCGGTGGGATTCGAACCCACGAATAACGGTTTTGCAAACCGTCGCCTTGGGCCTCTTGGCTACGCCGCCGGTTTGGTTCAATTCTATAAATAATCGGCCGGTCCTGCAACAGAAAATGCGACTTTGCGCCGGCGCGGCTGGTCAGTTCTTCAGGAAAGCGAGGACTTCTTCTTCAATGTCCTGTGCCCGCAGGCCGAAATGCTTTTCCATCTGCTCATTGGTGCCGGACTTTCCGAAGATATCTTTGACGCCGATTCTTTTGACCTTCACCGGCATTTTCTCCGCAACGACCTCGCAGACGGCCGAGCCCAATCCGCCGAGGATGTTGTGATTATCGATGGTTACTATTTTGCCGGTTTCCTGTGCGGCCTTTACGATTGCCTCTTCGTCGATGGGCTTTATCGAGCTCATGTTGATGACTCTGGCGTCGATTTTCTTTTTGGCCAGGCTCGCAGCGGCGGTAAGGGCGTTCTCGACCACGTCTCCGCAGGCGATGAGGGTGACATCTTTGCCATCCCGTATGGTGCAGGCCTTTCCCAGCCTGAATTTATAGTTGTCCGGCACAAGCTGCGGCCTGGGGTCTCTTCCGACCCGCACGTACATGGGACCATCGTACTCGGCGGCGAATCTGACGACCTGCTCGGTTTCCAGAGCGTCGGCGGGCTGGACGACGGTCATGTTGGCGATTGACCTCATGATAGCTATGTCTTCGAGTGCCTGATGGGATGCGCCGTTCTTGCCTACAAAGAGGCCGGCGTAAAGCCCGAGGATTTTGACATTCAGTCTGGGCAGGGCGATGGACGTTGTCACCTGGTCGCAGGCCCGTCGGGAGCAGAAGACGCAAAGCGTCGAAGCGAAACAGGTGAAGCCGACTGTGCTCAGTCCGGCGGCGATTCCCATCATGTTCTGCTCTGCGATGCCGACCTCTATGAACCTGTCGGGAAAGCGGTCTTTGTATTGAGCAATCTTCGAAGCGGGCCAGAAGTCTGCATCGAGGACAACGATATTCGGGTCCTTCTCCGCCAAATCGGTGAGGGTCCGGCCCAAAACATCTCTGGGGGCTGATTTCTGCGACATTTACTTATACTCCTTCATTTGTGATAAGGCAGTTTTGATTTCGTCTTTCGAGCAGCCCAGCTCTTCGAGTGTACTCTCGACCTGCTGGGCCGTCATCTGCACCGAGTGGCTCGGCCAGGTGTCTTCGATGTAAGAGATGTTGCGTCCCTTTACGGTGTGTGCGATTATGAAAGTGGGTTTCTCTTTTACGGTCCTTGCTTCGTCGAAGGCGTTGATGAGCTGGGTGACGGAGTGGCCGTTCGCCTCGATCACGTGCCAGCCGAAGGCAACCCACTTATCGTAAAGCGGTTCGAGAGGCATGACCTCCTGCGTTCTTCCAGACAGGGCCAATTTGTTGTAATCGATTATGGCAACGAGGTTGTCGAGCTTGTTCTTGGAGGCGAACATTGCCGCTTCCCAGATCTGGCCTTCGTTGCACTCGCCGCATCCCACAAGGGCGTAAACGCGGAAATTCCTGCCTTTGATTCTTGCCCCGAGCGCCATCCCCACCGCCGTGGATAATCCCTGTCCCAGCGCACCGGTGCTCATTTCAATCCCGGGGCACAAGCCGCGCTCGGGGTGCATCTGCAGCGGGCTGTCGATCTCGTGCAGGGTCATCAGCATATCTTTGGGGATGAATCCCACCTCGGCAAAAGTGGCATAAAGCGCCGGGCAGCCGTGGCCTTTGGACAGGACAAATCGGTCACGGTCCTCCCATTCGGGATTCTTAGGGTCGAGTGTCATCTCATAAAAATAGAGGACGGCCAAAATCTCGGCAATGGAGACCGAGCCGCCCAGATGTCCAATGCCGGACCTGGCTATCATTTTGACGACATTAATCCGGGTCCGATTGGCAATTTCTTCCAGTTTCTTTACGTCCACAATCTTTTCAGTCATTACTTTTTCACTCCGTACTTTTCACTAAATTCTGCGCAGAGGTCCATTGCAAACATGACGCGCTCATCGGGGACATCGACCTCGATGTCGGGCAGTCCCACATCGCAGGGCGCCAGCTCTTCTGCAATCTTCTCGAAATCATCACGAATCTGTGCTTCGGACTTGTTGGCCAGATCCATCGAGGTATATAGAACCGTTCTGCGGGTATCGGGAAACAGTTGTCTTGCTTTTTTCAGGTCAGATGTTATGCCCATATCGATATATCCGAGTTTTGGCACGATGGCATAAGCTTCCATATAGGGGTCCACCACCCATGCGCAATTGTGGATGCCGAATTTTTCGAACTCGGCCCGGATTCTCAAGTCATAGGGCAGCAGGTGCTCCCTATAATGCTCGGGACTGATCATGTTGACCACACAGTTGGAGATTGTAGCGAATTTCTCATCGACGCCGGTCTGCTTTTGTTTTTCGTGCAATCTTTTGATACCGTTTATCATGGTCAGGGTGACGCACTCGAAGATATGGTGTGCGCGGTCGGGAGTGTCGAACAGGTCCATGAAAATTTGCTCGCCGCGAAGACGAAAGGCGGTGTTGGGAACTCCCTGCCAGTTTAGATAGCCCCGGGCGGCGCCGGTAAGCTGTTGGATTTTGTCTATCTGGCTGAGAATATCCTGAAAGAGTTCATTTTTGTCGGGGGCGGCGGGCGAAAGGGCGTCGGCCTGCTCGTCGGTGAGGTGTTCGCCGTGTGGCGCGGGCCATTTGTCGGGGAAATATCTTATCGACTGACCGAACATAACCGGTACAACGGCCGTGCCATAGAGACCTGTCAGCAGGTCGGGGGCCTTGTCTTCATTGACCTGGCCTATATTTCGGCCCGGAAATCTGCGCCGAACCTCATCGCTCATGGCCTGATGGCATTGCAGGCGATAGTCGATATCTTTGTGCCATCGCTCGGAGAAGTCGATGCCGCAGTACTTGTGGAACCAGGACGGGTTGAAGCCCGGCTCCGGCCGCATGAAAGCCTCAGCACCATCGGCCAACGTCCGCGTCGGCGGAGCACTCAGTGCTATGTAGTAGCGAAGCTGGTGACGGTTTGTGCTCATATTCGTGACTTCTTCACCTCACAATGTGAAGCCGCTTCGAAGCTCGCTGTGGCGTCAACGGCCGACGCGACATTCCAACGATTGCGCGAAATACGCAGCCATTCCCAGATGTATTCCGGCATGAGGCCGGGCCCCATACGGTTTCTGTTCCTGCTTGCAGGGTTCTGACAATGCAGAAGAATCATTATCCCAGAAGGGCACAACTTAGTCAAAGGATAATTTCTGAACCGCGCAGCGTGCCGATGCGGTCAGTATTCCTCGAGGTGGTAGAATTCGGCGTTTTCGAGCCAGGTTTCGGGCCGAGAGACAAAATCTATTATGTTCTCGAGCAGGAAATAGTGCTTCTTTTCCTCATCCGCCAGTTTTCTGAAGATGCCTTTTTGGCCGGGGTCCTCGACCTCGTCCGCTTTTTGCAGGTAGAATTTCCAGCTTTCTTCTTCGATATCCCGTGCCTTCTTGTAGATTTGGACCTCACCGGCGTCGAAGTCGAATTTCCTCGTGCCCTCGCTCATCCGCGCGAATACTTCCTTGGCTTCGGCGAGCACATCTGTGCTCGCGACCTTGTCGGGTGTTTTGCTCCTCATCTGCTCGACGACCTGATAATGGTGCGCTTCTTCGTCGGCAAGCATGCTGAATATTGACTGAAGACCCTTCTGGCTGGTCTTGCCCGCAAGCTGCCGATAGTATTCCTCACTAAGTCTTTCTTTCTTCATTGCAAACTCAAATATGTCCATCTTCAGGTTCCTTATAAATTGAATCCGGTTGAAATTATCCGATTGGTCGCCATTTTCGGCCATCAATTTCGATAAGGCGCTCCGCCTCGGCACAGCCGGCGCTGCCCGCGGGATATTCATGCGGTTCGCAAGCATCGTTTTCCCAGGCCTGCAGAACCGGCGTCAGCAGTTGCCAGGCAACCTCAACGCTGTCGTACCTGGTGAAGAGCGCCTGGTCGCCCACCATGCAGTCAAGAAGTAATCTCTCGTAGGCTTCGGGCAGACTTACGCCGAAAATATCCTGGTAATTGAAGCTCATATTCAGCGTATCCATGCAGATTTTCGAGCCTGGGCGCTTGGCCTGGAAGCTCAGGGAGATTCCCTCCTTCGGCTGTATCTGCAGGACCAAAACATTCGCCGGTACGTCTTCGAGGCCAACCGACATGAACATGGAATGCGGAACGTTTTTGAAAACAACGGCAATCTCAGTGTCCTTGCCCGGCAGTCTCTTGCCCGTGCGCAGGTAGAACGGGACCCCCTTCCAGCGCCAGTTATCGACAAAGAGCTTTGCCGCCACGAATGTTTCGGTTTTCGATTTCGGGTCAATGTCCGGTTCCTCTCGATAGCCCGGGACCTGCCTGGCGTCAATGGCGCCCGGACCGTACTGGCCCCGGATGATGAGTTTATCCAAATCGGCGAGATTGAACGGTCGAATCGAGCGCAGCAACTTCACTTTTTCGTCGCGCAGCCGGTCGGCCTCAAAAGACACCGGCGGCTCCATGGCGACCAAAGCGAGCATTTGCAGCATGTGATTCTGGAACATGTCGCGAAGGGCGCCGCTCTTGTCGTAGTATCCGGCGCGGTGCTCGACGCCGACCGTTTCGGCTATGGTGATCTGGACGCTGTCGATGTAATTACGATTCCAAACAGGTTCGAAAATGGTGTTGGCGAAGCGAAACATGAGAATATTCTGCACCGTTTCTTTGCCGAGGTAATGGTCTATGCGATATATCTGTGATTCGTGGAAACACCGGCGGATGGTATCGTTCAGCTCGGCGGCACTTTGCGAATCGTGGCCGAAGGGCTTTTCGACGACGAGTCGCGGCTGGTGTTGTGAGTCGCGTTCAGAATCGCCGGAAAGTCCCGCCGCGCACAGTTTTTCCGCTATCGCACCGTACAGAACAGGGGGAACGGCCAGATAAAAAACGTGACCATCGACTTCGTGCCTGCCGTCCAGCTCGACCAGTTTGGCTTTGATGTTATCGTAAAGTGTCTCATCCGCGTAGTCACCGGATATGTAATAGAGCTTTTCGGTAAATGATTCGGCCTTTTCCGCGGCGGCAGTACCGGAGCCTTGGCCGAGTGATTCAAGTGCAATTCGGTGGAACTGCTGGTCGGTGAACTCTTTTCTGCCGCAGCCGATGAGATAGAACCGCTCCGTTATTAAGTCCCGCCTATAGAGTTCGAAGAGACTGCCGAGCAATTTCCGCCGGGTCAGGTCGCCGGAGGCGCCGAAAACGACCAGCGCGGTCGCGTCGGCAACCGTTTCCACACACAGGATGTCCTGTCGGGTCAGAGTTGGTTTTATTTCCCGCACTTTTGCCACACTAAAGGAGCACAATGGGTCTTAGCTCGACTTTTGCCATTTGATGTAGTCACGCTGCCAGGCTGAGATAATCCAGCAGCATATTCCTTAATTTGGATGGTAGTTTATTAAAACCGTTATGATCAGAAGCCTTTGCAAAAATGCT
>Ga0307378_10007901_pt1 | contig 14249 bp, 6 predicted proteins | sample UN1MG_FD_202238 | JGI IMG/M metagenome (GOLD analysis project Ga0307378, IMG submission 202238) | Soil microbial communities from Risofladan, Vaasa, Finland - UN-1 | ecosystem: Environmental > Terrestrial > Soil > Coastal area > Acid sulfate soil | place: Finland: Risofladan, Vaasa | collected...
CTGCCACGATGGTGATCCGCCGGCCAATGTATCATTCCCTGCGAAATCGGCCGGATCAGGCTACGATAAATCGAAGTTCCCTGATTCAACCGATGCAATAAGCGGACAAGGCTGCAGCCGTTGTCACAATTCCCACGGTTCGTCGTACCCGTCGCTGCTGAAAGATATGCACAATCGTTGACAAGAGCTGGTGGAGCGAATATTCCCGGAGATTGAGCCTTTTGCCGTCTGTATAATCTTGTTTCAAGTCGAAATTTCGGGTAATTCGATTCCCCTCTATAAAACCTGCCACAATAATTCCATCTAAAAAATAGATAGCGGCTCTGTGGATGAAGGTTGTTTTTTCTATTGTTACGGATATATAGAGATTATACTTATATGAATTGGAACGAAAAACAAAACCGACAAATCATTATTCCGGATATTTGGAGACAGGCGATGTCCTACAGGCGATTAGCAAAGTTTATGACAAATAAAAAGAGAATCGGGGTCTCTGCTGCGACGTTCGCAGTTATCTTGATTCTCGTTGAATCCGTTTGCTTCTGTGCTCAACCACAGCAGAATCCCGCAACGGCAGCCGTCCAGGCACAGGATGCCAACTCGGTGAGTGCGACCACTCCAGTTCCTCAGGATGCCCCGATTGCCGATACGGCTGCTCAGTTCACCGATAAGGAACTCAAGGATAAGAAAAATCAAATCTCCGAGTCGCAGGAGTTGAGCGACGAAGTCAAAGCGAAAATCGCTGAGGCGTACGATAAGGCAATCGCTCAACTGAAATTAGCCGTTGATTTTGAAGACAGGAAACAGAAATATAGCCAGGCGAGGAAGGATGCGCCGGATACTCTGGCCAAAACCAAAGAACTGCTGGCAGGGCAGGGGGCCTTTGCTCCACCCGAGACAACGCCAGAGCCCACATTGGCAAAAGCCGAGCAAGCCCTTACAGCAGCAAAATCAGCCCTTGAGGAAGCCAGGAAAAACGTTGCCACCTGGGAAATCGAGCCGAAGAGACGCGCCGAGCGGCGTACTAAAATCCCTGAAGAAACGAACGCCGCAAAGCAAAACCTTGAGCAAGTCAAAGCCAAACTTGCAATTCCTGATGCGGAAAGCCAGAGAACCGAATTGACGCAGGCCAATCGGACACTGCTGCTTACTCAGCAGCGCACGCTGGAAAGTCAGATAGCCGCAAATACCGAAGAGCTGCTTTTCTATGATGCAGCCGGTGATTTGCTGTCGGCCAGAAGGGATTTAGCGGCCCGGCAATTGGCAGCGGCGGAAAAGATGGTTGAATTCTGGCAGCAAAAGGCCGGCGCCTTGCGGCAGAAAGAGGCCGAGGCTGCAAAGAAAGAAGCTATTCGCGCCAAAGAAGAGACTAAATACGACCACCCAGCGATTCAGGCGATTGCCGAAGAAAACGTCAAGCTCGCGGGAATCCAGACTAAACTGGGGGTCGATGTCCAGGCTGTCACGAAGTATTCCGAGGATATAGACGCGAAGCTTGCCGCGGAGAAAAAGAGCTTTACTGATTTGCGTGCCAAAGTCGAGACGGCCGGAAAAGTCACGGATTCCATGGGAATGGTTCTGCTGGGACAGCGCGAGAAGCTGCCCAGTATAAGCCAAAACCTGCGTAAGATGCGAGGTCGGCCTGCGGAGATCTCGCTGTCTCAGTTCGATGAAATGGTGCGGGATAAGCAATGGTTGGAACTAAGCGATCTCACAGATGAGATGGAAGCCATTCTTGCCCGGCTCGATTCTACCGTCGGCGATGCACAGCGCGAGGCCATCCAGAAACAGGCAACCATTTACTTCGAGAGCCAGCGTAAGACGCTTAGGACGATTGCCGACCTTTATGGTGACTATTCCGCGAAGTTGGCTAACCTCGATACCAGGGAGCGTGAGTACGTGACCATTGTCCGGGAGTATGCAGACTTCATCGATGCGAATATTCTTTGGGTCAAGAGCAGCCTGCCGTTGCGTTTATCCGACCTCCGCGAGAGCGTCTCTGCTTTGGGTTGGTTGTTTTCCGCCGGCAACTGGCGCCAGGTCGCAGTTGTCCTGTGGGTGGATTTCAAGAGTAGTATCTTACTGTATTTGGTATTCCTGCTGGTTGTAGTTTCTTTAATTGTGCTTCATCCGAAAGCGCACGGAGCCATCAAGGCTCTCAGCGAACAAGTTCATCAGGTTCAGACCGACAGTTTTTTATATACTTTCAAGGCGCTGCTACTGACGGTTTTTCTGGCGGGTACATGGCCGGTCGTTTTGTTCCTGTTGTGGTGGCGTCTTCAGGCGGCCGCATCGGACAATGATTTCTCGCAGGCGCTTGCTTCAGGTTTACTGGCGCTTGTGCCGGTTGTCTTCACGCTAAATTTCCTTCGGTACAGTGTTATGCCCCAAGGTCTGGCTCAGGACCACTTGCGGATGCATCAGGAGCCGCTGTCTTTCCTCCGGCGTCTGCTCGGTTGGTACTTTGTGCTGATAATTCCGATCACATTGATCGTCCACATCATGCAGACGCAGCAGGAGGATGATCTGTGGTATAACTCAGCGGGCCGTCTTTTCTTTATTGTGCACCTGATTTTGCTGGCGTTGCTGCAAATGCTGCTGCTGCGTCCCACCGGGCCATTGATTGGCCCCTATCTCAAGCAGGGGCAGGGCGGCTGGCTCGAACGCCTGCGTTACCTCTGGTATCCGCTCAGCTTCATCCTGCCGGTGATATTTGCAGTGCTGGCCGGCATGGGCTATTTCTATACAACTCGGCATCTTTATGAGAAGTTCATAATCACAATCATCCTGATTTTGCTGACAATCCTGATCAGAGCTATGTTCGTTCGCTGGCTGATGGTTGCTCAGCGGAGGCTTGCTGTTCTTGAGCGGCAGAAACGCGAAGCTGCCGGACGGGTGACTCAAGAGCAGGGAGAATCTGCTTTTTCGGCTGAGACGCCGCAGAACAAGCCTAAAGACGACGAAACAACAATATTTCAGATATCAATGCAAGCGAGGCGGCTTATCGATGCGCTTACGCTTCTGGTTCCGTTAGGCGGAATCTGGTACGTCTGGAATGATGTCCTGCCGGCCCTCGGCTACCTGGCAAAAATTAAGCTGTGGGAAATGGGCGCCGATGAAATCGTAAATCTTGGAGCTCTTGTGATGGCTCTTGTCATAGTTGTGTTAACCGTGATTGTGACACGAAATGTTCCCGGTTTGCTGGAAATCGTCATCTTGAGGCGGCTTCCGCTTGACCGTGGCGTTCGCTTTGCCATTATTACGCTTTTCCGCTATACGCTGGTTGTTGTCGGCACGGTACTGGCCTTCAGTGAGATAAGGATTGGCTGGTCGAAGGTCCAGTGGCTCATTGCCGCTATGACCGTCGGGCTTGGCTTCGGACTGCAGGAAATATTTGCCAACTTCGTCAGCGGTCTGATCATCCTTTTCGAACAGCCTATCCGAGTCGATGACGTGGTTACAATCGGTGAAGTAACGGGAAAAGTTTCGAAGATCAGAATCCGGGCGACTACCATTCGCAAGTGGGATCAACGCGAGCTTATCGTGCCCAACAGGGAATTCATTACGGGTCACCTGATTAATTGGACCTTGTCGGACAACGTCCTGCGCCAGGAGTTCTCGGTGGGTATCGCCTATGGCTCCGACATCGCCAAAGCCGAGAAAATTCTCTACGAAGTGGCCGCCGCCAATCCAATGGTTCTGGAGGATCCAAAACCCATGGTTATTTTCAGAGGATTCGGTGACAGCAGTCTGAACTTTGATCTGCGATTGTATATCTCCGGAATGGAAAAATGGATTCCCGTTTGGCATCAGACCAACTGCGCAATCGACACAGAGTTCCGAAAAGCCGGTATCGAAATCGCATTTCCACAGCACGATCTTCATATCCGTTCAATAGATCCGAACATACCGCTCAATATAAATAAACCGGAATATTAGCCCTGTTTCTCTCTCGGGAAATCTGAATTCCTGTGGAAAGGATATGAAAATGAAGCACAGTGAACCGAATAAATTTAAGTTCGCAGTGGTGCCTATGGAGAGAATTCTTTTCTTTTTTGCCGTTGCCTTGATATGCGGTTATGCCTCGACTTTGACTGTAGAGAGTGCAAATGGAAAAGAATCTCGCACTAACAGGCTGGTAATTCACGCCGACAAGGGCAAAGAGACAATCAGCAGGGACATTTACGGCCACTTTTCCGAGCACCTCGGCAGATGTATCTACGAGGGTTTCTGGGTCGGCGAGGATTCTTCGATTCCGAACACGCGCGGCATTCGTAACGATGTGGTCGACGCGCTCAAAAAAATTCAGATTCCGGTGCTGCGCTGGCCGGGCGGATGCTTCGCCGACGAGTACCACTGGAAAGAAGGTATCGGCCCGCGCAAAAGCCGTCCTGCGATGATCAATACGCACTGGGGTATGGTCAAAGAGACCAATGCTTTCGGTACCCATGAATTTCTGGATTTGTGCGAACAGCTTGGGTGCGAGGCGTACATCGCAGGCAACGTCGGATCCGGAACGGTCGAAGATATGCAGGACTGGGTCGAGTACATGACATTCGACGGCGACAGCGAGATGGCCAATCTTCGCCGGGCCAACGGTCGTGACAAGCCCTGGCGCGTCAAGTACTTCGGCGTGGGCAACGAAAACTGGGGCTGCGGCGGCAATATGACGCCGGAGTACTACGCCGATCTATACAATCGTTTCCAGACCTATGTCCGCAGTTATTCCGGCAACCGGATTGTCAAAGTTGCATGCGGCCCCGGCAGCGAAAATTACCACTGGATGAATGTCGTGCTGGAACGTGCCAATCGAAGAATGGGCGCAATCAGTTTGCATCACTATGTACGAGGGTCCGGCAACTGGACGCGAAAGGGAAGCGCGACAAAGTTCGACGAGAAAGAGTGGTTTGCGCTGATGAAGAATACGCTCACCATTTACCCGCTTCTAAAAAATAATATCGAAATCATGGATAAGGTCGATCCGCGCGGGCGTATCGGTTTGTACGTTGATGAGTGGGGTACGTGGTGGGATGCCGAACCCGGCACAAATCCCGGCTTTCTGTACCAGCAGAACACGCTTCGCGACGCGGTTTCGTGCGGGATATTCCTCAACGCTTTCAATATGCAGTGCCGTCGTGTCCGTATGGCAAACATCGCTCAGACCAACAATGTTTTGCAGGCGATGATTCTCACCAAAGGCGAAAAGATGCTTCTGACGCCGACCTATCACGTGTTCGAGATGTACAAGGTTCATCATGATGCGACGATGCTGCCGATCGACCTGGACTGCGGCGATTATCTGTTTGGTGACGAGAAAGTTGCGGCGATTGACGTCTCGGCGTCAAAAGACAAATCCGGTAAAATCCACATATCCCTTTGTAATCTGGATCCTGCGAGCCCGGCTGATGTTAACTGCAAGCTTCCGGGAGTCGAGCCGGCGAAAGTTTCCGGCCGTGTGCTCACTGCCGATGATATGACCGCGCACAACACCTTCGATAAGCCGGAAACCGTAAAACCCGCCGTCTTTGATGGTTTCTCTCTGAGAGATGATATACTGACCGTAAAGTTGCCGGCAAAATCTGTAGTCGTTCTGGAAATCGAGTGATATATTAGTTAAATAATGTAAAATAGCTAATCATCCATGAAGACAGGAGCTATGAAGTGGACAGCATTTTGAATCGTCGTGATTTTATAAAAGCTATCGGGGCGGGATTTGTCTCGCTCGCAACGCCGGGATTCGTGCCTGGTTCCGGAATCGCGGCAAGCAAGAATAACAAACAACCCAATATAATATTGATAATGTCAGATGACGTTAGTCCTGACTTATACGGCTGCTATGGAAATAAGAAGGTAAGGACGCCGAATATCGACGAGATGGCGAGAGACGGCGTAATGTTCAGGACGTGCTGGGCCTCGGCGCTGTGTGCGCCAACTCGTGCTTTGCTTATGACCGGACGTTATGGCAGTCGGACCGGTTTTTATCACAACAGTCTGCAAATCCCCCAGAAAGACGGAAGCAATGAGCTTCTGAAGTATCATCACAGCTTCGGCAAGCTGCTCAAGCAAGCCGGTTATGCAACAGCGATTGCCGGTAAATGGCATTGCAGCAGCAGCAGGCCCGAGAGTCCGGATGGCGGCTTCGATGAGTATTGCCTGTGGGAAAGTGTTCAGGAAATTAAAAAGCTGCCGGGCAAGCCCGAGTTTACAGGGGCCTGGGAAAACAAAACGGACAACACGACCACGTCAAGGTATTGGCATCCGGGGATTATCAGGAACCACAAGCTTTTGAGGACCGGGCCGGGCGATTTCGGGCCGGATATTTTCACTGACTTTATCTGCGACTTTATCGAACGGAAAAAGGATCAGTCTTTCCTTGTCTATTATCCTATGGTGGCACCGCACGGTACTCGCGAGGGGCATACAACGACACCGCTCAGGGGCAAAACGGGTGAAATGTCGAAATCGCCGCCGGAGGAATCGCGAGCAAGATTTGAGGCGTTAAATGAATATATTGATGTGCTTATCGGCAGGATTCGGAAAAAGGTTGCCGCTCTGGGTCTTGCCGATAATACGATTTTCATTTACTGCTCGGATAATGGCACGGCTGTCACCGCTAAGTCCCGCGGGGTGGAGAGGGGCTGCCGGGTCCCCTTTATTATCAATGGTGCCGGTATTAAAAAACGCGGCGCGACCGATGAGATCACCGATTTTGCCGATGTCCTTCCGACCCTGGTTGACTTTGCCGGGGCCGGGCTTTCTGGTGGTTACGAAATCGACGGAACGAGCTTAAAACCTTTCCTGACAGGACAAACCGAAAGACATCGCGATTGGATTTACAGTATCATCGGGACCACGCAATTAGTCAGAACAAGACGTTATCTGCTGGAGGTTGTCAATTCGCTCCTGGGTATGCCGGAGGGCCGTTTATACGATTGCGGCAACAACCGTGACGGCAGGGGATACAGAAAAATAACAGATCCGCTGGAGGCCGTAAAGGCGAGAAATTTATTTGATGATATTCTCAGAAAATACCCTGTTCCGGATAAAGACAATCCGTTTTTCAAAACCAAAAGGGGTAAGAGATTTCTTGAAGAGTATACGCAATCCGGCGCCGTCAAGAAACACCTGCATAATCACAGAAATTATAAATTCTACGAAGAGTAATTTAAACAATAAAAGATTAATAAGCAACAAATAAATGGAGGCAAAAATGAGACAGAACATAAATCGGCGTGACTTTTTGAAAGTTTCGAGTTTAGGAATGGCATCGTTGATTCTTCCCGGCTGCATGGGCGCATCGAGATTGTCGGCTAAAGATACGCTTGCGAAGAAGCCGAACATTATATTTATTATGGCCGATGATATGGGTTACGGCGACCTCGGCTGCTACAACAAAAATTCGAAAATACCCACGCCTAATATGGATGCCCTGGCTGCGGACGGAGTTCGTTTTACCGATGCCCACTCTCCCTCGGCGGTATGCACGCCGACTCGCTACGGCGTTCTCACTGGGCGTTACTGCTGGCGATCCCGCCTGAAAAGAGGGGTACTGGGCGGTTACTCGCCGGCCCTGATCGATACTCAGCGAATGACGGTAGCCTCGCTCTTAAAGCAGCACGGTTACGCCACCGCGTGTATCGGCAAGTGGCACCTCGGTCTGGGCAGTGACAAGAAGACCGATTTCAGCAAGCCCCTTGTCCCCGGTCCCAACGACCTCGGATTCGATTATTTCTACGGAATTCCCGCGTCCCTTGATATGACGCCTTATTGCTACGTCGAAAACGACCGCGCTGTCGATGAGCCCACACTGACTATCGAAGCTGGCAAAGCCAACGAGGATGGTTGGTGGCGCGAAGGGGCGATCGCGCCGGGCTTTAAGCACGTGGAAGTTCTGCCGCACCTGACGAAAAAGGCCGTTGAACATATCGGCGAGCACGCGAGGAAATCTCCGGACAAACCGCTCTTTATGTATTTTCCGCTGCCGGCGCCGCATTGCCCGATCGCGCCGGCGGATTTTGTCAGGGGACGCAGCAGGGCGGGCGGATACGGCGACTATGTCGTTGAGGTGGACTGGACCGTCGGGCAGGTCGTCAAGTCGCTCGAACGCAACGGCTTTGCCGGCAATACGCTGATTATTGTCACCAGTGACAACGGCTCGCCCGGCCGGACCAAACTTGACCGCGCGCATTCCTCCATCGTCAAACTGTACGGCCATAATCCCAGCGGTAATCTGCGAGGTATCAAGGCCGATGTCTGGGACGGAGGCCATCGCGAACCTTTCATCGCCCGCTGGCCTGGGAAAATTCCAGCCGGGACCGTTAGCGACGAACTTATTTGTCTCACGGACCTGATGGCCACTTGCGCAGCGATTGTGGACGCAAAACTGCCCGACAATGCCGGCGAGGACAGCTACAGTATACTTCCTGCACTATTCGGTCAGAAGCGCGCCGAGCCAATCCGTGAGGCTGTTGTGCACCACTCCTCATCAGGTGTATTCTGCATCCGTCAGGGAAAATGGAAACTTATACTCGGTCGCGGATCGGGCGGCTTTTCAAAGCCCAAAATTATCAAACCCAAACCGGGCGAGCCGGAGGGTCAGCTTTACAACATGCAAGAAGACCTGGCCGAGAGCAGGAATCTCTGGAACGAACATCCGGAAATCGTCGAACGGCTGACGAATCTGCTTGAAAAATATAAACAACAGGGCTATAGCCGGCCCATCTGAAATCATTGGGAGAAATTTATATGCGCGCGCGGAGTTACGACCGTCGAAGTTTCTTAAAAGCTGTCGGTATCGGGGCGGCCTCACTGGCTCTCGAAGGATGTGTAAGCGGTTCCGGGCAACCTTCGATTGGCGGGGCGGCGAAAAAACCCAACATTGTTTTTATTATTGTTGACGATATGGGTTGGGCGGACCTGGGCTGTTACGGGAGCCGGCAGATTAAAACGCCTAATATCGACAGGATGGCGGCCGAGGGGGTGCGTTTCACACAGGCGTATTCGGGCTGCACCGTTTGCGCTCCCGCTCGCAGCGTCTTGATGACCGGCCTGCATATGGGGCACACTTCCGTCCGCGGCAACACGGGGGGAATCCCGCTGCGGGACGAGGATGTGACTGTTGCTGAAGTGCTCAAGCGAGCCGGTTATGCCACCGGCGGATTTGGCAAGTGGGGCTTGGGCGATGTTCAGACGCCCGGCGTGCCGGAAAAGCACGGCTTCGACGAGTTCTTCGGCTACTACCACCAGGTGCATGCTCACGATTACTGGACTCAATACCTCTGGCGAAATAGCCAAAAGGTGCCGATGACCGGCGAGAAGGGCAGTACCGAGCGATATACGCACAACCGTATCTTCGAGCAGATGCTGAAGTTTATACGCCGGAATAAGAATAAACCGTTTTTCTGTTATGCCCCCTGGACACCGCCGCACGGCCAGTACCAGATTCCCGAATCGGACCCGGCCTGGCAGATGTACAAGGATAAATCCTGGCCGAGAGATGCAAAAGTTGTCGCCGCGATGGACACGATGATCGACCGCCATGTGGGCGAATTGCTCGATTTGCTCAAGGAGCTGGAGATAGGCGAACGGACGATTGTATTTTTCTGTTCGGACAACGGGGCGGCAAAACGATTTGATGGTGTGCTCGACAGCAGCGGTCCGCTGCGCGGCTTCAAACGTTCGTTGTACGAGGGCGGGATTCGCGTGCCCCTGATTGCGCGCTGGCCCGGCAAGACAAAAGCCGGGACCGTCAGCGAACATGCCTGCTATTTCGCCGATGTGATGCCGACCATGGCGGATTTGGCCGGGGCGATGCCGTACATGCCGGCGGACGTGGATGGTCTGTCGATTGTGCCGGAACTGACGGGCAGCACCGACGAGCAGAAAAAGCATGAGTTTCTGTACTGGGAATGGCAATTATACAACTGGGGCAAGCGTAAAGACGTTACCAACGGACTGATGCAGGCGGTTCGCATGGGCAAGTGGAAGGCCGTGCGGCATAAATCCGATGTGCCTTTCGAGCTGTATGACCTCAGCATTGACATCGGCGAGAAAAATAATATCGCCGCCGAACACCCGGAAGTCGTGGCGAAGATCGAGGCATACATAAAGCGCGACCGGATTAAACCGCGAGAGCAGATCGAGCCCGACAAGCCCGAGGGCAAACGGTTCAGGTAATCAGATTGACTTATTCGTATCAAGAGATTAGCATAAAGAAAAGATATTTCACAAATATTGAGATGGTGCTATATCATAGAATAAACTGCATGAATATTTGGACGGAAGGAGTTTCGCGGAATGAAACGTTATTTAGCAATCGATTCACTGATATGTATCCTGTCGGCTGTTTACCTGTTATCGGCTACGGCAAAAGCAACTGAAAATGATGCTATGGCTATGGCCAGAGAGATTCTCGATACCACCGGCGTGCAGGGCGGTATTGTAGTCCACCTTGGCTGCGGTGACGGGATGTTGACGGCGGCTCTGCACGCCAATGATCGCTATACGATTCACGGGCTCGAAGCGAACCCGGCCAAAGTTGCCGGGGCGAGAAGCTACATCAGCAAGCAGGGCGTCTATGGCCCCGTTTCCGTCGAGCGGTATTCGGGGTCCTCGCTGCCTTACAGTGATAATCTCGTTAACCTGGTTGTCGTGCAGGATGCGGGCAATGTCCCCGTGGCCGAGATAATGCGGGTTCTGGCGCCGGGTGGCGTGGCCTGTGTTTGGCGCAACGGCAAATGGAACAAGACTGTCAAAGCCTGGCCCGGCAATATCGATCAGTGGACTCATTTTCTGCACGATGCAAGTAACAACGCGGTCGCTAATGATTCTGTTGTAGGCCCGCCCCGGAGCCTTCAGTGGATAGCGCCGCCGCTATGGCTTCGCAGCCATGAGACGCCATCGGGTATTCAGGCGTCCGTTACGGCCGCCGGCCGGCTGTTCTACTTCTTCGACGGAGGGCTTGTCGGTATCACGGACGAGCGTCTGCCCGACCGCTGGTCGCTTGTTTGCCGGGATGCTTTCAACGGCAAACTGCTCTGGAAGCGGCCGCTGGAATCATGGGGCTGGCGCCAGTGGAACCTGGAGCGGTACCAGGGAAAAGACTGGACGACAATGCGTTCGGCGCGAACGGACGTGCCAAACTCAAACCAGCGTTGCATCGTGGCCGATGGTGACCGGCTCTACACAACACTTTCATATCGGTCGCCTATGTCAGTTCTGGATGCCGCCACGGGCGATACCATTACTACGGTCGAAGCGAGTCGGGGCACCAGCGAGATACTTGTCAGCGACGGCATTGTCGTTGCTTATACCGAGCGGGAATCGGAAGCTGCGGCCAGGCGCAGGGGGGCTAAAAACGAAACCAAAGCGGCCCTGGTTGCCGTCAGCGGCAGGACGCAAAAGGTCCTCTGGAACAAGCAAATCGGTCAGATTCGCCCCCTGTCACTGGCTATCGACAAAGGCCGGATTGTCTATCTGAGCGATAAAGACCTCGCCGCACTTAATTTGAAAGACGGCGGCGAACTATGGAAAGTCCAGCCGAAGCAAACAACGCCGAAAACGCTCGTGACTGTAAGCGATACTATCGTGATGCAGGGCGGAAAATCCGTCTCAGCCTATGATGCGGCCGATGGCAGCCTGCTGTGGCAGAAAACCGTGCCGTCTATCGGCGGAGGCGAAGGGGACGATCTATTTGTCATTGACGGCCTTGTCTGGCGCGGGATGCTCAGCGTGGACGAACAGGGAAAGCCCCTCCGCAAGAGCCCAAACGCAATGGTCATCGGCTGGGACCTTCGCTCGGGGCTGGAGAAAAAGCGAATACTCGTTAAGAACCTGCGTAGCCCGGAGCATCATCATCGCTGCTATCGTAACAAGGCGACGGTTCGCTACCTGATTAGCTCTTACGAAGGCGCTGAGTTTCTCGATTTCCAGGCGGACAACCATTCGCAGAATAACTGGCTTCGCGGCGCCTGCAGGTACGGCATGATGCCGGCGAACGGTATGCTGTACGTGCCTTCGGACCAGTGTTTCTGCCAGCCGGGATCGAAGTTCCTCGGGTTTGCCGCAGTGACAGCGGAGCATGACAATGCGTCCGAGGCTGTTGCCGACCAACAGCGTCTTGAGAAGGGTCCCGCATACGGAGCGGTTGCAGATACGAAATCGGGCGCTGTGAGTGACTGGCCGACGTATCGCCATGATGCCGCACGCAGCGGAGCGACCCGCGCGAGTATTCCTTCGAACGTGGCGGTCGATTGGAAAGCTGCGCTGGGGGGCACGCTGACGGCGCCGGTGGCGGCAGGCCGGATGGTGTACGTTGCTCAGACGGATGAGCATATTCTCCATGCTCTGGATATGGCGAGCGGAAAGGTGCTTTGGCAATTCACTGCCGATGGGCGTATCGATTCGCCTCCGACGATCTATCGCGGGATGGTGCTTTTCGGCTCGAAGGACGGGCGTGTGTACTGTCTTCGTGCATCGGACGGCCGGCTCGTGTGGCGTTTCTTAGCGGCGCCGAACGATAGGCGAATCGCCTGTTTCGACCAGATTGAGTCGGCCTGGCCGGTCCACGGCAGCGTGCTCGTGGATAACGGCACGGCATACTTTACGGCGGGACGGTCCACATATCTGGATGGCGGTATCCGGGTCTACGGGCTCGAACCGGCCAGCGGGAAAATTCTGCACAAAGGCCTTCTGGAAGGGCCGCATCGAAATGTTGACAAAGACCGCGATATGGCCTTCTTTCTGCTTGGCGCTAATTCAGATGTGCTCGTCAGTGAAGGCGGATATCTCTACATGCGGCAGAAGAAAATGACGCCGGAATTGAAGGAAGTCAAGGTGGACGTTTTGTCGAGCAAGGGCGCCCAGGATGTCGGCCTGCATGTTTTCTCGACGGCCGGTCTCCTGGATGGTTCATGGTACAACCGCACGTTCTGGATGTATTCTAAGCGATGGCCCGGCTTTCAGTTGGCCAACCAGGCGCCGAAAACCGGCCAGCTTCTTGTCGTCGGCGACGATAAAACTTACGCCGTACGGGCATTTTATCGCCGGAACGTGCACAGCCTGATGTTCTTCCCGGGCAGGGAAGGGTATATGCTGTTTGCAGATTATAATTCGAATGAGCCGCAAATCGTAGGCGAGGCCGGCTCGCGAAAGCCGCTTAAATGGCTGCCTCAATCCGATTATTCCCGCGCCCGCGGCAATGAAATGCGAACTCTGGAAAGCGAGGCCTTCGGGCTGGACAAAATGATCGGCTACACGCGTGCAGAGCCGCCGGTCTGGACGAACTGGCTGGACGTGCGAATTCGTGCGATGGTTAAAGCCGGTGACACTATATTCGTGGCCGGGCCGCCGGACGTTTTCGATTCGAAGGACCCCTATGCCGCTTTCGAGGCTCGCAGTGGGGCGCGGCTTGTGGCCGTCTCGGCCGCCGATGGCAAGAAGCTTTCTCAAACGCCGCTGGAGTCTCCGCCAATTTTCGACGGCATGATCGCCGCGGGCGGTCGCCTGTTTGCCTGCCTGGAGGACGGTAGTATAGTCGGCCTGGCGGCAAAATAGTTATCGTGCCGACAATCGGGGCCTGTGCCGTTGTGAAAAATAAATCTCGCGATACTGATGAGCTGCTTTTGAGGTGAAAGATGTCGGTTGATATTCGGTGTGGCTTTGCGATTGTTTTGGCGATTTTTTTCCTGGGCCGTCCGGCAGCCGGCAGAGTTGAAGTGCCGGCCGAAGAAGCCGCAGCTTTGACCGCGGCGATAGAAGATCTGACGAGGACTTTCGGCGACAAATATCCGAACAGTGGAGAATATCTGGCCAGGTTGAGCGATATCGAACGGCGTGGGAATCAGGCTCAGTTCGAATCGCTCCGGCGTGAAGCGCTCATTGCCAATCCGCTGGTTAGCGGCCGGCCGATTCTTTTTGTAGTGCGAGAACAGTACAAGAGCGACCATCACAACACCGCCACAATCTTCAAGACCGGAGAGATCAACACAAATAGCTTTCGAGGCGGCGGGGCGATGAAAATTATAGACTTCGCCGGAGGAGGTAAAGTCTCAACGTTAATCGAAACGTCCCAGGGTCTTCTGCGCGATCCGGAAGTTCATTTTGGGGGTGGAAAAATAGTCTTTTCCATGAGAAAAAATATCGACGACGATTACCATATTTATCAGGTTAATACCGATGGTACAGGTCTAAAGCAATTAACTTCTTCGCCGGGTGTGGCCGATTTTGATCCATTGTACCTGCCGGATGAC